>JAESFO010000911.1_pt1 | contig 11369 bp, 13 predicted proteins | sample 9269421 | NCBI WGS metagenome assembly JAESFO01 (sample SAMN14502839, study PRJNA617101) | algae metagenome | isolation source: Nostoc desertorum CM1-VF14 and co-occurring heterotrophs from rocky... | place: USA: Clark Mountains, San Bernardino, California | collected 2000-06-05 | reverse complement strand
ACGGTCGCGGGACCGGGCGTGATTTCCGGTTTCCGCGGCGAGGAGGGTACTCGATCAGTGGTTCCGACCGATCCCGAAGCGGTTCTCCTCGACTGCCTGCCGCAGCGGCGTCACCGGCTTCCCTTCCACGGTATCCGGCCCGGCGCGCGAGGTGAACGCCCACCGTCGTCGCTGGTGTCCGATCCCGCGGTGCGTTCGGTCACCGTGGGCCCGCGCCCCGGGAAGGCGGAGGTCGACGTCCTGCTCCCGGTGCCGCGACTGATCGTCCACGGTGACGACGCGGACCTCGCCGCCGTGCTCCTCCGGCTGCTCCGGCGGGACGCGCTCGCGACCGAGGTCGCCTACCTGCCGGTGTCCCGGCGGTCGCGGGCCGCCGCGAACTGGGGCCTCCCGACCCGGTTCGACGACGCCGTCGCCCTCGCCCGGTCCGGCACCGCACGCGAGATGCCGCTGGTGCGCGACGACAACGGGGGCGTCCTCGCCGGCCGCGGGGAGATCCCCGACCTCTACGGCGAGGCCTACTGCGACGCGACGCGCGTGCTGCACGGCCGCGTGAAGCTGCTCGTCGTCGACGCGGGGCCCGAGGGCGTGCACGTGCGGGCGGGCCGCGGGGTGACCGGCACGACCGGGCGGGCGATCCAGATCGGGACGACGGGTGCGACGCCCGTCCGCGACGGCGTCGCGCACCCGCGGGAGATCAAGCGGTGGGCCTGGTACCGGCACACCGAGCCGTGGCGGCCGGTGCTGCCGGGCTGATCAACGCCCGGGGTCCTCGGGGGCGAGCACCGCGTCGGTCGCGGTGATCCCGACGTCGAACACCTCGTCGGTGGGGACGACGTAGCGGTTGCGGTGGTCCCGGGTCTCGCCGCGACCGCCCGGGACGCCGCCGGCCATCGGGCCGTAGCCGGCCCCGCCGCGAGCCTCCGCCGCCTTGGCGCCGGTCCACGGCTCGGGCGCGCCGGCGCTCCGCGGCCCGGGGGTGCGGGGTTCGGTGCCCCACGCCGTCCCGGCCCCGCCGCGGCCGCCGGGTCCGTGCGGTTCGGTCGCCGCGCCCGGCAGCCGCGCGGTGCCGCGGGACTCGCCGAACGGGGAGCCGAGGGCGCCGCGGCCCGCTCCGGAACCGGCTCCGTACGACCCGGTCCCGCTGCCGGGGCGGGTCTGCGGGGCAGGGCCGGTCTCGGTGCGGGGGCGGACGAGCTGCTGCCGACGTGCCTGATCGCCGAAGCGGCGCGCGAGGTCCTCGCGGGCCCGGGCGGCATCCGGAATCGGGGTCCGAACGCGGTCCGGAGCAGGCGGGATGCGGGAGCCCTGCGCCCCGGTACCGCCTCCACCGGCGCCCGACGAGAACGCCGGTCCGCTCGGCAGAGGGACGAGGGGCGAGGGCCCGCCACCGCCTCCGGCGCCGCCACCCGCGCCACCACCGGGGCCGCCGCCCGCACCGCCGCCGCCCGACGGGCCGGTGGGTGCCGACACCGGCTGCGAGGCCGACCCGACCGGGGGAAGCCCGACTCCGGCCGGTCCCGGTGTCGGGCCGGGAAGTCCGCCTCCACCCGGCGCGACGGAGACGCCGGGCTGCGGTCCCGGCGCACCGCCGGGACCCGGCGTCGCGCCCGGAGATGTCGCGGGCGGGGGCGCGGCGGCCGCCTCGGTGGTGAAGCGGTCGTCGATCGCGGAGGTCTCGGACTCGTACTTCTGGAGCGCCCGGTTCGCGACCTCGTCGTTGATCTGGTTGTGCTCGGCGATGGTCACGTGGTCGGCGCCCCTGCCCCGGAGGGACTGCCAGGCCTCGCTGATGTCGTCGCCCGCGCGCTGGATCCAGGAGAACTCGGCCGGGTCCATGAACCGGACCTGACCGCGCATGCGCTCGAACGCGCTGCCGTGGTCGAGCATGCGGTCGGCGCCGTTCCGGGCGACGTTCGCGGTGCCGTCGACGCCGGTCGCGGTGCGGTCCAGGGACTCCTGGGCGGCCCGGGCGGCGGGGCCCTGCCACGAGATGCCGAGATCGGCCATGCCGCGGTCGAGGGTCTGCTTGGTGGTCGCCATGTCGTCGACGAGCTTGCGGAGACCGTCGGAGGTCTGGCGGGTGGCCTCGGCACCGGGTTTGCCGAGGATCCAGGCCGCCTTGGTCGCGATGTCGAACGCTTCGTAGTTGTAGCAGCGGGGGAGAGGCATGCTCGGATCCCTAACGCTCGAGCAGCGGGCCGTTGTACGGCGGAGTGGCGGGTTTCAGGGTTGCCGCGTTCTCGTTCTCGATGAGCCCGTACTCCTGCGCCGCTTGTTTCAATCGGTCACGCGCCTCTGCCACCTCGGCGACATAGTCATCGTGTGTCTTCGTAATAGAGTCGATCTTCGGCTGGAAGACGGTGACCGCGTCTATCGACACCGGGTCGTCTCCGCAGGGAGGAACGTTCTTCAGATTCAGCGCCCCATGTCGCCTCGTTCTCACTGCTTGAACCTGCTCGTCAAGTCGCCGATAGACAGCCATGACGTTTCCGACATCCACCTGGGTCATGAGTGAATCGCTGGCCGAGCCTCGTGGCTCGTGGGCAGGCATCCGCATCTCGACGAGGCTATGTCGATCGGCGGACTACGACGTCAGATTGACTGCTCGTGTTCGCGGCTGCGAACACGATCACTGCGGACGAGCCTTCGTCAGGTAGCTCTGCGCGAGCAGCTCAGCCCGTCCACACACCTCATCCGGCGATCCGCGCGTCAACTCGTCATATCCAAAGTCCTGGACCTGAACCCGCACGCTGGCAACCTCGGCTGCGTCGAGATATAACGTGCACAACGGCGCCGAATTCTCGCCCTCGACCATCCGGACAGCTCCGAACCCATCGATGACGGTGACTGTGGCGCCTCGCGCGGTCGCGACTTTTGCAGCAGGCGTTTGGATCGTCTGCACGGAGTAGTTCTCGACGGTGTCGTTGTTGCCCCACCCGCACACACGACTAGGACCGTCAGCGAGCGTGACGACCGAGGGCTCGTCGTCCTCGACGCCGAACCGCTGGCGCAGTTCAGGGGTCATCACCACACACGGGTCGACGTTCGCCACGTCGATCTCCGCCGGCCGCGGCGGAAACGGCCCCTCCGGCTCCGCAGCCCCACACCCCACGACCACCCCGCACACGAGCAGCAGGACGACAACGAGTCGGACCACCGGCGACGCTCCCCCGGACAGGAACAGGACCGCAGCAGGCTAGCCCGTCGTCGTCGCCACCGGACCCGTTCCGGTCAGGCCGCGGCGGCGGAGTCGTCCGGGCGCCGGTGGTAACTGTCCACATAGATCTGCCCGGACAGGTCCGCGATGGCGTCCATGATCTCGTCGGTGACCGCGCGCCGGATCGCCGGAGCGCCCTCCAGCCCCTCGTAGCGGCTGAACTCCAGCGGCCGCCCGAAGCGGATCTCGACCCGGGCCAGGCGCGGGATCAGCCGTCCGACCGGCTGCACGCGCTCGGTCCCGATCAGGCCGACGGGCACGACGACCGCGCCCGTCGACAATGCCAGCGACGCGACGCCGGTGTGCCCGCGGTGCAGCTTGCCGTCGAGGGAGCGCGTGCCCTCCGGGTAGATGCCGAACGCACCGCCGCGCTCCAGGACCTTGCGCCCCGCGGCGAGCGCGGCGAGGCCGGCGCGGGCGTTGGACCGGTCGACCGGGATGTAGCCGAGCGCCCCCAGGAACGCGGCCATCAGGCGTCCGCGCAGACCACGGCCGGTGAAGTACTCGGCCTTGCCGAGGAAGGCGACCTTGCGCGGGGCGACGAGCGGGATGAACGCCGTGTCGACGGCCGCGCGGTGGTTCGCCGCGAGGATCACCGGCCCGGTGGCCGGGATGCGGTCCGCGCCGCGCACGCGGGGCCGCCACACGAGCCGGACGAGTGGCGCGAGGACGTAGCGGATGAACAGCTGCACCGTGAACCCCGATCAGTGAGCGACGTCCACAACTCCGTGCAGGGGGGACCGACGTCCCGGCGCCGAACGAGGCCCGATTCTGCTCCGTGACCGGCCCGTGACGGAAGCCCTTCCCCCCGTTCAGTCCCCGTGCGGATCGGTGAGCTGCCCGCGCAACGCACGCAGCGCCTCGCTGCGGGTCATCCCGGTCGCCTGCAGCAGGTCGACGGCGATCGAGCGGACCTGCGCGACCAGCACGGGCGCCGAGACCGCGGGCGCCGCGGCCGGCTGCCCCTCCGCCGGCCGGGCGACGACCGCACCGGGGTCGGCGAGGACCGGTGCGTGCTGCACGGCCTCCAGGATCGGGCCGCGCGCCTTCTCGCGGTCGCCGTCCTGCCCGAGCTCCCCGATCAGCGCCTCGACGGAGGCGGCGAGCTCGGTGATCGCGTCCGGCAGACCGGGCGGGACCGGTTCGCCGTCCTCGATCGCGGTCATCGCGCGCCGGGCGAGCACCCGGGCGTTGCGGTGGGCGTAGTCGGCCCGCTCGGCGAGCGTCCGGTAGCGGCGCAGCATGGCCCGGCGCGGCCGGTGCATCGGTGAGACCGTCACGACCTCGCCCGCGGAGCTGACCGCCGTGCGCAGCTCGTCGATGACGGCCTGGGTGTCGCGGGCCCGGGCCAGCGCCCGCGACGCGCTCTCCCGGTCGCCCTCGCGCAGCGCCGTCGCGATCTCGGTGAGCACGGTGACGAGGTCGTCGAGCACCCGGCGGGCGACCCGGCGCACGATCCGGACCGGATGCGCGGGGATGACCGCGGCGACCAGGATCCCGGCGAGGCCGCCGATCAGGGCGTCGATGCAGCGGTCGATCCCACCGGTCTCGGTGGGCGGGAGTAGCGTCGTCACCAGCACCGCGGACACCGCGGCCTGGTTGACGAACAGGGTCCCGCCGTCGGTGAACACCGCGATGACCAGCGCGAGCGCGACGACGAGCACCAGCTGCCAGAGTCCGCCGCCGATCTGCGCGATCAGCAGGTCGCCGACGAGCACGCCGATGCTCACCCCGACGACGAGTTCGGCCGTGCGGCGCAGCCGCGAGTTCAGCGACATGCCCAGGCTGAGCACCGCCGCGATCGGCGCGAAGAACGGCCGCGTGTGACCGATCAGGTCACCGGCCACCCAGAGGGCGAGGCCGGCGGCCATGGAGCACTGCAGGATCGGCAGCCACGACGCGCGGACGCGCCGGGCTCCGGCCCGGCCGCGTGAGCGGACCCGGTCCCACGCGGCCACCGGCGTCAGGACACGCCGAGGGCGGCGAGCGCCTCCGGGTCCGAGTCGTTGATCAGGGTGCGCAGGCGCTCGACCTCGGGGGCCTCCCCGATCGCCGTGGCGGCGCGCAGCAGCGCGCCGCACGACCGCAGGAAGCCCTGGTTCGGCTCGTGCGACCACGGCACCGGACCGAAGCCCTTCCAGCCGTTGCGGCGCAGCTGGTCCAGGCCGCGGTGGTAGCCGGTGCGGGCGTAGGCGTAGGCGGCGACGCTCTCCCCGGCGTCGAGGGCGCGCTCGGCGAGCACCGCCCAGGCGATCGACGACGACGGCGACCCCGCCGCCACCTCCGACGGGTCCTTGCCCGCGGTCAGGTCCGCCGCGGCGGGGTCGACCGGGAGGCGCGTGTCGTCGGGCTCGAGCAGGTTGCCGTGCAGACTCATGCCGCCATCCTGGCGCGCGCCCACCGGTCGTCGCCAACCGGTGGGCACACGACGTGGATCCGGAGGAGGACTCAGAGGGCCTTGCCGGCGGACTTCAGCGACTCGCACGCCTCGACGACGCGCTCGCTCATCCCGACCTCGGCCTTCTTCAGGTACGAGCGCGGGTCGTAGACCTTCTTGTTGCCGACCTCGCCGTCGATCTTGAGCACGCCGTCGTAGTTGGCGAACATGTGCGACACGATCGGCCGGGTGAAGGCGTACTGGGTGTCGGTGTCGACGTTCATCTTCACGACGCCGTAGCCCAGCGCCTCGTGGATCTCCTCGAGCAGCGAGCCGGACCCGCCGTGGAAGACCAGGTCGAACGGCTTGGCGCCGGCGTCGAGACCCAGCTTCTGCACGGCCACCTCCTGGCCCTGCTTGAGGATCTCCGGGCGGAGCTTGACGTTGCCGGGCTTGTAGACGCCGTGCACGTTGCCGAAGGTCGCGGCCAGCAGGTAGCGGCCCTTGTCGCCGGAGCCGAGGACCTCGACGGTGCGCTCGTAGTCGCCGGGGGCGGTGTAGAGCTTGTCGTTGATGTCGTTCGCGACACCGTCCTCCTCGCCGCCGACGACGCCGATCTCGACCTCGAGGATGATCTTCGCCTTGGCCGCCTGCTCCAGCAGCTCGGCCGCGATCTTCAGGTTCTCCTCGAGCTCGACCGCGGAGCCGTCCCACATGTGCGACTGGAACAGCGGGTTCTGCCCCTTGTCCACGCGCTCCTGGCTGATCGCGATCAGCGGACGCACGAACGAGTCCAGCTTGTCCTTGGGGCAGTGGTCGGTGTGCAGCGCGATGTTGACCGGGTACTTGTCCGCGACGACGTGCGCGAACTCGGCGAGGCCGACCGAACCGGTGACCATGTCCTTGACCCGGGTGCCGGACAGGAACTCCGCGCCACCGGTCGAGACCTGCACGATGCCGTCGGAGCCTGCCTCCGCGAACCCGCGCAGCGCCGCGTTGAGGGTCTCGGTGCTGGTCACGTTGATCGCCGGGTAGGCGAACTCGCCGCTCTTGGCGTTGTCCAGCATCTGGTTGTAGATCTCGGGCGTGGCGATGGGCACGGGGCCTGCCTCCTCGTCGTCGGCGGTCGCTGCTCCGCGCAGCGCTCCTTGTCTCCGGGTGAGTATCACGTACCCGCGGGGAAGGGGGAGCCATCGTCGGAATGGGCCTGGTCTCACCGCGGGCGACGCCGTCGCCCGGTGCACCGGGTAATGCTGCGGAGCCTGTCGGTGGTGGTCGCTAGTGTGGTGGGCGTGGAGGAGGAGCGCGCCGAGAACGCCGTCGACCGGACGCTGGGCCGGTTGCGCGCCATCGACAGCCGACCGGCGCCCGCGGGCACCGGGCCGCACCCGTTCGCCCCGGGCACGTCGGCCCCGGTCGACGGGCCGGGTGGTTCCGGGGCCCGGCAGGGCCCGGAGACACCGCTGACGCTGGCCGACCTCTACCGCGACCACCGCCTGCGCCTCGTGCGCCTCGCGATGCTGCTGGTGGACATCCCGGCCACCGCGGAGGACGTGGTGCAGGAGGCGTTCACCGGGCTGCACCGGCACTGGACCGGCCTGCGGGACGAGACGGCCGCCGTCGCCTACCTGCGTGCGGCCGTGGTGAACGGGTCCCGGTCGGTACTGCGGCGCCGTCGCACGGCACGCGAGTACGTGCCGCCGCACGCGGCGAACGCCCGCTCCGCGGAGTCGCTGGCCATGCTGTCCGCCGAGCACCAGTCGGTCGTCGACGCGCTGGGCCAGCTCCCGCCGCGCCAGCGCGAGGTGCTCGTCCTGCGCTACTACGGCGGGCTGACCGAGTCCGAGATCTCCGAGGCCGCCGGGATGAGCCGGGGCACGGTGAAGTCGACCGCCAGCCGCGCGCTCGACGCCGTCGCCCGGATCATGGCCGAGCGCGCCGGTACCGAGGCCGTCCGGCGTCCGGGGGAGCTGCGATGACCGGCCCCCAGCCGCCGCAGCCCGGCCACGACGACGCCGCCCGCCGGATCGGCGAGGCGCTGCAGGCGCAGGCCCGCGGGCGCCCGATGCCGCAGCGTCCCGCGGCGGGCCCCGCCCCCGTGCCGCCACGCGTCCCCGGCCGGCTCCCGCCGCCGGTCCCGCGTCCCGGGCCGCCCCCGCAGCGCCGGCCGCAGCAGGCCCCGGCACCGGAGCCCGCCCGGTCGGCGACCGGCCAGATCGTCTGGGCCGCGGTGATCGCGCTGCTCCTCGGCGCCCTGCTCGGCGGGGGTCTCGCGCTGGTCTCGGTGCTCCTGCCGGGGGCGCTGCCCGCCCTCGGCTGAGCCGCTCACAGCACCCCCACAGCGACGGCCACGTCGATCCACATCGCCCGGCCGGTACCGTTTCTCGACGTGACGGTTCTCGCCGCGACGCAGACGCTCGCCCTCGGTCCCGACTGGCTCGACCCGGCGGTGATCATCGAGTCCCTGGGTCCGTGGGCCCTGGTGGGCGTCGCTGCGATCATCTTCGCGGAGTGCGGGCTGCTGCTCGGGTTCTTCCTCCCGGGCGACTCGCTGCTGTTCACCGCGGGCCTGTTCGTCGCACAGGGCGCGATCGACGTGCCGCTGTGGCTGGTCTGCCTGGTGCTGGTGGTGTCCGCCTTCGCCGGCAACGCCGTCGGCTACGGCATCGGCTACCGCGCCGGCCCGGCGATCTTCGACAAGCCGAAGTCGAAGCTGTTCAACCCCCAGCACGTCGAGAAGACCCACGAGTTCTTCGAGAAGTACGGCAACCGGGCCATCGTCCTCGGCCGCTTCGTGCCGATCGTGCGGACCTTCATCACCGTGAGCGCCGGCGTCGCGCGGATGGACCCGAAGCGCTACCTGACGTACTCGCTGATCGGCGGCGTCGCGTGGGCGGCGGGCGTGACGGTGCTGGGCTACTTCCTCGGCCAGTTCGCGTTCGTCCGTGAGCACATCGACCTGATCCTCATCGCGATCGTGTTGATCTCGGTGCTGCCGATCGTGTTCGAGGTGCTGCGGGCGCGGGCCGCGTCCAGGCGCGGGGGCCCCGCCGGCCCGGTCGACGGCGTCGCGGGCGCCGCGACCGGTGCGGCCGCCGCCACCGTCACCGGCCGCTCCGCCGACGACGACCCGGCCGCGGTCACCATGCAGATGCCGGCCGTCGGGAGCGGCCCGGCGCCGCGGGCCGGACGCCCCGGGGACGGGCAGACGACGTTCGCCCAGCCCGGTCGTGCCCCGCAGCACGGCGGGACCGCACCACGGCACGGTGGCGCGGTGCCGCCGCACGGCCCCGGCCCCCGCCCGCAGGACGGCACGGAGCCGCCGTACCGCCACACCACCGGTCGCCCCACCATGCCGCCCCGGCACGGCAACTGAGCATCGATCAGCACGTTTCCGCCCTGTCCGGGGCGGAAACGTGCTGATCACCAGGCGTCGGACAGGTCCGCGTGCTCGCGGATCCATGCGTGCATCACGATCCCCGAGGCCACCCCGGCGTTGACCGAGCGCGTCGAGCCGAACTGAGCGATCGACACGACCAGGTCCGCGGCGTCGCGCAGCTCCGGTGACAGCCCGGGGCCCTCGGCGCCGAACACGAGCACGCAGTCCCGCGGCAGCGACGTGGCCTCCAGCCGGACCGCGCCCGCGACGTTGTCCACCGCGACCACGGCCAGGCCGTGCTCCCGGGCGAACGCGACGAGACCGTGCGAGTCGGCGTGGTGGTGCAGCCGCAGGTAGCGGTCGGTGACCATCGCGCCGCGGCGGTTCCACCGGCGTCGCCCGACGATGTGCACGCTGGCGACCCCGAAGGCGTTCGCCGTGCGCACCACCGTGCCGATGTTGTGGTCGTGCCCGAGGTTCTCGATCGCCACGTGGAACGGGTGCGCCCGGCCTGCCAGGTCCGCCGCGACGGCTTCGCGGCGCCAGTAGCGGTAGCGGTCGACGACGTTGCGCCGGTCACCGTGCTCCAGCAGCTCCGGGTCCCACTGGTCGCCCTGCGGCCACGGCCCGGCCCACGGGCCGACCCCGACCTGGCCGGGGACCGACCACTCGCTGGGCCCGGGCTCGCTCATCCCAGCTGCAGGTCCGCCAGCCCCAGCAGCGCGCGGTACGGCACGCCCTCGGCCTCGACGGCCTGCCGGGCGCCGGTGTCACGGTCGACGACGGTGCACACCCCGACGACGTCGGCGCCGGCCTGGAGCGCCGACCGGACCGCGGTCAGGACCGAGCCGCCGGTGGTGGAGGTGTCCTCGACGACCAGCACCGGGCGGCCGGTGATGTCCGGGCCCTCGATGAGCCGCTGCATGCCGTGCTTCTTGGTCTCCTTGCGGACGACGAAGGCGTCGACCGGGTCGGTGTCCGGCTCGGCCGCCGCCGCGTGCAGCACCGCCGTCGCGACCGGGTCCGCGCCGAGCGTCAGCCCGCCGACCGATCGGTAGGTCCAGTCCGTGGTGAGCTCGCGCAGCAACCGTCCGATCAGCGGGGACGCCTCGTGGTGCAGCGTGACGCGGCGCAGGTCGATGTAGTAGTCGGCCTCCGCGCCGGAGGAGAGCGTGACCCGCTCGTGGACGACGGCGATCTCCCGGACCAGCGCGGCGAGGCGGGAGCGGTCGGTGTGTGCGGAGCTCATGTGCGGTCCCTGTCGAACGTCGCCGTGATGCGTCGCAGCAGGCTCCGGGGCAGCACCCCGGTCACCCCCACGATCGCCTTGTACTGCCTGGAGGGCACGGAGACGACCCGGCCCCGGTCGAGGTCGGCGAGTGCCTCGTCGACGACCTGGGAGGCCTCCAGCCACAGCGGGCCGCGGCGGGCGCCGACGTCGATGCCGGCCCGCTCGTGGAACTCGGTGCGCACGTAGCCGGGGCACAGCACCATCGCGCGCACCCCGGTGCCCTGCAGCGACGCCGCGACGCCCTCGGTGAAGGAGATCACCCACGCCTTGTCGGCCGGGTAGGTGGAGCCGCGCCCGGCCAGGAAGCCCGCGACGCTCGCGACGTTCAGCACCGCGCCGGTGCCGCGGTCGACCATCCCGGGCAGCGCGGCCCGGGTCAGCTCCAGCACGGCGGCCACGTTCACCTGCAGCTGGCGGGCCAGGTCGGCGGCGTCGTTCTCGAGGAAGGAGGCGCCCAGCGCGAGCCCGGCGTTGTTGACGAGCAGGTCGACCGGCGCGAGGTCGGGGTCGGCGAGGCGGCGCACGACCCGGGCCCGCTGGTCCGGGTCCGACAGGTCGGCGGGCAGCACCTCGACGGCGACGCCGAGGTCGCGGTAGCGCTGCGCGGCGGTCTGGAGGCGGTCGGCGTCGCGCGCCACGAGCACGAGGTCGCGGCCGTCGGCGGCGAGCCGATCGGCGAACGCGGCCCCGATCCCCGACGACGCGCCCGTGATCATGACGGAGGGCACTCGGGGAGCGTAGTGCGTCCGCACCCGACCGGCGCAGGCGCGACGGTTACCGACGGGTCGGGTGTGACCCGTGCGACAGGGGTGTGCGACGACCTCGTGAGACGGGCCGCTCTCGCGTGCCGGTGCACCATGAAGCCTTTACCGTCGAGACCATGACGTCCGAGGCGCTGCCGATCCAGCGGCCGGTCGATCCCGCTTCCCCCGGCGCCGCCGACGTGCCGAGCGGCCCGTCGCCCCGTCATTCGAGGGTCGCCGTCGTGGGGGCGGGGTTCACCGGACTCGCCGTGGGCCTGGCCCTGCTGCGGCGGGGTGTGCACGACTTCGTCCTGCTGGAGCGGGCGGACGACGTCGGCGGGGTGTGGCGCGACAACACC
>JAESFO010000910.1_pt1 | contig 11387 bp, 10 predicted proteins | sample 9269421 | NCBI WGS metagenome assembly JAESFO01 (sample SAMN14502839, study PRJNA617101) | algae metagenome | isolation source: Nostoc desertorum CM1-VF14 and co-occurring heterotrophs from rocky... | place: USA: Clark Mountains, San Bernardino, California | collected 2000-06-05 | reverse complement strand
ATGAGCTCACCGAACAGTGGATGCAGGTAATGACCAGGGCTTTGGAAAGAGGAAAAAAGCTGGGCTTTATAAGCAAAGATGTAAACAGCAAACAGGTAACCTTGTTTGTGGTATCCGGATACTGGGGCATACGAAACCTGGGTAAGCTGGGTAATAAGAGCTATTATATATCCTATTTAAAAGAGTTAAAAAACTACCTCAACACTCTCCAGAAAATTTAGCTCAATAAAAAACATACCAATTAGTATGTTTTTTATATTTTTGCATCGCTCAACAAAAAGCGATGTATTCAGTACTACTATTTTTACATTCTATTTTCCGATGGTTGGTATTAGTGAGCCTGGTTTATAGTATTTACCGGGCCTTCCGCGGGTATACATTGAGGCTGGCATTCAGCAAAACCGATAATGCTATACGCCATTGGACGGCCACCCTTGCTCATATCCAGCTAATGATTGGCATGGTGCTCTATTTTAAAAGTCCGTTAGTACAACACTTCTGGTCACCGGCGGGCAAGGTTACCGCATCGAAAGAGCTGACCTTTTTCAGCCTGATACACCTGGCACTTATGCTTGTATCGATTATTCTTATTACTATCGGATCGGCAAAAGCCAAAAGACAGCTGCAAGACCAGGCAGTCTTCAAAACGATTTTCACCTGGTACCTGGTTGCACTGATCCTTATCTTCATAGCCATACCCTGGCCTTTTTCTCCACTAGCCAACAGGCCCTATATCAGATAATATGACACAGTTATTTCAAACCAAAACCGGCAGGCTGCGCATTATCGGCTTTCTCGAAGGCATTTCTCTTTTAGTGCTGATATTTGTTGCCATGCCACTTAAATACTGCTTTAATTACCCCCTGGCAGTTCAAACCCTCGGCCCCATTCATGGCGCTTTGTTTGTGCTTTTTATTATCAATACGCTTAGTGTGGGACTTGAGCTGCAATGGAAGTTTGCCACTACCACCTGGAAGGTGCTACTCGCCTGTATCGTACCTTTCGGAACCTTTTATATCGACAAAAAAATCCTGAAACCCATTAATCCATGATATGAAAACAGCATTGCTGATAGCTTTGGTCAGTGCCCTTATATATGCGGGGTATCGCGTATACAGGTCAGCTCATCTTTCCAAAGAATTACAATCAAAAATTTTAGAAGGAGCCCTGATACTGGATGTAAGAACCGAAAAAGAATATGCCGCGGGACATATAAACGGAGCTGTAAACATATCACTGGGCACTTTACGGGAACGCTATAAAGAACTGGATCCTCAGAAAACCTATATCACTTATTGTTCGCATGGATTAAGAAGCGTAAAAGCAGCCAACTTACTCAGGGAAAGAGGTTTAAAACAGGTTTATAACGGCGGAGCACGTGAGGACCTGGAGAAATTGATGACACCGCATTAACGATCATGCTTTAACTGATAAGCAATTGGTTTGGGGTCGGGCGATTCGCACTAAATTAGCTGTCTAAAAGCAATATAGCTGGTATGGATACAAGTTCGCCAATTACATTAAATGGACTGGATTTTAGTGATCTGGATGGATTTTACACTGTGATCTACAGTATGATGAACTTATATGAAGACTGGAAACCAGCTCACAATCTTGATGCCTTCAATGATATATTATATAGTGGCTTCGGCAAAGAGCAGGTGAAACTCGTATGGAAGCATTCTGCAAAAAGCAAGAGCGATCTGGGTTTGCAGGCTACCCGCAATTTTTATCAGCATAAGATTGACCAGGGCCAGCCTTACAATACCAATTGGGCAGCGCAGCAGCTGGACGCGCTAAATTCGGGAAATGGGGCTACTTTGTTCGACATCATTGTAGAGATATTTCATTCGCATCGTCATATAGAGCTGGTACTACTTTAACCAGGAAAAGCTTACACTATGGAGCAAGGCAAAACCATATTACGGCTCATAGAGCATTTTGATTCACATAGACTTCAATTGAGCTAACTAACTTAGGTAGCCACTCAATCTTCCATCCAAAGATCTGCCGGCATCTGCAACTTTACTCTAACTTAGTGTATTGTAAATTGGACCTGATGGACTATTTCGTAAAAGAAGGATCTGTAGTACGCACTATCTGGGGAAAGAGCGACACCATCCTGTTTATTTTTGCGGGCGCTGCTGCAGAGTTTGCGTTAAATAAATCGGTAGACTGGTTATACTTTACCGGCAAATTACCTGCCGATCCGATCGGACGCCTTTTCTCCACGGTACGTTATGCCCGGGAGATTGTTTTTGCACCTAAAGATGCAGCTTTTAAAGCTATCGACGTGATTACCCAAATACACCGGGGCGTGGAGGAAAAACGCGGTTACTCAATCCCTGACTGGGCCTACCGGGATGTGCTTTTTATGCTGATTTATTACTCGATCGCCGCGCATGAACTGTTAGAACAACATTTAAATGATGCCGAGAAGGATGAAGTATACGATGTATTTTATCGTGTGGGCATTAGAATGGGACTAAAAGACTTGCCAGTGTCTTATGCGGAATGGTTGCCGGTACGGGAAGCCCATTTATCAGAAGATCTTCAGAAAAGTGATTATACCGAAGATCTTTTTGTTCAATACAAAAAACACCTGGGCGCTATGCGATTTAAAGTATTGCTGGAAGGTCAAAAATTAGTCGTCCCCAACCAGGTTAAGCAATTGCTCAACTTCAAGAACTTTTCTCTTTTAACGCCGGCAGTACCTCTTTATAAAGTAAGTCGTGTAATGAAAACGGACTGGCTTCTCAGGCACCTGTTGCTGCCTTCCGACTACAAAGACCAGATCAACGCACTTAATATACATCCTTAAACAAAAAGATCCAGCAACAACACACCTCCCAAACCAGCTAAGCCGATAACAGACTCCATCAGGGTCCAGCTTTTGAAGGTATCTTTCAGGCTAAGTCCCAGGTATTCTTTAAACATCCAGAAACCGGTATCATTGACATGTGAACACATCAAACTACCGGCACCTATAGACAGCACCATCAGCTGGGGGTTAACATGCATGACTACTACCAACGGCTGCACAATACCTGCAGCAGTAAGACCGGCCACTGTTGCCGATCCTATAGCAATTCGCAGCACCGTAGCAACCATCCATCCCAGCAAAAGAGGAGGCAATGTGCTGTCTTTAAAATAGCCCGTGATCGCTTGGGCCGTCCCGCTCTCAATCAGTACCTGTTTAAGCGCCCCGCCGGCAGCAGTAATTAATATAATGGCGGCAATAGCACTAACAGCGTTTCCCGACTGCTCCATTAGCCTGCTCACTTTAACGCCTCTAAAAGCACCTAAAAAAAGAATAGCCAGTAATACCGCTACCAGCAGCGACATGCCCGGATCTCCAATAAACAACAGGAATTGTCGTAATGATCCTTCGGAGGGTTTATACACCTGCAATAGCAGCGTGGATACCGCCAGCAAAACAACGGGAACCAGCGCAATGAACAAGCTGATGCCGAAACACGGCGCTTTGGCGGTTTCCCCTGTTTGCTGCGTGAATATGCCTGCCGGGGGCTTTGTCGTAATCCTTTTTACCCATTCAGGAAACCACAAACCAGCCAGTAATAAAACAGGAACCGATATACATAAACCGTATAAAAGTGTTAACCCAATATCGGCCTTAAAAATACTGGCAATAGCTGTAGGCCCCGGATGCGGTGGCAAAAACCCATGGGTGACTGAAAGAGGCGCTGCCATGGCTATAGCGAGATAGATCAATGAAGTTTTGGTATCCAATGCTATGGTAAAAACAAGCGGGATCAGCACCACAAAACCTGCATTGTAAAAAAGAGCTAACCCCACACTAAAACTGGTAATACATACTGCCAGCTTGGCGTTACGACTACCGAATACCTGTAGTAACCGGTTGCTGATTTGCCGGGTAGCGCCGGTCTCAGTTAAAATGCTGCCCAACATGACGCCAAAACCCAATACGGCAATTACAGACCCGAGTATATCGCCCACACCCTTTGACATAGCGGCGATACAGGCAGCGGGCTCCATTCCATTGGTTAAGCCAATAAATAATGCGGTAATGAATAATGCCAGAAACGCATTAAGCCTGGCACCGGCAATCAGGAGTAGCAGCAAAGCCATTCCCAGGATGAGTAAGATTATTGGAGACATGCAATCATATATTTATCAAACCAGCGCCTTCAAAACTATAGCTATCGTCGCTTCCAGATTATCCTGCACTTCAACAGTAATCACATCTTCCTCTGCTTCATCCGGCTCCTGCAGCAAATCGAACTGGCTTCTTAATAAACTCACCGGCATGAAATGTCCTTGTCTTGCTGCTAACTGTTGTGATACTTTTTCGTAAGAAGCTTTAAGATACAAAAAATTGATCGAACTGATGCCTGACCGGAGCAGGTCACGGTATTTACGCTTCAAGGCTGAACAGGCGATAATACCAGTCTCTCCTCTCTTTACTATTATTGTCGCTTCAGCTACAATAGTATCCAACCATCCCTGCCGGTCTTCGTCCGTTAGCGGTATCCCCTGGCTCATCTTATTTATATTAGCCCGGGGGTGCAGATCATCCCCGTCCATAAAAATATGTTTCTGCTCATCAGCTATAGCCTTACCCACAGAAGTTTTACCACTCCCGGAAACACCCATTATTATAAGAATCTGAGCTATCATAACCTGATATTACAATTACAAGTACTACTTCACACTAAAAATAAATCCAACTCCATAAACATTTTCAATCTTCACTCTTTTTGATTCAGCAAGTAATTTGCGCAACCTGGAAATAAATACATCCAGGCTCCTTCCCAAAAAATAATCATTCTCGCCCCAAAGCTGGATCAATATATCCTCACGCCTGATCACGGAATTTTTATTCTGGTACATATATTCCAGGAGGTTAGCTTCTCTCACTGTAAGGGAGATACTTTTGCCCGCATTTCCTACCGATATTTTAAATACATCCTTGCGAAAAACAATATCCCCTATTTTAAGTATGTTTCCATGCTCCGCTTCCGCAGTTACCCCCTTGCTGTTTCTACGTATAATATTAGTAACCCTCAATACGAGCTCATCTATATCAAAAGGTTTATTGATATAGTCATCTGCGCCTAACTTCAAACCGGCAATACGATCTTTCTTTTCATTTCTTGCTGTTAAAAAAAGAAAGGGAATAGCCTCATTGACCTTTTTAACCTCTCCTGCAAACTCAAAACCATCCATGCCCGGCATTTGTACATCTGTTATCAACAGATCGTAATACTCAGACCTTTGTTTAAAAGTCTCTAATGCTTCTTCTGCTGTGGTTCTCAGGTCTACTTCAAAATTCATCAGCTGAAGATACTGCTTCACCACGTTGCCCAGGTCTATTTCATCTTCTACAAAAAGAATTTTACTCTTCATCTAAATAATGTATTAAAAACAACCGATAATTTTAAAGAGGGATGACAATACTAAAATCTGTACCGGATTTCTCTACTGTATCAACATGTAACTGCCAGCGATGTGCTTCTATACACTGCTTGGTATAATAAAGCCCTAAGCCCAGTCCCTTTACTGCCTTATTTTCTATCGACTTAGTAGTTCTGTAAAACTTATCAAAAATATTCTTGAACTCGCTGGCGGGTATCCCAACCCCATTATCTACTATATGAACAGTAAGGGCTTTTTTGCTTTCAGTTATAAAGATACCGATGCGTTTAGTAGCGCTTGTATTGTATTTGATGCCATTTTCTATGAGATTTACTACCATAGTGGTTACCCAAAACCTATCCAGCAAAACCGTGTGTGGCTGCGCATCCGTCTCCTTAAAGCTGATCTGCACCTTATTGTTATCAGCCTGTATCATGTAATCATCTATCACTTCTTTCAGAAGCTCTTCTATAATCACCGGTTCTTTCTGTAACGTAGATTCATTCATCATGGTAATATCCATTACCTGGCGAAACAGATCACTTAATCTTTCGGCCTGTCGGCCAATTACGCCGGTCAACGAAGTCACCATTTCCTTATTTTCTTTTACCTCGTGTTTTTCCAGTGTTTTATTGGCTACAATGATAGCAGACAAAGGTGTTTGAAACTCATGATTGATACTATTTACAAAATCAGACTTCATTTCGGCCAGCTTTTTTTGTTTGGACCAATTACGGAATGTTATATAAAATATTGTAGCCAATGAAAGAATTGAAAAAAGCGACAATAGAAAAGTAGGTAACATACGTGCTATAATAGCGCGTGTGCGATGAGGAGTATCGGTATACAAAGAAAAACCGATACGGTTGGAATAAGCGGTAGGCGTACTGATCGTAATATTTGAAACAAGATTGGAAGGACCAGTATTTTGCAAAGAACCACCAACAACAATCCCTTTGTTCTGAAATGCGCTATCTAAACCTTCATATTGTTTAGACTTATCGTAAAGCGTAACATATTGCAGACCATTAAAGGTTATACTTATATGATCAACCGTAGAAAGCCATATCAGGTCGGTCTCGAGGTTGTTTTGTTTTATAATGGCCTCAATCAGACTATCGACATTGCTATTGGCTCTTAAACTAACGGAGATACTGTCAATCACCAACTGGCTGAAAAGATTAAACTGTTTCTGGTCAGATTTGTAAAGACGTTCGAATTCGCTCATATTCCTGTTTAAAAAACTGTCGATGATTGCCTGCCCACCCGGAAACACCTTGTCATTACGAATGGCGTTACTGTAATCACCCTTGATCTGCGCAGCTTCTGCCAAAAAGAACTTGTCATTTTTTAATTCATATGTATTATATACCAGAAAATATTGAACTACAGCCAGTATTACAAAACTGGTAATTGCTATAAACCTAATGTTAAATATAGAAGATGACATGTACAATAAATAGCTATAAAGCTACCAATACAAAACAATTAATGTGCAATATTAAAGATGTGTTAACAATTTGTTGGGCTTTTGTTATTAAGATGTTATAGAAACCTTAAATACTTTCAACCAGTCAAAAAATGAGAAAAGCAGAAAGCACTTAGCTTCAAATTGACACGATTGCCCCCGGTAAGAAACGTAAACTATTTTCTAACATACGATTAAACTAGTAAAAACGATGACTAAACAAACACTGCTGAAAGTTTGTGCTTTCCTGTTTTTATTCAATCTCCTTGTACTACCGGAGTTGAAGGCACAACAGGAAATAACAATTACCGGAACAGTTAAAGACCCACTCAATGCCCCGATGATTGGTGTATCGATTGAGAACTTAAGATCGAACCAGGCCGTTACCACTAATGAAACAGGCGCTTTTGCTATAAAGGCCTTTAAAGGAGATAGCCTGGCAGCAACCTTTATAGGGTACAAAGATTACCGATGGAAGTTTTCAGACAGGATAGATATACAGATCACAATGGAAGCTGCATCGGGAAGTATGGAAGATGTAGTAGTAGTAGGATTTGGACAGCAGAAAAAGATCAGTACGGTTGGGGCTCAATCCACTGTAAATGTGGAAGACCTCAAACAACCTGTTGCCAACCTCAGTGCCGCTTTAGCCGGACGCATAGCAGGCTTGATAGGTGTTCAGCGTTCGGGATTGCCTGGCTCTAACGGAGCCGATTTATGGATAAGGGGTATTTCTAACTTTGGAGGCGGCAACTCAACTTCACCTTTAGTTGTTGTTGACGGCGTAATTGGCCGTGACATCAATGCTTTTGACCCCGAAGACATTTCATCCTTTTCTATTCTGAAAGACGCATCTGCTACTGCTGTTTATGGGGTTGCCGGAGCGAATGGTGTAATTCTTATTACTACTAAAAAGGGAAGATCAGCAAAGCCTTCGTTAACATTTAACTACAACCAGGGTTTTAATACTTTTACCAAGTTGCCCGAATTAACAGATGGGATAACTTATATGCAGCTGCGTAACGAAGCGCTGGTGGCAAGTGGCCGTACTCCTGAATATTCGCAGGCCTATATTGATAGTACCGCAGCAGGCAATCAGCCCTATTTATACCCCAATGTAGACTGGATGAAAACTATTTTCCAGAAGTCATCCTATAACAGGAGGGCCAACTTCAATGCACGTGGCGGATCAGAAGTTGCCAACTACTATGTGGGGCTTTCTTATTATGAAGAGAATAGCTTATTGAAGTTAGATGAATTAGCCAATTATAATGCAGATGCTAAATTCAGGAGAATCAACTTTACGTCCAACGTAAACATGAACTGGACGAAGACCACCAAATTTGAATTAGGGGTACAGGGTTATGTTACCAATACGAACATGCCGGGTACCAGCCCACAGGAAGCTTTCTCCAGGGTGATGCAAACCAACCCGGTTTTATACCCGGTAATGTATCCTGGTAATTTATTACCTGCTGTTAACCAGTCAACCGATGCACAACCCAACCCTTACGGCTTAGTTACGCAAAGAGGCTATGTGAACACGGCAAGCAATCAATTATATTCTAATGCAAGGCTTACACAAGACCTGGGCAGCATATTAAAAGGATTATCAGCAACTGTACTTTACTCTTTCGATGTATGGAACTCCCACTCTATATCGCGTACACGTAACAGAAGTGCTTACCAGATCGACCGCGGCAACCCTTATAAAGAAGACGGATCACTTAATTTAACTATTGTACAAAATGGTTCGGATGACCTGGGTTACGGAACGGGTAGCGGAGCCAACCGGAAAAACTATCTTGAAGGAGCTCTTAACTATACAAATCAATTTGGAAAGCATGGTGTAACGGGTATGCTCCTTTATAATCAAAGGGAAGAAATAAGCTCCAATGCAGCTACGCTCATTGAATCTATCCCTTATCGTTTACAGGGTCTTGTAGGACGTGCCACCTATGCTTACGATAATAAATATTTTGGAGAATTCAACTTTGGTTACAACGGATCAGAAAACTTCGCTCCCGAGAATCGCTTTGGATTCTTCCCTTCAGTAGGTGTAGGTTATGTAATATCAAACGAAAAGTTCTTTGAACCGCTTCGCGATGCGATCCAGTTTTTGAAGCTTCGTTACTCCAACGGTATTGTTGGATCTGGCTCCGGCGGCCGCCGTTTTGGCTTCCTGGATATTGTTAACGGAAGTGCGAGTGGCTATACTTTCGGATACGGATCTGCTACACTTGGTTTTGGTGGTACCGCTATCTCGGAATATGGAAGTATGGTACGTTGGTCTGAAATGAATAAACAAAACCTGGGTATAGAAATTAAAACCCTTGACAATAAAATTTCAGCTACAGTAGACCTGTTTAGCGATAACCGCACGGGTATTTTCCTGCAGCGTGGTGTACTAATGGACTATGTAGGTTTAATTAGTGTACCATACGGGAACCTGGGTAGGATGACTAACAAAGGACTGGATTTCACCATTGAAACGACTCCTATTGCCATCGGCAAAACCTACTGGGATTTCAGGGCCAACCTCACTTATAACCGCGACCTGGTAATCGAAAACGATCAACCGGTGCAACCATTTCCCTATATGGAAAGAAGAGGTCAGAACACATTATCAAGATATGGTTATGTAGCCATTGGCTTATTTGAAGATCAGAATGACATTCAAAATAGCCCCTTGCAAAGAACCGGCGCCGTACGCCCGGGAGATATCAAATATAAAGATCTGAACGGTGATGGCATCATTGACGCCAACGATATAACGCGTATAGGAAATGGTGATGTACCCCGTATCATTTGGGGCGGCAGCTTTAATGTAAGCTGGAAACAGTTTTATATAGGGGCATTCTTCCAGGGCACTTCAGGTGCCGACAGAATGTTGAGCGGCGATGGTTTAATTCCTTTCAACAATAGTACCGGTGCCGAAAGAAGCAACTTATTTATGGTGGCAACAGACCGCTGGACGCCTGAAAATCCTAACCAGAACGCCATGTACCCAAGACTGGGCTGGGGATCTGTAGTCAATCAAAATAATGCTGTAGCGAGCAGCTGGTGGGTAAAGGATATGGACTTCATCCGTCTAAAAACTTTCGATTTAGGATATAACCTACCCAAAGGCTCTTTGAGCAACCTTGGTTTGAAAAATGCAAGAATTTATGCGCAGGGTGTGAACCTGTTTTACTGGAGCAAATTCAAACTATGGGATCCTGAAATTAATTCTAATAACGGTTCATCTTATCCGAATATCAGAACTGTATCATTAGGTATACAGGCCAACTTCTAATAATTTTTCTTAACCATTAATTGGTTTAAAATGATAATAATGAAAAAGTCACTTATATACACCCTGGTGGTATCGGTACTGTTTACTACCATCTCCTGTAGTAAATACCTCGACCAGATACCTGATAATATTTTAACTGCAGAGGAGATATGGAAATCAAAAAGCCGAACAGAGAACTTTTTAGCGAATATCTATGCGGCCCTTCCTAACGAACATCAACAGCGATTTGTAAACACCACCAATTCCGGTCCGTGGATAGCCGCCTCAGATGAAGCAAAATACACCTGGGATTTTAACTATGCCAACAATATGAACTCGAGCGTATGGGCCAATACCAATGGCCAGGTAGCTCATTACTGGAGAGAATATTACCGGGCTATCAGAAATGCCACCTATTTTATGCAAAATGCGCAAAAAACAGATCCGGCAGAAATAGATGCGGCTATTATTACCCGCTATATTGCTGAGGCAAGAGCATTAAGAGCCTATTACTACTTTCAATTAATAAGGATTTATGGTCCGGTAATTATCCTGGGCGATCAATTACTAGACTTTGAAGCAGATTTAAGCACATTAAAGTTACCCCGAAACAGCTTTGATGAATGCGTAAACTTTATTGTTTCAGAATTTGATAAGGCATACACAGATTTACCTGTAAAACCTACAGATGCAAGAGAATCGGGACGAATGACCAAAGGAATTGTGAAGGCCTATAAAGCTGAAACTTTATTACTGGCAGCAAGCCCTTTGTTTAATGGCAATACTCAATACGCTTCTTTGAAAAATGCAGATGGTAAACAATTGATCAGTCAAAGCAATGATGCCAACAAATGGAAAATAGCGGCTGATGCACATAGAGAATTTATCAATGAATTCGTACCTACCGTGTATGACCTTTTCGTTCAACCCAACGCCAATGCCTTTATGCAGGCTTATCTCTCCACCAGAAATGCGGTGACACAGGACTGGAATCCTGAATGGATTTTTGCGCGCTCCATGTCTCCTAACAACATGGAGTACGACCGCACCCCTAAACATGTCGGCTTTATAGGAGCTACCCAGGGCGGTGGCGCTAACGGGGTTACTCAAACAATGGTGGATGCTTATTTTACCGCCAACGGCCGATCGATTACCGATCCCAATTCAGGTTATATCTCAACAGGTTTCTCAAGTTTCCAGGCGCCATTTGATGTACAGGCCAGAAGCACTTTTAACCAGTGGGTAGGA
>JAESFO010000909.1_pt1 | contig 11391 bp, 8 predicted proteins | sample 9269421 | NCBI WGS metagenome assembly JAESFO01 (sample SAMN14502839, study PRJNA617101) | algae metagenome | isolation source: Nostoc desertorum CM1-VF14 and co-occurring heterotrophs from rocky... | place: USA: Clark Mountains, San Bernardino, California | collected 2000-06-05 | reverse complement strand
ATTCCGAAAGCACCGCATAGCCGATATCCGGCCCCGGCAGGCCATCACGCCGCACCAGCCCGGCGTTGCCCAGCCAGGCACCATCGGACAAGCGTTCGATGGCATACATGCCGAACCCGTTCAAGGCATAGCTGTGCAGCACGCGCAGCGCGATGTACTCCCGCGCCTGTTCCTCGCTGTGCACATCACGGTCGCCGATGAAGCGCAGGAAACCCGGATCGTTCAACAGCGCCAGCATCGGCACCGCATCGCGATCAGGTTCGATCGCACGCAGGCGCAGGCGTTCACTTTCAATCGGATGCACGCGCAGACCTCCAGCCGAAACCCCGATTCTGCCTCAACCCCCGGCAGTTGCGTTTGATTCTCTCTGCATTGCCGCGGTAGGACGCGCCCGGAATCCTTCAGAGGCCGGGTGGGGCGGGTTCGCGGGGGTATCGGCGCCATGGATGGCGCGAAAAAGGATGCTCTGAACAACTACCCGGGCAGTGCCGGCCGCTTGCCGGCAACCCGAGAGACAATGCGGCTCATCTTGAGGAGCCATCCATGGCATTGCATGAGATCGCCTCGATGCGGTTGTTCGCCCGGCCCGGCGGTCCTGATGCGATTCCGGATGAGACCAAGATCCTCAATGTCCGTCGTCTGCTGGAGCTGCACGGCCTGGCGGCGAAGATGCTTGAAGCGGTGAACGCGCACCTGCCCGAAAGGGTGCCTGCGCGCGGGCACGATCGTGGATCGCCTCCATCATCCACGGGCCCAGCTCAACCAAGAATGCCGAAAGGGCGGGAGATTCTGAGATGCACGAGACCCGCAAGGGCAACCCGTGATACTTCGACATGAAGGTCCATATCGGTGTAGATGAGTTTTCAGGCCTGGTGCATCACGTGAAGCGTACTGCGGCCGATGTCGGTGACATGACGGTCACCCATGAGCTGCTGCATGGCAAATAAGACTGGGTGTTCGCGACAGTGCCTATATCGCCGCAGACAGGCGTGCTGAGCAGCACGTATGGAATGCCGGGATTGTCCAGGCGGCTCTTATTTATTCCCTGTTCGACTTTACAGAGCCTTCAACCGATATCACACCCAATCCTTCGTGCAACTTCCATGGATCTATCACTCCCGTCCCCACGCGCTTTCTCATGCAACTTACGAAGAATAGCGCATGCACTTTGAATGTCCCCGCCTTGGTATTTGAGGATCGCCAGATAGATCTTCGGCAGGGGGTAATTTCCATGTACGGCTTCCAAGAATGCCTCCATTGCCTCTTGAGTTCGCGACCTTTCCAAGAAAGGGAGAACATGTGTTTCCAGTGTCATGGCGACGTTCTTTGGAGTTTGGCCATCATTCAGAGGCCACCAGAGATCGTGATTGTTGACGATCTCTCCAACGCGAGCACGCACGATGCAAAAGGGCTCTTCCACAAATCCTTGAGGCTTGCGGCCCCATGCTTTCTCGAAGGCGTCGACTTGCAACACACCGACATTAATCGTCGCAGTATCACCAGACTTACCTACCTGAATATCAATCACCTCAACAATTGAATCAATCGTGCGATTCCAAAGTGCGCCCTTTCGGTTGAATACAAGGGGTGCAAGGACCTCATCTGTGCGCGCAATGAGTTTCTTTATTGTCATGGCTTTTTAAATTTATCCGGGCCGTAATAGATGACTCGTGCATGCGTGCCGAGCTGCTTTTCGTAATTTGCAGTTTGCCGAGCGCCCGGTGTCATACCAAAAGGTGTATTCGCTTCAACTCGAGGACTCGACCATTCGGTGTGACTGCGTCAGGTTTGTAGACCTTACCGTCAGCTCCAATCATTTGCGGCTCAGATTGCCAGCCAGGTTTCGCTGCAATTCTTTGGGCTAGAGCGGCGTGAGCTGCGCGTCCATTTGCAGCGGCAGCATTCTCTCCGCCGCGCGCATGCAAAGCCGCCCTGGCCCAATGAAGTGCACGGCAGCTGCAACCGGGATCGGATGTTTACAGCGACGGATTAGGCGCCTTTCGTGTGCTGGAGAACGAGCATGCCCATACGGTGACCCAAGCCAGTGGCAATACTGGGTGCGAGCAACCCAATGCGCACTGGGTCAACGTGGTGTTGTCCAATCTGAAGCGTGCGCTGGACGGCACGTGCCATGCCTTCAGATTCTGCAAGTACGCTCATCGCTATCTGGCCGAGGCGCAATGGCGCTCCAAACGACGCTTCGACCTGTCGGCGCTGGTGCCGCGCCCGCTCCGCGCTGCCGCACGGATCACCCCGTGGCCGGAACGGACACTGCGAGATGTGCCCGTATTTCCGGCTGAAGCATCGTGCTAGTTAGCTAGGTGTGTGTTTGGGCAATCAGGACTCCGCGGGAATTGCACTTCGCGCTTTTCGCTCAACCTGCGGGGCTGGAATACATGACAATGCTACGCACCCGCAAGTCCGGGTGTATTTCACATCCGACACTTTCGTCATCGAAACATGCTTTCGGAAGCGCGTCCATGTCCATCTCGAAGACTAGCCTTGAGTGGTTGACGAAGTTGGCATAGCGTCTCCCGTCCTCAATTCCCACAATCAGACGGCCACCGGGGTAGGCGGCTTTCAACTCGGCCAGAGTTGAGCCGACGCCAACTCCCTTCTTGTCGCTCATGCCTTCGGCTGTGGTTCGCATCAGCTCAATCCTGCCATCGTCAATCCAGCATTCGACGGTTACGCCGTCGCGCAATGAGACGTCCATGACCACGTACTCGTCTCCTTCTTGCATGACCAAGCGTTCAATGATGGCGTGCCCGGTTGCGACAAGTTGGTCCCTAGTCATACCCGTACGGAGACCTGCGATTGAACCATGGCTGGTGTCGATGGCCGTCTCCGCTGCGGAGGCAGCCTCAACGGGTGCGTGCTTTGCCCCCTCCAGCACGTCAGAGGGGGCGGGGCTGCATGCCGCCAGCATCAGAACCGAGGCGGCACTGTAGATAATCTTCATTCTTGAGGTTTCCAGTCAGTGAATCGTCCCTGCGTTCCGCCTTGCTTAAGATCTACATGGACGCCGCGGCCATCAGTATATTGATTGACTCTGTTGAACTCACCGGAGCTATGGGCCGCATCAGCGGTCTGCTTCGGCGTGCTCCCACTGATCCGAATGTCTGCCGCGTTGTCCTGCAGATGCTGGCTCCGAGTCGCACCGCCCACAGCCTGGTTTTGCTCCACGGTTCTTTGGCCGCTCGTCACTTCAATGTTCTGCTGGGTCTTATCGCTGAAATTAAGCAATCTGGTTGTCACGGCAGGCCCGGGGTTGGCCGGTGTCCCGCCTAGTGACTTTTGGGGTAGAAGCGTGACGGTCCCGCGGACTTCCGTTTGCGCACCGTGGACGATTCCGTAGTTCGAAACATTCGTCCTGGCGACGTTGACCGCTCCGCTGTCGGTCGTGGTGCGCGTTGTGATTTGGTAAAAGACAAGCGGGCGGACGGGGACTGCCTGCCTACCATCGGGGTCGATGAATTTGTAGGGATTGTTGTTTGCGTATCTGTAGCGGTGGAACATTGCTGCAGGATCACTGTGCGCCGTAACCGGATCCGCGCTCAGGAACAGCCCGATCGCTGGATCGTAATAGCGCTGCCCCATGTATATCAAGCCTGTATCGGGATCGGTGAGATGTCCTGAGTAACCTGGCGTCGAGGCGTCTGGCGCAATGTCCGGCTCGCCGTACGGTGACCAGATGTGGCGGGATAACACCTTGCCGCTGGTGTCGCTGGTCGCAGCAAGTGTCGAGCGCGCATCGTAATGCTGGTAGACCATCTTGACTGCATCGGGGGTACTGGTTCGAATGGAAAGCAGGCTGCTCCCCAAATAGATGTAGTCGGATACATCTGGCCCCGTTGTCGACTCGATCAGCTTGCCATCTGCCAAGTAGTTCCAAGTACGGTACAGCTCGCCTTCCGCGGCAGCGCGATTGCCGCCACCATCATACAGGTACTTGGAAACGAGTCCGCCAGCGCGGAGCCGCCCACCAACATCGAATTCGAACATCTGGCCGTTTCGAGTCGTCATATTGCCTGCCGCGTCGTACCCGATTGCAAATACGCCGTTGCCATCATGGTCGCGAAGCAATTGCAGGCGATTCCACGCATCGTAGTGATACGTGCGCTCGCGCTTTCCCGGAAGGCGCATCGAGATGATGTTATCTAAGGTATCGTAGGCGAACACATACTGCCCATTACCACCGAACGAAGGTGAGTTGGCTCGTACCAGTCGGTCGAGTCGATCATAGCCTAGCGATACAGTGCCCGCGTCGCCGCGCAGGGCATCGTGGATAGTGACGATATTCCTTGCCGAATCGTAGCTGTAATTTAGGTTGACAACCTCGACGTCTAGCACCTCGCTCACCAGCTGACGAGCATTTTCCTGTACGCGACGAGTGACTCCATTGCCATAGGTCATGCTCGAGACCTTGCCACTGGGTGCATAGCTCACCTCGCTGGCCAGCACGGTGCCTTGGCCATCCTGCAGCTTGAGTGGTTGCCCCAGCGCGTTCAGGGTCTGCTGAACCTCATAGCCGTCCGGATAGCGCGTGAGCACCTGTTGACCAAGCCCGTTGTAGGCAAAGGTGGAGGTCCTTGGGCTTGCTGTCCCAACAATTCTGGAGTGGCCAACGACCAAGCCCAGCGAGTTGTAGCTGAGCCCGGTGATGACGGTGACGCCATTCTGGTTGAGAGACGTCTCTGACTTCAGCTTGCCATCGGCGGTGTACTGGAGCTGGAGGTTGCCAAGCCCATCAGGATAGGTCGTCTGGACGATGCGATTACGTGCGTCATGAGCATACGCCACGCGTCGAGTCGAGGAAAAAGCTACATCGCGATCGCACCGGGAGGAATCGGAGAGATCAAGCCCTTGTGCGCTCCAGGCAATATTACCGGCAGCGTCGTACTCGATAACCGTTGCACCGACTTCGGGCTCAATTGATTTGCACAGCCGGAGGTTGTCGTCGTAGACGTATCTCCGGGTGACCGGAGGCGCCGGATTTTCTGGGTCGACAGGCGCTATGGGAGCCCTGCTCGCGGTGGCAAGCGCACTAGCGATCACATCGCCGTCTACAGTGAGAGTAAACCGGCTCGTTCCAGCACCGATGGGTGCAGCAAGAGAGCCGCTGGCACCACTGCCCACCAACACCCCGCCATCACGCCAGAGCTCCGCACGTGAGTCCGTTGCAGACCAGGCCAGCGTTACGTTGCAGGTTTGAGCGCCCGATGCAATCTGGCACATGGCCGGAGTCGCGGACACCGTGCCAGTGGGGGCTGCAGGAACCACAAAGGCGCCGGAGCCATCAAGGGTGTTGTTGGCTTGTCCAACGGGGGAAATTCCATGGACGTAGATCGGTTGTCCGGCACGCTGGCGGCGCTGCTCGTTGCTCATCTGAAGCGAGAAGCGATGATTGCCTCCCGCCTTGCAGGACGCAGCCACGGCCGGCTCACTCGCCAAGTCGGCCTTGCCGGTCAGGAAGATCGTCCCACCACTGCCGGCGGCTCCACCGGAGTAGGCATGAATGTCAATCGACGAATCAATGCCCGTCGAGCACGCCCAGCCTCGAATCTGACCGTCGCTGGTGACACCATCGATGTTGCCGATCACCTTGGACGGCGGCCCGCTGACCGTGACCTGGACATTGTCGCTTTCCCGACCAAACCATTCTTTGCCCTCTTCCAGCAACCGCCATTGGAAGCTGTAGACACCTGGCAATGAAGGAGCTACCACGTCGAATTCAAAGAACGCAGGTAGCTGTGGACTGACGTCATTCGGCATTGGAACCCGCGCCCTACCCCAGCGGACATTGTCATTGGGATTCCAGGACCCCAATGCATAGCCCGCCGACGCCGACCACGTCGTGTTACCCGTGTTGGTGAACTTCAGCTTGACTCGATAGGTCCGCCCGGTCTCCATGCTGGTCGGGACCTCTTGCTCATACATGACGCCGCGATTGAGCCTTCCGGTCGTCTCAAAGATCTGCTCGCTGCTGGTGCTACCGAAGCGAGCACCATTCCGGTTCATTTGCCATTGGAGCGTTGTCGGTCCGTTTTCACTGGCCGCTACTCCGCTGAACGCGAACGTTGCTGTGCCACCCGGAGCCACGTCGTGGGGTACGGCAACCTCGGCAATTCCGAGTTTCGTGGCGCCGGAAACGTAGCGCTCGGCCTGACCCAGTCGATAGCCTTCCCCTGCTCGCCACGTTGTGTTGCCCGTGTTCCGGAAGGTGACAGTACCGCTGAACGGGGTTCCTCTATCGGCCGAGTTAGGCCAGCTTGCGGAAACGTACTCCGCGCCGTCAAAAGGGGTTGGCGGTGCCGCCACCGTGACCGTGATCGTGGGTGAGATCAGCTGTCTGTAAGACTCATTGCCGTTGAAGTTGCGCACGCCAAATGCCTTATAGACATACTGATACGTGCCCGCCGACAGGCCGTTCTCGGTATAGGTCCCGTTCGGAAGTCGGGAGATCACTTGGCCATTGCGCGTGAGCTGTATGTCTTCCAGATACTCAGCTTTGGGGCCAGTGCTTGTGACGCCACTTTTGAGCTGCAACTGATAGGTTGCTGGTGCCGTGTAGGAGATTTGGGCTGGCCCCGTAAGTTCAATCCAAGCGTCAGCGTGTGCCACCTGGCACAGGAAGATGATCATCAGCCCCAGCAGGGCCGCCGCGGCCATGCGCAGTTTTTCAGTGTTCACGAATGCCATCCTTGACGTGGTTTCAGTTTGCGGACTGGACCACTTCGGTAGTGAGGCCAAACGCATTCCGTTTTATGCTGACTTTGCTGCCGTCGGCACGAATGATCTGCGCAGGCTTTTCATAGTCAGGTCCTTCAAAGGCATCGAACCGGGTGATCGTCTGGTGGCCGAGCGGATCAACGACGGTAGTCGTAGCATTGCTGCTGTAGGCAATGGTCGTGATCAGCAGGCCTTGCTCGCTGTCCTGGGCCGAGGAAGTTTTCCTCCCAAGTGCGTCGTACTCAGTCCAGGTACCGGTCGCCACGTTGCTATCCTTTGAAGGGTAGGAAGTGAAGATCGGGCGACCCTCGCTGTCGTAGCTGTTCCTGACCCACCGTTGGGTCCCCGCGATGTCGTTTGCATCGTATTCGCGCACCAGGAGCGGCTGCCAAAGCGCATCGAGATAGGTTTCCTGACGCCGCGCCCCTTGAGCGTTATCGACTCGCCAGTGGCCCGGCGAAAGGCCGTACTCATCGGCCGCGACCTGCTGGAACGAGACGGTTGTCTTGGTCCACTGGTTCTCATCGACCGGTGGCTGGACCTCCTTCACGCGACCCATCGAATCGTGCTGATAGGACGTGGTCCTCTGCAGCGCATCCGTGGTTGAGGTGATCCACCCGTTTCCGTCGGCCGACATGCTGTTGGTGGTGCCATCAGGATTGGTGACCAGTCGCGGTACCCCCCGATACCAGTCCTGGATCTGGGTCGTATTTCCCTTTCCGTCACGCACCGTACTAATCGTGCCATCCGCGGCATAAGTCACACTCTGCAGCAGCGCTCCAGCGCGATAGACGGCATTCGGCTTGGCCATGGCGTCATAGCTATATCGCGTGGTGACCTTCCCGGACGCAACCTCCTTGACGCTCAACACCTGATCCAAGACCCAAGGGTTCGGCGTATCAAGATGCTCGCGTATCTCGTCCTTGGATCCGGAAGGGCCACTGTAAGTCACGCGTGCTGGACGGGCATTGCGATTGAAGTCGCTGTAGACCACGCGATAGGTATCGCCATCCTGACTGAATTGGCTCTCGCTCAGCGCACTCAGCGTGCCCGCCAAGAACTGACCTGACTGTAGTCCAATTGACCGCCCTACCCGGACGGTAAACGGACCTGTCTCGGAACCAAAGGTGTAGGTGCTTAGCTCATCACGTTGCACCTTGCCGGCCGCATCCAGAATCTGCTTTTGGAGGAGCTTTCGTTCGTTCAAGCCCGGATCTGCGCCATAGCGTTCGCGAATCTGCGTGCCATCCGGCTTGGTCAGACTGGACCAGCGCCCATCTCCCGGCAACTGCAGGTTGTAGCTTCGCGTACTCACCATCGAAGGCAGTCCGGGCCCCATGATGCTGCGCTTCTTCAAGGACCATGCATCGTAATGCGACGGAAGGAGTCCGTTGCAAGGATCAGAGCGGATAAACAGCTCCATTTCAAAGTCGAAGATGCCTTGAGCACCTGACGGAGAGGTTACCGTCATCTGCGTGGGTGGAGGGGCATTGCCCGCGCGGATCTCGCACCCGCCCCCATCGTCACCGCCACGCAAAGGAAGGCTTGATTGAAGCCGCCCGCGATGACTGTAGGTCCAAGCAGAGCCATCCGGGAGTGTCACCTGGGACAAGCCGCCGTCATTTCCCTCCGTATCGCCCACATAGGCATACCGCCAAACTCGCCCATTGGCCGTGACTGTGGTCACCCGGCCGTCGCCATCGTAGCTCAGGTCAATCCGGCGTCCATCGCTGGACTCAATCCTGGTGAGCCGGTACCCGTCGTAACTATAAGAAACCCAGTTCCCATAACGATCCTCAACACGCGATGCCAGAAGGTAGACGCGCTTACGCGCCATCATGCGACTCCCGGCCTTAGCTGTGGCGTAGGGCTTTTCCGCTCCCCAGTCAAAGAAGTACTTCTTGCCATCGGGCGTATGCCCCACGAACGCCTCGCCTGGGTATCCGTTGCGCGTTGCAGACAGACAAGTGAATCGCGCTCTGGACGCTGTCATCCACTTGGGTGCCTCAAGGCCTGGCGCAGAGGCATAGGACGGGTCATCGGCAATCAGAAGCTCCTCGCCGTTTCCGCCACTCCACTTCACATCGATGCCAAAGCCGATGTCGGTGTAGCCCCAGGTCTCCAGCAGCAAGGGCGCGGTGTTGACCGAACAACGCTGCGTGGTCTGAGCCCCTTGGTCACCCGTGATCCATCCAGCGCCTTTGGTCCACACGCCCGACACATAAGGCACGACGATTTCCCAATCATCGAACACTGTCAGACCCTTCGTCTCGCTATCGCGAAATCCTCGGTTAGTCGCCTCCACCGAAAAGCGTCGAGCGACGCTCACAGGAAGGTCAAAGTTGCCGGGAATGGACACGTCCTCAATGAAGAACTCCGTACTACCGTCGAAGCCTGAAGTCCGATCGCCAAAGACCTCATCGGTAGAGATAGCGGCGAGCGACTGCGTGCTCTTTATCCGCTTCTCATATTCTTGGTAATTGAAGAGCCCATCTTGCGCCGAAGCGTGGAACCCAGCCCCCAACGTGAGCGCTGCGCCCGTGATGATCGAGCAAAGTCGCGAATTAAGATAATTACTACGGGGGGATTTTTCCTCCCGCCTGTCCTTGGCAGAAATCATCTTCGCTACATCCTTGGATAACGAGTGAAAGGGAAATCAGCTGCTGATTGAGCAAAGAACTACGCCTACAGCTTCGCGTTGTCAAACCTGTATTGAGCGGGGCTGTAATGACCCACTAATTTTCCGATCAGGAGCTACGGCAATCTCCTGCGGATTGGCCGCAGCCAGAAGTGAAAAATCCTCTCAAGCTATTCCGAGGCGATCTCGTGAGAAAGTCACGATTCATCGAATTTCCTGCCACACTTCCGCAAACCGACGTGCCAAAAACGACACCAAGCGTATTTGGCCTGCTCATCCGGGTGATACGGCAAGATCGGGAGGTTGAGGCTCTTCTAAAATCGCCAGCGATATCGGAGTGAAACCCTTTTCATCAGCACCACCCCATCAGATAGCTCACCATAGGACTTGAGCTCATTAACTGACGCGTCATGACAGGTCGCCACCGATGGCACCCGACCCCACGCCCACTCCTGCTCGAGCAGGCGGTCAGCTCGCCATTGGGCGACGATCCCTACATCCTGACATGCCGCATGGCTGGAGCTGATCAAAGCCGCGCTGAAGAGGTGCTGAGACCAAACAGTCTCCGGCGCCCCTGTCGCATCCGCCTCGTTTATGAACCCGCCGGGCGGATGTCGACAGTCCGCTGGCATCCACTACCAACATCGCCGATAGCCTTGCAGCGCTGGGCTCCGGCCCCGTTACACCATATGCAACGATTCTGAAAATGTTGAAAGTGATGACGGCATCGGCCCTACTGCATTGGCATCACGCATAGGTCCGCGTATTCCTTGCCGTGCCACCGAGCACTGGTGGTCGGGATTCGAAACCCCGGTTGTGTGGATGTTGTTTGCACGTTGCCAGCCGGCACCGCCTCGTGCGGTGCCGGCTGGCAATCCGTCGGCCGGCTATGGCGGGCGATGCGTGGAGGCCTAGAGCCTGCCCGGTCATCCACACACGGGGTTTCGAACCATGCATCGTCCGCCACCTTTATCGGTGGCGGCTTCTGCCTGCACGCAAGGAGCCCAGCCATGACCTAGCCCCACTCCCCTGCCCCGCACCCAGTCCACGACGTGCCCGCGGACGGGCCGGCGCTGGATCCGAGCACCCTCATTGCCCTGCTGCACAGCATCGGCTCCGGCACTGCTTCCGATGGCCAACCCTGGCCGGAACGGCATCAGATGCCCGGCCGACGATTGGCCCTGGCCGACACCGACTGTTCGTTGGCGGGCCTGCGCGTGCTGGAGATCCTGCTGGCCGCGCAGCGCGCCCGCGAGAACGGCGAACTGGAGCAGTACGTCGGCCCGCGGGTCATGGAAGGTCTGATCATGGCCGGGCTGGGACTCACCGCGCACGCCAGCACGCGCCTGCAGCCGGAGGGCTGAGTGGTGTGGCACCCTTGGATGGCGATGGCGCTGTGCCTCGCCCCAGCGATTGCGGTACCGCGCCAGTGGTGGGTACCGTCCATACCCTCGCCTCTCGCGTTCCAGAGCCTCTCTGGCGTGCGCTATTCGCAGCTGCGTCGCCAAGCGGTCCAGTTCGTGAAGGCACGGCCGAGGCAGGGCTTCCAGCTCGTCGAACGACATGCAGACGGCGCTTTCCGGATTCACTGCAGAGACGTTCCAGTGCTGTGGCTGGATAGGCGCTCGCAGCATTTGCTGCTGCGGGCTTCACTGGATGCGAAACAGCGAGCGCCCGACGTTCTGCAGTTACGGGCGCTGCTGCAACGACAGATGCATCCATTGGACTACCTGGAACAGGTGCTTGCTGGCGGGCCGGAGCCTGTTTTGATGGATCGGGAGGAGTGTTCAGACTCCACTTAGTCGAACAACGCCTCGATCGCCGCCAACCCGGCACTCGCCCGCTCCTTCTTCCGCGCCGCATCGGCCACCGGGTCCGCACCATCGCGCTGGATCTCCTCGGCCGGGATCTCATCGAAGAACCGGCTCGGCTTCAGCCGCACGTGCTCGCCGAACTTGCGCGTGAGCTTGCTGTAACTCATCCACAGCTGGATCTTGGCGCGGGTGATGCCCACGTACAGC
>JAESFO010000907.1_pt1 | contig 11402 bp, 8 predicted proteins | sample 9269421 | NCBI WGS metagenome assembly JAESFO01 (sample SAMN14502839, study PRJNA617101) | algae metagenome | isolation source: Nostoc desertorum CM1-VF14 and co-occurring heterotrophs from rocky... | place: USA: Clark Mountains, San Bernardino, California | collected 2000-06-05 | reverse complement strand
GGCCCCGCCGGGCTCGACCATCCGCTCCACCCGCCACCAGTCCAGCGCGTCGCCGGTGCGCAGGTCGTGCGGGTCGCGACGGCCGCGGGACAGCCCGACGCCGCCGACCGCACGGTCCATCCAGCCGCGCACCGACCAGGCCAGCGGGAACGAGTACCAGCCGCGCTCCCCGCCGATGCCCTCGACGACCGTCCACAGCCGTTCCGGGGTGGCGGCGCAGGCCTGCTCGCGCTCGTCGAGGTAGACGTCGCCGCCGGCCCACTCCGGATCGCTGGGCAGCGGGTCGGACGGCACGTTCGCCACGGTCGCGCCCGACCAGCGGGTCTCGACCTCGCCGTCGGTGATGCGGGACAGGGCCAGCTCGACGGCGCGGTCGTAGCCGATCAGCCCGCCCGGCGGGTCGGGGATGCGGGCCTTGATGTCGTCCTCGGAGCAGACGACCTCGTGCACCAGGGACTCGATCAGCGGCTTCGCGATCGACTTCGGGACGGGCGTGACGACGTTGATCCAGTGCGCCGACAGCGACGGCGTCAGCACCGGGACCGGGATCACCCGGCGCCGGGACAGGCCGGCGACGCGGGCATAGCGCTGCATCATCTCGTAGTAGGTGAGGACCTCGGGGCCGCCGATGTCGAAGGTGCGGTTCAGCTCGGCGTCCGGGGCGTCGATCTCCGCGACCCGGATGAGGTACCGCAGCACGTCGCGCACCGCGATCGGCTGGATGCGGTTGCGCACCCAGCGCGGCGTGACCATCAGGGGAAGTCGCTGGGTCAGGTAGCGCAGCATCTCGAAGCTGGCCGAGCCGGAGCCGAGGATCACCGCGGCCTGCAGCACGACCGTCGGCACCCCGGAGCGCAGCAGGGTCTCCCCCACCTCCACCCGCGACGCCAGGTGGGCCGAGAGCTTCCCCGCTCCGGTGTCCGGGTGCAGACCACCCAGGTAGACGATCCGCTTCACCCCGGCCGCGCGCGCCGCCTCACCGAGGATCAGCGCGGCCCGCCGGTCGGTGGCGGCGAAGTCGGAGTCCGACAGCGAGTGCACGAGGAAGTAGACGACGTCGACGTCCTCGCAGGCCGCGCGGACGCTGTCCGGGTCCAGCAGGTCGCCCTGCACGATCTCGGCGTCGGCGGCCCACGGCACGTCGGCGAGCTTGTCCGGGTTGCGGACCAGGCAGCGCACGTGGACCGGGCCCGCGGACGGGTCCGGGACGAGGTCGGGCTCGGGACCGTGGCCCAGCAGCCGGGGCGCGAGCCGCCCACCGATGTAGCCGGTCGCACCCGTCACGAGATAACGCACGGCGCGATCGTCCCACCGCAGGCACTGCGCGGCAGGGCGTGCGCTCAGCCCGGCAGGGCGGGCGGCGGGTTCGCCTCGCGCGGGCGCAGCGGGTCCACCGCCCGCGGCGCGACCTCGCGCGACGCGACCAGGGACCGCACCGCGGCGGTCAGTGCGGCCAGCAGCGGGACGGCGAGCAGCGCGCCGGCGATCCCGGCGACGACCACCCCGACCGCGACGCCGAGCGCGACCGCCAGCGGGTGCAGCCGGACGGCCCGGCCCATCAGCACCGGCTGGAGCACGTGGCTCTCCAGCTGCTGCACCGCCAGCACGACACCGAGCACGATCAGCGCGGTCACCGGTCCCTCGGTGGCCAGCGCGACCAGCACCGCGACGGCGCCGGTCAGCACCGCCCCGATGATCGGCACGAACGCACCGAGGAACACCAGCGCGGCCAGCGGCAGCACGAACGGCACACCCGTCGCCCACAGGCCCAGGCCGATCCCGATGGCGTCGACGATCGCGACCAGCACCGTCGCCCGTACGTAGCCGACGAGCGAGGCGAACGCCCGGCGGGCGGCGACGTCGACCCGCGAGCGCCGGGCCCGCGGGGCGAGCAGCCGGACGAACCCCCAGATGCGGCGGCCGTCGTGGAGCATGAAGATCAACGCGAAGAGGCAGAGCGCGAACCCGGCGAGGATCTCCCCGACGGTCGCGGCGGTCGTCACCGCGCCGGAGGTCAGCGTCTGCTGGTTGTCGCGCACCGCCTGCAGCACCTGGTCGCCGAGCACGCCGACGTCGATCCGGAACGGCGTCGCGTCGGCGAGCCCCTGCAGCGAGCCGACGTTGTCGGTGACCTCCGCCACCACCTGGGACGTGCCGTCGACCAGAGTGCTGACGACGGCGGTCAGCAGCCCCCCGAGCGCGGCCAGACCACCGACCATCACCAGCGCCGTCGCGATGCCGCGGGGCACCCGCCGCTCGTGCAGCCACCGGACCAGCGGGGCGAGCAGCGCGGACAGCAGTACCGCGATCGCCACCGGGACGACCACGACCCGCAGCTCGATCACGAGGAAGACGAGCAGCGCGAATCCGGCGGCGATGACGAGCATCCGGGCACAGGCCTCGGAGGCGATCCGCAGCGGGCGCGGGATCTCCGCCCGCGGCGACGGGCGGGGGCGCGCCCCGGCGGCCCGCGCCGCGGGGTCCTCGACGTGCGGCCCGGTCCGCTCGCCGGCGCCGCGATGGTGGTCGGTGGTGTCGTCGAGGAGGGGCTCGGTGTCGTCGTGCGGGGCGGGGGTGGCCCGGTGGGCGCCGGCCCCGGGATCGGCCGGCCGCGGGGCGACCACACGTGCGTGCCCGGCGCCGGAGTCCTCGTCCGCGGCGTGCGCCGGTTCCGCGTGGTGCCCGTCCGCGGACGCGCGCCCGCGAAGGGCAGGGTCGTCGTCGTGCCGTGGGCGCGGGATGCCGCTCCCGGCAGGAGCGGCGGGCCGCCCGGTCCGCTCCGTCATGGGACGACGGTACGGCGGATCGGCCGGGGTGGCGCGGTGCACGCAACGGTGACGGCCCGGCCCCCGAGCACTGCACCCCGGACGGCCCAGCGCCGGAACGGACGGAGCAGTGCCGACAGCCATTCGTGACTGTCCGTCGAACTACACCCGTGTAGTCGACACTCCGTGGGCCGCACCGGCACGAAGGAGTGGCGATGTGGTCACGCACCGCCGCATGGCGGCCGCGACGTGCCGGATCGTGGTCACCTGGGCCGAGACGAGGACCCGTCGCCGAGGGCTTCCGACGGGCCGGAGTCCGAACCGACGTCACCGACTGCTCCAGGAGGAGGCCGGGTGAACACGCTCCGTAGACAACACGGAGAGTCTCGGACCGGTCACGCCACTCGTACGAGGGGACCTCGCAACCAGAACTGTCACCCCCGTTTCCCCTCTCGTGTGTCACCCGTTGACCGGGTGAGTGGGCCGAACGGCGGTACCGGGTGTACGCGATACGGACCAGGCCGTGGGTCCCCACATGTCAGGCGAGCAGGAGGTACGGCGGGTGTACGAGTTCGACAGCGCTGCGGGTGGCCTCGAGTCGTCGATCCGGGCGCGACGCGCCGCGCAGGAGAGCTGGCCGTTCCCCGGCCGGCACGAGTCGCACGACGAGATCCAGGAGGAGACCCCGATCTTCCACGCCCTCACCGTCGGGGGCTGGCGGGACGGCCGGCGGAGCGGGAGCGCCGGCAACGCCGTGCGCCGCGTCCACCGCGGCACCGTCCGCACGACCCGCCGCGGTGGCGCGGTCCGGCCGACCGGGGACACGGTCGCCGCGTTCCACGCCGAGGTCGCACCGGTCCCGGCGCAGCCGCTCGGCCACGCGCCGCAGGAGCAGGACGACGGCGCCTGGAACACACCGGGCGACGCCGCCATGGTGATGCTGCGCCGTCGTCGCGACGCCGAGCGCGCCGCGGACCGGGCCGCGATCGCCGATCTGCTGGGCGGTGCCGGGCGGCACCGGCTGACCCGCACGGCCTGAGCGGCGTCCGAGCGACCGGACGGGCATCCGGCCCGGTCGCTCCGTCGGCACGGGCAGCGCGGTACGGCCGTTCGACACCCTTTCGGGACCGGATCGGTACGCGAGGCAACCACGACACCCCCGGAGCGTCCCGGGGAGTAGCCGCACGCCACAGGCGTACGGCCGCACGGCAGGACCGGTGGGGACCGGGAGCGCCGAGGATGCACCAGAACATCCCGCGGACACACCTTGGGACCGCGGGATGAGGTGACGACCGGCTGGGGAGCTGGGTCGTCAGCACGCAAGGCGAGGGCCGGGGCGATGGTCGGAGGGAGCCGACCACCGCACCCGGCCCTCGCGCGTGCGCAGACCACCGGCGTGGCGCGCGCGACACCGGTGACGCCGTCGGCGCCGACCGGAGCCGTGGGGAGCGCGGTTCCGGGCAGGGCGACGGGGCCGAGTGCGGGACATCCTCGTCCCGGACTCGCGTGGCGACATGATCGCCACGGAGTGTGACCGTATCGGGCGGCCGTCCGGGTCACAAGAGGGCATTCGCTGCATGTTTCGCCGTCCCGTCCGGCACACCCGCCACCACGTTCACCGCCGTCCCACCGGACGGCCGTACGACGCGCCGCGACGCGTGCTCGAATCGTTCCGCACGGTGACCCTCGGCGTTCTACCCTGCGAGGGATGAGCACCGATCCCGCCGCGACCGGCCCCCGGCGCACCGACCGCCCGCTCGACGAGGCCGGCGTCGTGACGGCCGTGCGACGGGCCGCGGAACGGGGCGCCACCGTCCGCCCCACCGGTGCCGGCGGCCGCGCCCCGGGACCCCTCGTCCGGACCGATGACGTACTACTCGACGTGTCCGCGCTGACCGGCGTCGTCGAGATCGCCGAGGACACCGTGCGGGTGCGGGCCGGGGAGACCGTCGCGGACCTCTGCGTCGCCCTCGCCGCCGCCGGCCGGGCGCTGGCCACCGTGCCCGACGCGCCCCGCGCCACCATCGGCGGCGCCACCGGGCTGGGCATGTACGGCGGCGCCCCCGCGGAGGGCTCGCTGTCCGGCCAGGTCCGGGCCGTCCGGTTGGTCGACGGCCGCGGCACAGTCCGCGACGTCACCGGACCCGACCTCGACGCCGCCCGCTGCGGGCTCGGCGCACTGGGCATCGCGACCGCGCTGGAGCTCCGCACCGTCCCGCTCACGCGGCTGCAGGTGCACGAGCGCGCCGTCGGCATCGACGAGGTGCTCGGCGAGGACCTGCTCGGCGAGCACGCCTGGACCGAGTGCGACATCGCGGTCAGCCCGTCGGCGCACGCCGGGTCCGCGGTGCTGCGCTGGGCCGAGCCGGAGCCCGAGGCGACCGGTCCGGTCGAGCGCGCCGGCTGGGGGCAGGCGGTGTCGCGGCTGGCGTCGTCGTGGTGGTCCTCCGGGGTGGGGCTGCGGTCCGGGTGGCCGCCGCCGCAGCGCTGGGCGCCCGGCACGGCCGGGCCGCCGCACGAGGTCCTGCCGGACCCGCAGCCGTGGGACCCGGACCTGTCCGAGTGGGCCGTGCCGCGTGCCGCGCTCGGGACGGTCCTGCGCGAGCTGGGGGCCGCCGTCGCCGCGCGGGGGCGGGAGCTGCGTCCCGTGCGGGTGCGCACCGGACGGGCCGAGACCGGTCTGCTGCACCCGGCGTCCGGTCGGGACACCGCCTACCTGCGGCTGCGGACCCGCGGACCGGCGGAGGAGCCGGTCCGCCGGCTCGCGGGCGCGGTCTGCGAGGACGCCGACGGGCGGCCCTGCTGGACCACCCGGCACGCCTGGGGGCCGGACGAGCTCGCCGTCGCCTACCCGGGGTGGGAGGCGTTCCACGCCGTCCGCGATCGGTTCGACCCCGACCGCCGCTTCACCGACCCGCACCTCGCGGCCGTACTCGGCCGCTGACGGGCGCGGGACCGCTCAGACCTGCCCGCGCAGTCGCGCCGAGATCGACCGCACCGCGGCGAGTGACGCCCGGCGGTCGGCCCGGGTCGGCTCACCGGCGTCGATGACCTGCTCGCCGCCCACCCACACGTCGTGGACCAGGCGGGAGCCGCCTGCCCACACCAGGTTCGACACGAGCTGCGCGTCGTCCGACGGCGCGACGAACGCGGAGTCGTCGGTGTCGACGTGCACCACGTCCGCCCGCCGCCCGGCCTCCAGCGCGCCGAGGTCGTCGCGGCCGATCGCGTGCGCGGCGTCCGCGGTGCCCATGAGCAGCACGTCGGCGGCGGTGAGGGCGGCGGCGTCGTCGGCCCCGACCCGCGCCATCAGCCCGGCGAGCCGCGCCTGGTGCCAGAGGTCCAGGTCGTCGCAGGAGGCGGGACCGTCGGTGCCCAGACCCACCCGGACCCCGGCCCGGCGCAGGTCCAGCAGCCGGGCGGTGCCCGCCGCGAGCTTCGCGTTCGAGCCGGGACAGTGCGCGACGGCGACGCCGTGCCGGGCGTAGACGGCGATGTCGTCGTCGGACAGGTGGACCGAGTGCGCGGCCAGCACCCGCCCGCCGAGCGCGCCGCCCGCGTCGAGCATCGCCGGGACCGAGCCGTGGGCCTCGCGCACGGCGGCGTCCTCGCCGCGCGACTCCGCGACGTGGGTGTGCACCAGCGCGCCGCGTTCGCGGGCGGCCGCGGCGACCGACTCCAGCGCACCCGACGGCAGCGTGTAGGCCGAGTGCGGGCCGTAGCCCAGCTCGATCCGGCCGTCGTCGTCGGGGACCAGGCCATGGGCGTCGATCCGGGCGGAGACGTCGTCGCGCATCTGCTCCCAGGTCCCGAGCCGGTCCCAGCCGGGCGCGGCGATGATCCCCGGGGTGAGCACGGCCCGCGAGCCCGCGGTGCGGACGGCGTCGGCCAGGGCGTCGGTGAAGAAGTACATCTCGACGCTGGTGGTGCAGCCGGTCCGCAGCAGGTCCAGGCAGCCCGCGAGCATCCCGGCGTGGACGTCCTGTTCGGTCAGCAGGCCCTCCGCGGGCCACATGACCTCGGTCAGCCACGGCATCAGCGGCAGGTCACCGCCCATCCCGCGCAGCAGCGACATGGGGGTGTGGCAGTGCGTGTTGACCATGCCGGGCATGAGCAGCCCGGGCAGCGGTCGCACCACGGCGTCGGTCGCCGGCGCGTCGGCGGCCGTGCCGAAGAACGCGATCCGGCCGGTGTCGTCGACGTCGAGGACCGCGTCACGCACGACCGGGAAGCCGGGCGTGCAGGGCAGCGCGACCGGGGCGGTGAGCCGCTGGAGGACCGCCATGTCAGCGGCGGTCGAGCAGCGAGCGCAGCGAACGGAACGGCGGCAGCCAGGCGCCCTCGTCGGGCAGGGTCTCCAGCGAGACGCGCGGCAGCGGCTCGCGGAACACGCCGTCGATGTCCTCGAGGTCGAGGAACGACAGCGTCTCCGAGGCCAGCGCGAACCCGGCGTACTCGCGGAAGCCGATCACCGTGACGTCGGTGCCGACCTCGATGAGCTTCTCCAGCGGCTCCCGGAACGCCCGCCCGTCCCCCGAGGCGACGACGACGTGGCGCAGCCTGCCCTCGGCCGAGCGCATGCCGATGTGGGCGAGCATGTCGTCGTCGACGTCGGAGTCCTCGCTGGTCTTCGGCTTGGCGAAGACGGCGAAACCCACGTTGCGCAGGGCCTCGACCCAGGGCCGGACGATGTCGATGCTGCCCGGGGCGACGTTGGTGAACACACACGCCTCGGCCTCGGCCTCGGGGCCGGCGAGGTCGAGCAGCCAGCGGCCGACGGCGTCGAACCGCGGACGGTAGGCCGAGGTGGGGCGGGCGCCGAGCAGCGAACCGAGGCTCATGTCCATGTTGGGCGCGTCCCACACCAGCAGCACGCGCTCCTGCGGGCCCGTCGGAACGCCGCGTCCGTGTTGCCCCGTCCCGCTGCTCATGCCGGGGAGCCTAGCCGCCGTCGCCCCGCCCGCCCGGCCCGGCGCCCACGCGGGTGAGACTGTCCCCATGGAGAACCGACCGACCGGGCCGGAGCAGCTCGCCACCCGGACCGCCGAGATCATGCGCGACGGCGACCGGGCGAGCCGTGCGGCGGGGGTCGACGTCGTCGCGGTCACCCCCGGACGGGCGACGGCGACCATGACCGTCCGCCCCGAGCAGGTCAACGGGCACGGGGTCTGCCACGGCGGCTACCTGTTCCTGTTCGCCGACACCGCGATGGCCTACGCCAGCAACTCCCACGGCGTCTCCGCCCTGGCCAGCGGCGCGGACATCGCGTTCCTGCGCCCGGCGCACGAGGGCGACGTCCTCACCGCCGAGGCGGTCGAGCGGGCCGCGAGCGGCCGGTCCGGGCTCTACGACGTCACCGTCCGCGCCGACGACGGGACGGTCGTCGCCGAGTTCCGGGGCCGCACCCGGCAGGTGCCGGGCCTGAGCCCGGTCACCGCCCGGCCCTGAACGGCCCTCAGCCCTGGTCGTCGCGGGGCCGCAGCCCGTGCGGCTCCAGGAACGCCGGCCGCAGACCCGGGTCGGGCTCGTCGTAGTAGCGGTGGAAGACCGGGGTCTGCGAGCCCGACATCGGCGGCACGATCCAGCTCCAGTCGGCCGGGCAGCGCCGTCCCGCGGCCTCCTCCTTCGCCAGGAAGGTCATGAACCGCTCGGCCTCGCTGTGGTGGTCGGCCATGGTGACGCCGTCGGCGTCGAAGGAGTAGGTGACCGCGCGGACCAGCTCGACCATCGCCCGGTCCCGCCACATCGTGCGCACCGACCGGGTGTCGAGCCCGAGCCGTTTCGCGATCTCGGGCAGCAGGTCGTAGCGGTCGGTGTCGGCGAGGTTGCGGGCGCCGACCTCGGTGTCGAGGTACCAGCCGTTGAACGGGGCGGCCGGGTACACGACCCCGCCGATCTCCAGCGGCATGTTGCTGATGGCGGGCACCGAGTGCCAGCGCAGCCCGAGCCGGGCGAACCAGGGGTGCTCGGGGTGGCGCAGCGGGACCTCGTGCACGGCGTCCGGCGGGACGTCGAACAGCCGGGACCGCCCGTCCGGGCCGGTGATCAGCAGCGGCAGCACGTCGAACCGGCCCGCCGGCTGCGGTCGCGGCCACCCCATCCCGACGACGTGGTCGGTGAAGTCGGCCTGCCCCGGGTCCCCGGTGACGGTGCCGTCGGGGTTGCGGTGCCCGGCGTAGCGGACGAGCTGGTCGTTACGGATCCGCGGGCCGGGACGCCCCGGGGCGTCCGGCGCGAACACCGTCATCGTCGAACGGATCTTCCCGCCGCGGGTGGCGGCGCGCAGGTGCCCGACGCTCTCCTGCGCGATGTCGGCCGGGTCGTTCAGGTGGCGCAGGTCGCGGACCTGCAGCGACTGCCAGTACAGGCGCCCGATGCAGCGCGCGGAGTTCCGCCAGGCCACCCGGGTGCCGAAGACCAGCTCGTGCGTGGTGTGGGTGTAGGTGCCGACCCGGTCGATCTCGGCGCGGACCTGGCGCAGCCGCTCCGGCAGCGGGACGCCCGGCTCGGTCTCGGCGTACACCTGGCGCAGGAACTCCTCGGCCACGGCCGGGTCGACGGGGGCGGGGTCCCGCTCGTCGGCGACGCCGGGGGGCGGCGGGTGTCCGCCGGAGCGTCCGTGCCCGGTGACCGGGCAGCCACCGGTGGCCTCGGCCGGGGGCGCGGTGCGGCTCCCGGCCGACGGCGCGCCACGGCCCTCCACCGGCCGTGCGGTGCGGTACTCCGCCGGGGGCGCGACGCGGACGACCGCGGTCGCGGCGCCCGGGCCGTCGACCCGGTTGAGGACGTGCTCGCGGCTCCCCGCGGCCGGGCGCTGCGATCCCGGGGCCGGGGTGGTTCCGGAGCCGGGGGTGGTTCCGGGGGCCTGGGCCGTTCCCGGGACCGGGGTCGCGACCGTCGTGCGCTCCGGCAGTGGCGTCGCGACCGTGGCCCGCTCGGCCGGGGCCTGCGGGTCCCGGAGCGGCCCGGACCCGCCCGGCCCCTGTTCCCGCGACGGGCCCTGCTCCCGTGGCGGAGCCTGCCGCACCCGCGACCGGTCGACGACGGTCGTCGTCTCCACCCCGGGCCGCGCCACGGCGGTGGTGGCCTGCACGGGGCCCTCGACCGGACCGACCAGCGGGACCATCGACACCGACCGGCCGGACCGCTCCGCGCCGGACTCCCCGGACACCGGGCCGGGCCCCTGACCCGGACCCGACGGGGCGCCCGGCGGCGGGCCCGTCATCGGGCGGGGCGTCGGGCTCGGCCGGAAGCCGGGCGGTCGGTCGACCGGCCGCTTCGGTGCCGCGGGGGCGGGGTGCGAGTTCTTGCCGTGCTCCACCGTCGTCACGGGCGTCCTTCGGGGGTCACTCGGGTGGGGATCCGGATCGGGGGTGCTCCCGACCGTAGTCGGTCACTCTCCGTGTGTCACCGGTGCCGGGGGCGTGGTCGGCGACGTACAGCAGGTCACGAACCGGTCGTCCCTCCAGCCGGGCCCGGTCCTCGAACTTGGTGACCGGACGCCACGACGGACGGTCCTGCCAGCCGTCCGGACGGAGCGGGAAGTGGTCGTCCGGGCGCAGCGACGGCTCCGCGGAGACCACCCGGCGCATCTGCTCGGCGTAGTGCGGCCAGTCGGTGGCCAGGTGGAGCAGCCCGCCCGGGCGCAGCCGTGACGCCGCCAGAGCGGCGAACTCCGGCTGGATCAACCGGCGCTTGTGGTGGCGCCGCTTGGGCCACGGGTCGGGGAAGAAGATGCGCAGCCCGTCCAGCGACGCGGGCGGGACGACCCGGCTCAGGAGCTCGACGGCGTCGCCGCGCAACAGCCGCTGGTTGGTCAGGCCGCCCTGCTCGATCCGCATGAGCAGCTGGGCCAGGCCGGGCTCGAAGACCTCGACGGCCACGTGGTCGATCCCCGGCTCGGCCGTCGCGAGCGACGCCGTCGTCTCGCCCATGCCGGACCCGATCTCCAGCACGAGCGGCGCGGTCCGGCCGAACATCGCCGCCGGGTCCCAGACCCCGGCCGCCACGACGTCGTCGACCTCGGAACCCCACGTCGACCACAGCCGGTCCCAGGCGGACTGCTGGCCCTCGGAAAGCCGGACACGCTGGTGGACGTAGGAACGGATCCGGGTGTCGTGCGGGTGCGGGGTCTCCGGGGCGGTGGCCCGGTCAGACACCGGTGTTCCGGCCCGCGGGCAGCCGCACGTGGGCGGTCGCGCCGGGCAGCCGGCCGCGGACGTAGCCGGCGGCGGTGACGCCGAAGCAGGCGACGATCGCGGCGGCGGAGGCGGCGTTGCGCTCCTTCGCCTCGCGGATCACGCCCGCGGGCAGCACCTTCATCGTGTAGCTGCTCTCGGTGGACAGCGAGTCCCCGGTCCCGACGACCTTGGACACGGCGGCCTTGGAGATGCCCTCGGCCCAGCCGCGGCGCAGCAGGTAGCGCCAGGAGACGCGGTCGTCGGACACCCGGTGGTCGACGGCGGCGCGCGGCTCGAACAGGATGCGCGGGTTCCGGCCGTCGGCGACGTAGGCCTGCCGGGCCCGGATGCAGAGCTCGGTCTCCTCGCAGCCCAGCGGGTTCTTGCCGATCCGGCCCATGTCCTCGGCGAACCCGCCGACGCGGGTGAACACCTCGGCGCGCAGGGACATGTTGCA
>JAESFO010000906.1_pt1 | contig 11402 bp, 11 predicted proteins | sample 9269421 | NCBI WGS metagenome assembly JAESFO01 (sample SAMN14502839, study PRJNA617101) | algae metagenome | isolation source: Nostoc desertorum CM1-VF14 and co-occurring heterotrophs from rocky... | place: USA: Clark Mountains, San Bernardino, California | collected 2000-06-05 | reverse complement strand
TTTAAAAGTTATTATGCCACAAATCTTTTGCTCCCGGCTCCTCGGCGAGCGCTCCCGCAAGCGCTTACTAGTAGTTCGCTCTGTTGATATTCATGAAGGAATTGATAGTACGAAGACAGGTTCAAGCGATCGCAGATCTAACCCCGTGAAGGAAGAACTCGATATCGTCATCCGCATCGGAAATCTGGAGCGTTCAGGTGCTAACTTGATTGTCCGTTTTTATTCAACTACTTATGCTTAGTGGCTTCTGACACATCTTGGATTCCCTCAAGCAGGATTTTAAATTCGTCTCCACCAAGCCGTGCTGGTGTATCTACCGAGCGTACACATACTTTGAGCCTACTGGCAATAGCAACCAGAAATTGGCAGCAATTCCAAATTCAAAAATTTAAGAGGAATCAGTCGCCAGAGAGCGTGGAGAGTCGTTGAGCATGAAGTCAATCAAATGCTGCCAACTGTCAAACAGCAAATACTTGGTGAGGCTGAGGATATCTTGAAAGAAACCTTTGCGAGTGCCGCGCTGCAAGCGAATTTTTTGGTAGGATTTATCAATCAAGTGCAAAACGGTGTGGAAGAGAAAGGCCAAGAGATTGAGGGTGAGCAAGAGAGAGGCTAAATGGTGTTGCCCGTGTCCAAAATTGTGTTCCAGATGATAACCCTTGGTCTTGAGGACATTATGGAAATCATTTTCCGTCTTCCAGCGACTTCTGCCCGCACTAACTACCAACGGAACAGTCTCATCTGTAAGTGAATGGCGAGTGACAAAGGCATTTTGATAAAGAACTTTGCCATCAGACTGACGGGTAAGCGTTAGCTCGCACCAATTGACTTCTAAGGCGGGTTGGGTGTCTCTCAAGGGAATGTGATTGACGTAGCGATAGCGGTAAATCTCTTTCGAGCGTTTGTGCCATTGGAATGTTTCTAATGTTTTGACCTCTCCAATGCCGTCGAGGTAGTCCAACCAGTCATAGAGTGCGGTATGGGATTCTGGCAGACAAGTGAAGATGAAATTCATCCTAGATTCTAAGCAATGTTCAACCATTGGTTGACGACTATATAGGTCATCTCCCAAAAGCGTGACGGGTTGATTTTTGAATTCTGAGGCATAGTTATTTATCCATCGTTTGGCTGCTGCCACTTCCGAATCTTGTTTTTGGGACCCATCTTGAGGGGTGATGAACTCAGGGGCTAAGGAAATCACCTGGGGCTGACCTGGTGCTACAATTACGGGCAGAATTGCACTATGAAAGTAAGTCACAGTGCCGTTTTTATGGGTGCGACTCGAACAACACTCACAGTGAATAGTCTCAGAACTAAAATACTGAGTGCCGTCTAAAGTCACCAACAGATGTCCACCCAAACACTGATAAGGCTTTAAGTACCCATCCCTCTGCAATGATTGGTAAACCCAGGTGAACACCCGAAATAATTCCTTGGCTGCCAACTTGTCCAGAATATTCCGAATTTGAGGTGTCGTCGGAATTTGTCTCAAACCAAACAAGCTTTGAGCATTATCTTGCCCATGACGACTGTGCATCTGACGCTGATGTTCCAAAAACGACTCACATTGCATGAAAAATACTGAAAATGCTCCCAGAACTGTATCTTTGATGCTGTAGCGAGTCGCGTTACTGGCAAGCCTTGGGTCTTTGATTTCCGCAATAGCTCGTTGGAGAAATCCCAGCATTACTCCAAAACTTAGTGTCATCGGCTCCATTTCGATGCCCTTGAAGATATACTCCTTTATCCTCAAGCTAAACTGTAACTGTTGTCAAAATTTGAATTTGGAATTGCTGGGTCATAGTAGTTGCACTTGCTACTTGTGTCAAAGAGTGTAACTATCTTCCCTCACTTACACCTATATTTGCAAAGGTGAGATGCTCCCATTTGGTGTTGCCTTAACTGTTAATAACAGTTAATTCTTAAACAACCAATATTTATTAATAATAAATATCCCTGCTGGGGGGATTGTTATATATCAAATATTATGTATTTAATGAATTAGTAGCTGATTTAACAAGAAAACTTTTCGGTTAATTCTAACCCCCGCTTCCCCAAAAACTTGAACCGGGGGTTCTTTATAAGAGTTATCTGGCTTAATTGATGACACGCCCTAGTTTGCATATATTTAAATTTTTACAGATTAGAACTTTGCGAATATAATAAATTACTAAATTTATTCTGGTAGTAATTAGCAATTCTTTGCTATTTATACCGCCTTTTTGCACTAAATTCTATTTAATAATTGTTTTATAGATGAAAGCCGTACTGCCTCAAAATGAAACCGTAAGAATCCAAACCCTACGCCAATACAAGATTCTAGACACTCCCCCTGAAGCTGCCTTCGATGACCTGACTCGTTTAGCAGCACAAATTTGTGGCGCTCCCATAGCTTTAATCAGCTTCATTGATGAATCCCGTCAGTGGTTCAAATCAAAAGTTGGATTAGACATTCAATCAACCTCGCGTGAACTGGCATTCTGTACCCACGCAATTTTACAGCCCCATAATCCTTTGATTATTTCAGATACACTGCTTGACGAACGTTTTGCTACCAACCCATTAGTTGCTTCCGATCCTTATATTCGATTTTATGCTGGTGCGTCATTGATCACACCGCAAGGATACACTTTAGGAACACTATGTGTTGTAGACCGTGTACCACGACAATTGAGTTCAGAACAAATACAAGCATTGCAGACGTTAAGCCGTCAAGTTGTGACTCAACTGGAATTAAAACTTTATTTATGCAAGCTAGAAAGTATCACTGCTACTCAACACCAACAAATTGAATATCTAATTTCTGCTCTTGACCACGATTTACGTACTCCCATACTAGCTAATCGTAACACTCTGTACGCTATGTTAGGTGGAGCTTTTGGTTCTGTAAACAACAGTTACGTAGATGTACTAGAAGACTGTTACCAAGCTAACGAAGACCTTTTGAGATTAGTTGAAGCTCTTTTAAATATATCTCGCTATAAAACTGAAGCTAATAAAAATCTCAAGTACGAAATTCTTGATTGGAAAAACATTTTTATCCAGGCTACCTCTCACGTTGCTACTATTTTTCAACAAAAGTGTACAATTAAATATAAAATTCCTGATTCATTACCGATTGCGTATGGTAAGCCATTAGAGATTCAACAAGTTGTCCAGAACCTACTTAATAATACTGTAGAACTTAGTAAGCTAAATCAGGAAATTACTCTTGAGGTAAGATTAGCAGAATTTGAGACAATCAAAATACTAGTGCGAGCTAATGGCTTAGAGATTCCTTATTTAGGCAAAGAAATGCTTTTTAATGGTTTGATTCAGGGGCGGGGTCGCCATAATATAGATAAACTAGGTCTTTATTTATGCCGTCAAATTGTAGAGGCTCACAAAGGTACTATCAATGCTGAAAGCATTCCTGATGAAGGTACTACATTTTGGTTTACCTTGCCTATTACTTCATTAAAAAACTAAATGTTTTGAAATTTGACTCACGTTTGCTTCATAGTATTCCTCAAAAGAAACGCCACTTAAAGCAATTGCCGGGATTTCTCTAATTGATGAGAGTGGTAGTGACCTAATTTTCTGTATTAACCAATAGCCGTCTTTTCCAGGCATTGCAATGTCACAAATTAAAAGATCCACTGCGTGTTGTTGAATTAGTTCAAATGCTAACGAGGCATTATCTGCCAACATTACATTAATTCCATATCTACAAAAAAAATAGCTTATTAAACTCAGGTGATTTTTGTCGTCATCAACTATAAGTATTGTTAATCCTTTAAAGATAATATCTATCTCTGTTCTCTGGTCTGAAGATTGTGTAGCCTCAAAATTTTCTACCATAATCGGATTTGACTGTTACTCGGTGATGCCTTACTTGCTTGATGAACGCAGGAGCGGCTATAACTTACGACTGCGAAAAATAAAATAGGGAACTTTTAAGCGTTGTCCCTTGGTTTATATAAAAGCTTGTTATGTAATACTCTTCAGCTAGATTTTTGTGCTTTATGCAAAAATAACCAAAAATCTTGAGACTGCTGTCACAAATTGATAATTTAGTATGAAGCAATTAACTTGTTATATAAAGCTTATTTGATGTTGCCTTAACTGTTAATAACAGATAATTCTTAAATAACCAATATTTATTAATAATAAATATCCCTGGTGGGGGATTGTTGTGTATCAAATATTATGTGTTTAATAAATTAGTACCTGATTTAACAAGAAAACTTTTCGGTTAATTTTAACCCCCGCTTCCCCGAAAATTTGAAGCGGGGGTTCTTTATAAGGTAGTCATACCTTGTCAGAGATGTAACTCTCATAAAAGCTATGTTTGGTGACAAACCGCAACTCTTGGAGACGCTACGCGAATGCGTTTACGTACCCTGTTTGAAGCTGGTATGCAATTGCGTACAAAGCCAAAAGTACCAATCGACCCCCCGATTTCTTTTGCCGAACAGCTTCGGATAGATATGCAAGCAAGCTTGGAATAACAGGAGAGCATAAGAAATGCTGAAATTAACTTACACTCAAAGCAGCTTTTATTTAGAATGTCTTACTCTCTCGCTAGAAGAATGGGTGGTCCAGCGAGTGATTTTGGGCCTGCGAGTTGGGCAAAGTTTATCAATTCAACCTAGCACCGCCTCTTTTTTGCTTCCTGCTGATTTACCAGGGCTAGAAGTGCTTAAGGCTGAGGTAAAAAGAGATGACACAGGGATTGTTACTCTTTGTGTCTGCGATGCCGAATATATAGAAGTCACTTTGCGGGGTTCTTGGCTATTAGATAGTTCTAAGGATGCTATAGGTGTGTTTTTCACCACCATGAGCCATCACACTGAGTTCTTTTTGCACAAACTTTGGCAGGAAGCTGAAACTTGGGTACGGTATAGATAGGTCATCTGCAATAGTTCTACAGTACTACTAACACCTTTAGAAAAGTTTCTAAAGGCATTAATGTTCCGTTATTTTATTGAAGTTGCCAAAGTCTTTCCATTGTAGATTGGCTATTTTCGGTAAACGTAGTTTTGATAATCTCCCGCCAACATCAGAAGTAGGAGTTTAAGTAAGTTGAGTTATTTAGCAAAAATAACTCAACTGCATTGCCTGAATATAAAACTATCCAGCCAAACTCTCGACACTCAAAGCAACCATATCGCCATTCCAGGTCAGCCCTAGCAACATCGGTTTTTGGGATTGAATTAGTTGACCTGTGAGTACACAGCGTTCTTCTTGTTGAGCTGTGGCAGCGATGCTAGCTCGAATGTCGATTCGGGAAAATCGGGGCTTCCATGAACCTGATTTTTGCTACGCAATCAACCAAGCCTAATGCAACACCCTTGGCTGAATGCGTGTTAACCAATGGTTGTCAAAATCTGGTTAAACATAAATACACCATCACCCCAAGGAGCAATCGTAGGCTGTGGAGGGCGGTTGTTAATCGGGCAGGGTGAGGGCGGGGGGCGGCCAGAAGCTCTTCTTAAGCCTTCTCCAAAGGGTACGAAGACAGGTTCAGGCGATCGCAGATGTAATGATCGGAACTCCAGTACAAGTCCACAATCCCGTCTCCCGGCAGTGGCAACCTGGAGTGGTGAAGGACTACTGGGAAGCAGGGGGATTTCTGGTGGTACGCTGTGGCAGGCGAGGGCTTTTATGTTTTCAGTGGGGAGTGGATGGCGGTGAGGGGGGAGAAGGCTGTAGCAAACTTTGTGGTGCTGTACTACAAGTTCATGGCCCACTAAACTCCAGTACTGAACGAAGAGACCAGAAATTTTGGACGATTCTCCATAGGAAGAGATGCCAAAAATTTCTCTATTCCTAAAGTCAAGATTGGTTCAGTAGCAACTCCAGTATCTGTGATAAGTGCAGTGTTTATACCAGCTTGATTCCCACCACAAATATCTGTCTCACAATTGTCCCCAATAATCATGGCATCTTTCCATGCTTCCAACCCTAGATGTTTAACTGCCCACTTCTGAATGTATTCAAAGATTAAAGGATAAGGTTTCCCAAAATAACAAACCTTTCCCCCAGCTTCTTGATAAAGAGCACCAATAGACCCTTGTCTGACTACAGGTCGAGATGGACGACCCTCCAAAGCGGTTTTATCGGGATTAGCTATAAGCATAACCAGACCAGTTTTGACCAATGCTTCAATTTTTTCCCGGAAGGGATCTACAGATTCTTGATCACAACCATTTTTGTGGGGAATGCCACAATATATGAAGTCAGCGTCTTCTATCGAAGAAGTGACAGAAAACAAGCTGTTCTCAAATAACTCTTGCGACGGCAACCCATGTTGAGGATGACGATCACCATACAGCCAATACTTATATCTTGGCGTTGAAAAAGGTAGACGACATGAAACAATCGCATCTCGTGTGATCTGTCCGGAAGAAACAAATAGGTCGTAATGCTCCCCTAAATAAAGACCTGCTTTAGAATATTTTGATACTTCACGAGCAGTCAAACGTGTTGAATTAGACACAATTATGATAGTTGTGTTCTGCTCTTTTATTTTTTGGAAAGTTGCAAGGGCACCTGGTAACAAGCCAACGGCTTCTCCCCCCCAGAATACACCAAAGGCGTCTACCAATATCAGTGAGCTGTTCGAGACGACAGACTCTAGAGATAAAAATTCAACCATTTCTGTAGAAGGCGTTCATATCTACGTGAATAATTTTTCTCACTTGGAAGCAGAGTAAAGCATTAGAAAGTTAGGCTAACTGGTGCTTAGTAAAATACTATGTTACCAGCCTTATAGTACACTGGCACTACTTTTTCTTGAATATCATATCTGCATTACTTACCATCTGGCTATGTGACCAGTCGTTGCGGCATACCATCATCGCCTCTTCAACTCCACACAGGGATGAGATGATCGCTTACAGTAGACGCACTCTCACAAAAATACTCTACCGAGTTATTCACTTAGCAGAGTATATAATAACCAATGCTTGATTTACCAGCATTTAGTTTATAAAATAGTATCTATTCATACCTCTGTATAACTACTGTAAATCTTGACCATAGCCTTCCACCACCCCAAGTTAGCGATTGCGTTGTCTTCGCACAGCTCCCGCTGCTCGCAGGCTGTGGAGGCAAATCACAGAGTAAGGCATTGTCTTAAGCTAATCGTCATTTAAATTGCACCATTTTCATGGTAATAAAAGCTGTAAACCCTCTCCCTTGCTCCCTGCCCCTCTGACTTTTCACGGCAAGTCCTAAAACCTTTGTCAAGACAGGGGGTAGGGGGTTGGGTGTAGGGTGTAGGGAAAAGAAGAAAGTCTTACTACACCCCACACCCCACATCCCACACCCTCTGACTTTTCCACATAACGTGAAAAGTCAGCTGCCCCTGCCCCTTGGGATCTCAATGTGCTTTCTTATATGCTTAACAGCTTACTGCGGGTTATCTGATGATAGTCAGAGAATTTGATTTTTAACGTTAACGTGCATCCCCTTGTGAAGTGCTGCTCTAGCCTCAAAGCATTCCATCACAAGCACCAACAGGAAGATTAGCTAGGAATTAAGTATTGGTTAAGATAAGGTTATACAACAGAGCTTTTCACTTGTATAAGTCCATTTTTCAGAGCTAACACCTTTAGGAGAGCTATTGCAGACCCCAGACCCTGCTCAAATAGGAGACACAGTTTTGATTCTAAATCCTTTCTATGTTACTGGAAAAGTTGGGGTTGTTTGTGGTCGAGAGCCACACTCAGATGGTGAATCAAGCATACGCTGGCTTAATTCTTGTAGATTCAGACGAGGAAAATATTCTAGTATCACTCAGGCGCAATGAGTTTGAGGTGATTACCCCAAAGTTAGAATAACTTCAGGCTGTTGCCGATGGCTCCTCACCAATTCGCAGTTCCTTCTTACTATGCTTTAACTGTTTCCAAAGTCCCTTAATTTGCTGATAAGCATCTTCTGGGTCAAGCTTACCATTGCTTTCTAAACTGGTGATCATGCCAACTTTTTGAGCAAATTCTTGCAAGTTAGCGTTAAACACTAAGTTTTCTGGTTTAACTTGTCCGTAGTAGCGACCACGAGGGGAAAAGAATTTATTTTTGTCTTCCTCATGAGACTGGTTCATGACTTCACCCCGGATTTCTCACCACACCTCGAATGGAGGAGTAATGAGTAGTGAGTAAGGAGTAATGAGTAAAATTCTTAACTTATTACTTATTACTCATTACTTATTACTCATTACTTATTACTCATTACTTATTACTTATAAGCTTCATGAGCTTGTGAGAAATGCGGGTTCACCTCTCTACTAATAATTTTTCACCAATAATGTCAACCCACTTTCAACTATCTCTTTAGCCAAATGGCTACTTGGAAATATAGTTAGCGATTGCTGAAATTATGAGCCTTTTTTTAGTATGACTCATAGTCCAAAATCGTCAAATGTAAAGTGAAGAATTTCAGCCATTTAGCTAGCTTTTTGGCTGCCAGATGGCCTTGCCATGAAGCTAAAAACAGCTCAAGAGTCTAATCTTATTCACACTACTGAAGCGTTAGAAGATCAACTATCCCAATTCTTCAAGAATTGGAAGATAGTTCAGACACACAATTGCAATCATTGATGAGCTTGTGAAATGCTTACGACGGTAACTGAGATTCGTGGCATAACGACTGCAATCAGAGGTTGCTAAGAACTCGAACTCAGCACGAGCGGCTTTCTTCAATCGGCTGCACCGCAATTGTTAGACATCAGAAATAAACAAATTAACACTCTTACTATCATCAGACAGTTTAATCATTCGCTCAAAGCTTAGTCCTAGTTTTTTGAGCAGCTTTGCTGAACCATAATTGTCCGGTGTAGTGATAGCGACAATACGAGTTAAGCCAAAGGTTCTTCTCCCATACATCATAACAGCAGAAGCAGATTCATAGGCGTATCCTTTTCCCCGGAACTAGAGATACTTAAATAAAGATTGCTAATTTGCATCCATAGGGATAAAAGGCTGTGAGCGTTTGAAAGCATCAACCAATAGAAATATTAAAATATAATTAAAAATTTTCCCAAGTAAGCGAGAAACAAGTGGTTGTATTCCGATGAGGGGTTGCCTCTGGTTATTCCTGAACAAGTGCTTACCTCTACAAACCAGAATTAAGAATTTTAGATATCGTGATACACACTTGAGGCCTCATCTTACTGTTGCGATTATGTCTTCCACAGTCCACAAGACCTCAAGCAACAATTACAGGCTGTAGAAACCCTTTTACGAAGGGCAATGGCAAAGGCGGGCCGATTCCTCAAGGGCAGTGATCGCTACGCAAGAGAAATCAACTTCTCACTTTCGCGTTTGTATGCAGAGAAGAAAAAATCGTCGTTTTGAGCAACTATCACCTGAAGGGGTGATTGGGGGAGCTACAGCGATCGAGTTGTATCAGATATTGAGCCGAGATACGTGTAAAAACCTGCAAGATGGACTGGAAAGCATTGCTATATCTAGCTTTCAGCGATTTCCACTTCCATCCTTATAAGGCTTTCCACATAGTGGACAAAATTTATACCTCAAGGACACCACCAACTCACCACAATTCCGACAACTAGCCCGCAACTGCGTACCGCACAGATAACAAAACTTAGCCCTAACATTCCCCCACATCGGGTCAGCAGCACCCCCAGGATTCCAGCATTGGGGACAAAACTTAATCGCTGGCATTGCCACAACCTCTTCCCCCCTAACAACAGCCTGCAAATACTCAACCGGCACGGACAAAGCCAAGGCAAGACCGCTAAGAGTTTTATGACTGAGTTTCATCGTCAGTCCCCGTTCAATCTTCCCCACAGATCGAGAATGAATACCAGCAGCATCGGCTAACTCAAACTGAGTTAAATTCAGTCCCTTCCTGATCCGCAAAACATAGTCAGCTAGGGATTCTCCATGTTTTGGTGTCTTAAAAGTATCCATAAAATGCTGTCAATACTCTTACCTAAAGATATATAATTTATGAATAAATTACCTTGCTAAAAACACACTTTTTTTCAGTGAAGCAAGCTGTCACATTAGCCACCGTTGCCGTCAAATTTTTAGAACGGACTGGGCTAGCACCCAGTACCATCAAAACCTACGAAATAACTCTCTTGAGCTTACTAGCAGAGTATGGAAGTTGGTCAGTCGAAATTATCAGTAAGCAAACATTAGTTGAGTATCTAGATACACTCTCACATTTAAAATACACAAGCCACCATAAGCATCAAGCAATACTGCAAAGCCTATTTAACTTTGCAGTTGAGCAAGGGTATATAAAATCCAACCCAATTCGGGGATTAAAACAGCGTCCTCCACAACGAGAAAAAGGCGAACATAAAAGTGACGATACAATAAAATACCTAACACCAGAACAGCTAAATATACTCTACAAAGTAACCAAAGATGACCTGCGGATGTCTGCAATAATTCATTTATTGCATCGCACAGGATGTAGAATTGGAGAGCTTTTAGCCCTGAATTTATCAGACCTAGATATCAAAAATCAAAAATTTCAGGTATTGGGAAAAGGAAACAAGCAGCGTTGGTGCTTTTATAGTGATGATGTAGCCGAATCCCTAGCTCAATATTTCCAGTACTCACGCCATCAAAATATCAACGCACTCTTTACAGCACAACATCCAGTCACTCTCAAAGTCAGTAGAATTAGCTACTATACATTGCACGACTATTGGCGAAAAATCACTAGCACATATCCCGAATTAAACGGTGTACGCATCCATGATTTACGTCACACTTATGCTACCGAACGGGTAGGATTAATCAGTATAGAAGAGTTACGCTCACTTATGGGACATGAAAGTATTCAAACCACTTTACGTTATCAGAAAGTTACTTCACAAAAAGCAGAATCAGCTGCACGTCATGCTTTAAATATTCTGATAAGCCCAGACAGTTAGAAGCAACATTTATTGCCTATTTATCATCTCCATCAACAGCACTTTTTTGATTAAAAGTGCTGAAATTAATTCAATTAATTATCTGTATCCAAAAGAATATAAAATACTATGGGGTTGAACAGTGAGGGATCAACCGTTATCTAGTTATTTTGGGCATTTTTTATGTTGCGAATATCACCTAAATGACCTTAATTGACCGTACTGCATATCCTAAATTCAAACAATTTCCTAACCCAAAAGAGCTTGCAGAGCTTTATACCCCACAAATCGAATAAATCAAGTTTGCAAAGTCCAAAACTAAGAGCCACGAAGGATTTCTTAGTTTTATGGTCATGCTAAAATCCTTTCAAAGGCTTGGTTATTTTCCCCACCCCGAACTAGTGGGTCATTTGGCACGCTTATAGCCATTTTTGTAAAATAATTTTAGGGATTCTAATGTGTTGAGTGGTACAAGCACCGGAGCCTCCTAATCGATGTTGGTGCGATCGCCAACGAGTACGTT
>JAESFO010000905.1_pt1 | contig 11425 bp, 11 predicted proteins | sample 9269421 | NCBI WGS metagenome assembly JAESFO01 (sample SAMN14502839, study PRJNA617101) | algae metagenome | isolation source: Nostoc desertorum CM1-VF14 and co-occurring heterotrophs from rocky... | place: USA: Clark Mountains, San Bernardino, California | collected 2000-06-05 | reverse complement strand
TGAGCCGGGCATCGTAGCTAACATGCTGAAACCCGCTGTATTACAGCATTCCGGTAAAATATCAAGATCAAGATTCGTGAAATGGAAAAAATAAAAAAAGCGGGCCCGGCCGGTTAGTTGTTTAAAAATTTTACCTCGATGAGACAAGGTAAATAATGGAAACCCAAAAATATACACCAATAAAACAACAATAAAAAATATTTTCGGTGAGTCGTATAGCTATCTTTGTAAAGTTAGGCTCGATTTTTGATAACAAAAATTTTTGAACGGTGGCTTTAGGACAATCCTTACAACAAAAACTTTTACAGAAGCTCTCTCCCCAGCAAATTCAATTAATGAAGTTATTGCAGGTGCCCACTGCAAACCTGGAAGAAAGAATCAAAGAAGAACTCGAAGCAAATCCTGCCCTGGAAGTAGATGAGGAGGCACATAAAGACGAAGATCCCTACGCCGATGAGTTTAGTGACAATACAGAAGAAGCAGACAATTACGAGGAGCAGGATGGAAGCGTTGACGACTATGATAACATTGATGTAACAGAATACCTGCACGACGACGACGGCGAAATAGCAGAATATAAAACCCGTGAGGACAATTATTCCGACGACGATGACAACCGCCAGTTGCCAATAAAAAATGAAGCTTCGTTTTATGACCTGATGGTAAGCCAGCTTGGGCTTCTTGCTTTAACAGACCAGCAAAGGAAAATTGCAGAACACATTATAGGCAGTATAGATGAAGACGGGTACCTGCGAAGAGATACACCTGCCCTGGTTGATGACCTGGCCTTCAGGCAGAATATAGATACTACAGTTGAGGAAGTAGATGATATTATTGCCAAAATTCAACAGTTCGACCCACCGGGCATAGGAGCAAGAGACTTACCTGAGTGCCTGTTGCTACAATTAAGAAGACAAAAAGCAGAAGGAAAAGACGTTGACATTGCCATTACTGCAATTGAAAAATATTTTGACGAATTTACAAAGAAGCACTACGAAAAGATACAGCGCGGCCTGGGCCTGGAAGATGGTGAATTGAAAGAAGTGATGCAGCAGATCATCCGGTTAAATCCCAAGCCGGGAGGTAATATCGGTTCTGTAAACAAAGCAGAAAGCTACGTGGTTCCCGACTTCTTTATTCTTAATAACAATGGCAAGCTGGAGTTGACTCTGAATAGCCGCAATGCACCTGAGCTGCGTATTAGCGAGGGGTACAGAGACATGATGAAGGAGTATAGCCGTGGTACTAAAAAAGACAAACAACAAAAAGAAGCAGTACTTTTTATTAAACAAAAAATAGACGCTGCCAAGTGGTTTATTGACGCTATCAAACAGCGCCAGCATACCTTACTGGATACGATGGGTGCGATCATGAACCACCAGGAAGAATTTTTCCTTACAGGTGACGAAACCTCGCTCAGGCCCATGATATTAAAAGATATAGCCGAGAAAACACACCTGGATATCTCAACCGTAAGCCGTGTGGCTAACAGCAAGTTTGTACAAACCGAATTTGGTACTTACCGGTTAAAATTCTTCTTTAGCGAATCGTTGAGTACCGACAGCGGCGAGGAGGTTTCTACACGCGAGGTGAAGAAAATACTGAGCGACATGATCGAATCGGAAAGTAAAAAGCATCCCTTAAGCGATGAAAAGTTGACCGAACTGTTACAGGATAAAGGTTACAATATTGCCCGCCGCACCGTGGCTAAATACAGGGAACAGCTAAATATTCCTGTTGCCAGGTTGAGAAAAGAATTGGTGTAACACCGTTAAAGTTTAAGGTTTAAAATTCAAAATGGATTCTAAATATTGAACATCAGAATTTTAAACTTTAAACATTCCACATTAATCTTACTTTTGCGGCCGTTATTACAATCGTAAACCTGCCTGTCCGAGACGGGTCATAAATCACACAATTAATATGTCTGTTATAGTAGTAGGCTCCATGGCCTTTGATGATATAGAAACCCCTTTTGGAAAGTCGAACAAGATAATTGGCGGTGCCGGCACTTATATTGCTTATGCCGCAGCCAATTTTGTACAGCCGGTACAGCAGGTTTCTGTAGTGGGCTATGATTTCCCTGCGGAAGAATTGGAAGAGTTACGCCGCCGTGGTGTTGAAACAGAAGCGGTTGAAATAGTGCCGGATAGAAAATCTTTCTTTTGGGCAGGTAAATACCACCTGGATATGAATACACGTGATACATTGGTTACCGAGCTTAATGTATTAGGCGATTTCAAACCTGTTATTCCCGCAAGTTACCAGGGTGCCGATTTCTTAATGTTGGGCAACCTGGCGCCTTCAGTTCAATTAAGTGTTATCAATCAGTTGACTAAAAGACCTAAACTGATCGTACTGGACACCATGAACTTCTGGATGGACATCGCATTGTCGGAACTGGAAGATGTGATCAGCAAGATCGATGTTTTACTGGTAAATGATAGCGAAGCGCGCCAGTTGACGGCCGAGTTCTCCCTGGTAAAAGCAGCCAAAAAAATCCTTACCATGGGCCCTAAGTACCTGATCATTAAAAAAGGAGAGCATGGTGCCTTGCTGTTCCATGAAAACCAGGTATTTGTTGCACCGGCTCTTCCATTAGAAGAAGTATTTGACCCTACCGGTGCGGGCGATACTTTCGCGGGTGGATTTATTGGCTACCTGGCAAAAACAGGTGACGTTTCTTTTGAAAGTATGAAAACCGCTATCATATTTGGAAGCGCACTGGCCAGCTTCTGCGTTGAAAAATTCGGTACCACAAGGTTAAAAGAAATTACCAAAGAAGATATAAATAAGAGAGTACAGCAATTCAGGGAGTTAACCAACTACCAGGCAGAATTATCTTAAATATCATTCATAATTTACAAAAAAGCGGGCTCTAAGGCTCGCTTTTTTATTGTCGGTATAAATACCTAAAATATCGGTGAATAACCCTTCACCATACAACGCCTGCTCAAAATTTAATATCTTATTTAAAACAAACATTAAAAATGACAAATATTCAAAAATCGCCAACCCTGCTGTTTTGCATTGTTATGGACGCCATTGGTTACCTGTCTTTTGCCATTCCAGGTGTGGGAGAATTCTCGGATGTAATCTGGGCTCCTGTATCGGCCGTCATTTTTGCAAAAACATTTGGCGGAGCCAAAGGGGTATTTGGAGGTATTTTCAACTTTATCGAGGAGATCATGCCAGGCATGGACATTATTCCATCCTTTACCATCATGTGGTTACTGACCAATAAAGCCGGAGCTAATAAAAGATCGGAAATCATTCCTGTTAAGGCAAAATAAAGGGTCGTTGATGGGTACCACCAACTCCAGGCAGCAGCAATGTATGCGGGAGCTTTGGTGTTTATATTAAGCCACTACCTCAAGTAATTTACGGGGAGAAATAACGGTTATTCCTTCCCACTTATGTTTGAGCATTCCCAAATCATTTGTAACAAAATAGTCGATATGATGATATTGTGCTGTACAATATTGAATATTGTCCTCCAAATCGTCGTAAGATATTTTAAGCGCCTTTATCAGTATCGGCCGCATCACCTCAATAAGCTCCAGCTCCTCTAAAATATCCGAAAGTAGATCTTTAGCAACTTTCGCCCCATATGCTTTAGTAAGCCAATGTGCAACAACCTGGAAAACAGAAGGGGTTATATATCCTGTAATTCTCTTATCAAGAACCATTTTAAAAATTGCTTCGCAATCATTATGATTATTTCTTTTCAAAAGCAAGTCGAGTATTACGTTAGCGTCCAGAAAAACTTTGCTAGTCATTATTTGTATTTTTCTTCGTAGTATGCATTTTTGTAGTCGATATCAAGTGAAATAGAAGGCTCTGGTAAAGTCTTGATTTTATCTAAAAGGCTTTTCTTTTTAGGCTTATCGACAATTCTCTTAAAATATTTTTCTACGAGCTCGGAGATAGAAATATTATTCCGGTTGGAATACTTCTTTATTTCTTCCAGAATGCCTTCCTCAATCGTGATGTTTAAGCGTGTTTTCATACACCAAAGATACGCACTTTTAAATTTTATGCGCATACCCATTTTATCAGTCGCTACGCCGGCCCAGATAATACCCTCCTTCATACCCTCCCGGCAGTTGCATTGTTTTTAATCTCCATCCGTAATTATGCCCAGCTTACAACAGGCTTTTTGAATCTTGAAAAAATATTTTGTTGATTTCAATCATCGATCTATTTTTGCACCCCAATGACAATAAAGAAACATACAAAGATTAAGAAACATCCGTAACGGAAGGTTGTAGTTTTTGTGTGTGTAACATAAATTTTTTAACAGGCCTTCCGTAAATACGGAGGGCTTTTTTTATAACCCTCACCCCCACACCCCTCACCCAGGGGAGAAGGGTGTTTAAAAAAACAAAAACAAATGAAAGTTGCAGTAGTGGGCGCCACCGGCCTTGTAGGCACCAAAATGTTGCAGGTATTGGCTGAAAGAAACTTTCCGGTTACGGAGCTGGTTCCGGTAGCATCTGAAAGAAGTGTAGGTAAAGAAGTTGAATTTAAAGGAAAAAAATATAAAATAGTGAGCATGGCAGATGGTATTGCAGCAAAACCTGCTGTAGCTTTATTTTCTGCGGGTGGCGGCACATCAACAGAATGGGCGCCGCAGTTTGCCGCTGCGGGCATCACGGTGGTTGATAACTCGTCTGCATGGAGAATGGATCCGTCTAAACCATTGATCGTACCTGAGATCAATGCAGACATTCTTACTACTAATGATAAAATCATTGCCAACCCTAACTGCTCTACAATACAGATGGTGGTTGCATTGCAGCCTTTACACAAAGTATACAAAATTAAACGCGTGGTAGTATCTACTTACCAGAGTGTAACCGGTACAGGTGTTAAAGCGGTTGATCAACTCATGGGCGAGAGAAACAATGCCAGCGAATACCCGATGGCGTATAAGTATCCCATCGACTTAAATGTTATCCCACAAATTGATGTGTTTACAGACAATGGTTACACCAAAGAAGAAATGAAAATGGTGAATGAAACCAAAAAGATCATGCGCGATGACAATATTAAAGTAACCGCTACTACCGTTCGGATCCCTGTTATGGGCGGCCATAGCGAAAGCGTGAATATTGAATTTGAAAATGAGTTCGAACTGGCAGAAGTAAGAAACCTGCTGGAGTCGGCCCCGGGTGTAGTAGTTGTAGACGACCTGGCGAACCAGCAATACCCGATGCCAATGGATGCACACGAAAAAGACGAGGTTTTTGTGGGCCGTATCCGCCGAGATGAAACACAACCGAAAACATTAAACATGTGGATCGTGAGCGACAACCTGCGTAAAGGTGCCGCTACTAACGCTGTTCAGGTAGCTGAATACCTGGTAGCCAACAACCTGATATAGGATCCATTTATAAAACTCTTATCAAAGCCAGCGATTTAAACCGCTGGCTTTGATTTTTTCAGGCGATCAACGGGGACCTTATAATCCGGATTTAACTTTTAGAGGCTAAGAGCATCCTAAAAATTAAGTAAATTGCATATATGGACAACATCTTAAATGAACCAGCACCAGCCTATCAAAAAGCCTTTTATACAGTGGCCGAATACCTGGAAATGGAAAAAGCTGCTGACACGAAGCATGAGTTCTTCCAGGGAGAAGTGTTTGCTATGGCTGGAGCAGGAAGAAGGCATAATGTAATTTCAAAAAATATGCAGGGCAGACTGTTTATTGCTTTAGAAGGCAGACCCTGTCAACCCTATGGTAGCGACTTACGTATCCATATCCCCGAAAACACTTTGTTCACTTACCCCGATATTTCTATTATTTGCGGAGAGATTACTGCTTCAAAAGAAGATGAAGGATACGGCAGTGCTTCCTACAGCTCTTATTGAGATCTTATCTCCGTCAACGAAAAACTATGACCGCGGTGGAAAATTTAAATTATACAGGGATATCCCTACACTAAAGGAGTATACACTTATAGACACTGAAGCAATTAATATCGAATGCTTCAGACTGAATGCTACCGGGCATTGGGAACTGGAGGAGTATAAAACACAGGAAACTGTATTAACCCTTGCTTCGTTGAACATCCATATTAATATCAGGGATATTTATAATGGTACCGGTTTAACAGCTTAAAGACTTTCAATAATTTCTTCTGCGTGCTGTTTGCTTTTAGGTTTAAGAAAGATCTTTTTAATAATACCTTTTTCATCAATTAAAAAAGTAGTGCGATATACGCCCATGTACTTATGACCAAACATTTGCTTTTCGCCCCATACGCCATACTTCTCTAATATTTTATGACTTGTATCCGCAATCAATGGAAACGGTAAAGAATTACGTTGTTCAAATCGTTTATGCTTCGCCGCATCGTCAGGACTAACCCCTACTATCGCAATACCATGTTGCTGAAGTAATGCAAAATTATCCCGGAGATTACACGCCTGTACAGTACAGGTAGGAGTCAGATCCTGCGGGTAAAAATATAGCGCCAGCTTTTTCCCCTTGTATTGTGATAAAGATATTTTATTTCCATCCTGGTCTTTTCCCGTAAATGCCGGAGCTTTTTGCCCTTCCTGTAAATATGTAGCCATTAAACGATTGCTGATTTTTAAAATTCTGTTTTATTACTTACTTCTTCTTTGTTGTGGCAACTTTTTTAGACGAACTTGTTTTTGATGTAGCTTTCTTGTCAGTTGCTTTGGAAGAAGTAGTTGCCTTTTTTGTTGTTTCGCCGCCCGCCGGACGAGCAGACTTTTTAGTTGTATTCTCTTTCTTTGCAGTACTGCTTTTGGTAGTGCCCGATGACTTTTTAGCCGCAGACTTTTCTGAAATCTTTGCGGCTGTTTTTGAAGAGGCTTTTGATGAAGACTTGGGCCCGCTTTTGATATCCGCCTTTTTGGTAGTTGATGTTTTAGCACCTTCCTTAGAAGTTGTTTTTTTCGTATTCACAACAGTTTTCATTGTAACCGGCATAGGCTTTTCTTCCACAAGATTAGCAGCACCGGACGTTGCAGCTGCCGGTGGATTTACTCCACGCACAAACTGCCAGCTTCTGCGTGTTACGTTTCCGGCAATATCGGTAACTATTACTGTCAATTCATGCTGACCGGCGGAGATCTTTCCATCAGAAAAATTATAGACCCAGGTACGGCCTTTATCGTTGGTAAATCGAAGCCATTTGCCGTCTACTTCAACCCTTACATCAGCAATGCCGTAATTATCAGTAGGCGTAAAGCTTATCCTCGCAGCTTTGTTCAGGTTTACTACATCGCCACTGCCCAGCGCATTAACGGAGGGCGGCGCGTTATCAATAAACGCCTCAAAAACTCCGAAATCCCGAAATTGTGCTGTTAACCACTCACCATTCCACACTGCTTTCCGCACTGTTGTGTTTTTGCCTACACGCTTAATAACAATCTTATTTTTATTTTCGGGGCTTATGTATTTATCCGGTTTTATTCTTACCTCGTAGTTACTATGAACAGGAATATAGGTCTCTCCCAGTTTGTGCCTCGCTGAAACACTATTTAAAGAGGCTGAAGGCGAACTGGAATACCCCGTGTTCATTTTGTCGTAAATGGCATTAAGCGGCATATTTACTTCAAACGAGGCCCTGCTCAGCCGGTTGGGCCTTCCGGCCTGCCATTCATAAGGTTTTGCTGCAGGTGGCACCGCACCATTATTTTTGATATTAAAATTGATTGTAGATTGGTTACCATTGGCATCAGCGACGTCTATCCGAACCGTATGCAAAATGGTATCATTCAGATTTACAAGATTATTAGGCCCCAGATCATAATATACTCCACTTAAATCACCCGGTAATTTAGAGGTATGCTGCATCCAGCTGCCACCTGTGCTCACCATTTTATAATCTACCTGGCAGTTCATATAACGACTATCTGCATAATCTATACTATCAATATAAAAACTGCTTTTTTCTATACCATCTACAAAAAGTCTTGCACTATAAATTCCATCCTGGTTGCCTGTGCCATTGCGCGTATCATACGCCTGGATGGAGAAACTCAGTTTGTCTAAACTGGTATTGATGGTACCGCCGGCTACTGAATAAGTACTGCCGGTTTTTATTAGTTTGTACTGGACAGGCGTTTGATCATACACCGAATTATTTCTGTCGTACATAGCCAGCTTAATAATAGTAGGCGCAATATTATCAACGATGGGAGTACCGAACAAAGTGGGATTTAACCTGCGTGCTGATCGGGTATCTATTACTTCCCAGTGCACATGTGGTCCGCCAGAGCCGCCCGTTGTGCCACTGAAAGAAATAAAATCACCCTTCTTTACCGGAAACCTGCCTGGCGGAATCGTTAATGCCGTTTGCCATGACTCGGTTTCATATTGATGCTCGGTAACATATCTTTCGAGGTCATCTCTGAAATCGTTGAGGTGACCATATAATGTAGATGTACCATTGGGGTGTGTGATGATAATCCACCGGCCCCAGCTCAACGGCTCAATTCCTACGAAAGATATATAGCCATCCGCTGCCGCATACACATTCTGATTCACTACCTGGTTGGTACGCACATCCAGTCCCATATGCCAGTGATTGGGTCTTAGTTCTCCCATATTAGCAACAATATCAGGCTTCAGGTTGGTTACCCACCTGAAGTATCCCTGGGGATATACAGGTTTCTTATATAATTGGCCAAAAGACACAAATCCTGTCAATAATAATATAAGGGGTAATAAAATTTTCTTCGACATGCGCCAAAAATAACGAAACCGTTTAAATAGCCTCCCGGGGGCACTGCGTAATAACTTTATGTTTGCATCTTTAAAGATAGTTTTGTCCAACTAAAATTTCCGGTACCTATGCGTTTTATCGTTACCTGTTTGCTTGTATTACATACTTTTGTTGCTATCGGCCAATCGGGGAAACCCGTAGTACCAGACTGGCATTACCTGGATTACACTACAGATGGATACCTGGGTATCAGTTTACAGCAAGCTTACGATCTGCTCAAAAACAAAAAAAGCACGCCCGTAATTGTTGCCGTTATAGATAGCGGCATAGATACCTTACAACCTGATCTTAAACCTGTTCTCTGGACCAACCCCAAAGAAATCCCAAATAATAAAATAGATGATGATGGCAATGGCCTGGTAGATGATTATTATGGCTGGAATTACCTGGGTGCCGCCAACGGCGAAAACCTGGCAATGAGTATAGGTGATGAATACCGTACCTACTACCGGTTTAAAAATCTTTTTGAAAACAAAACCGAAAAAGAGATTCCAGACTCGGCCAGCTGGCAATACAGAGAGTGGAAAAGAGCCAAACTGAGACTGGAGGAGGGATTTAATAATGCTCAAAAGGTAATCGGCGCAGTGCGTAAAAATTTTAGCCTGATAGCTGACGCCAATACTGCCATGCAGCAAATTACCGGCAAAGAAGTTTTTTCCCTTAAAGACCTGGACAGCCTCAAGCCCAATCCTGCCACAAAAGATCTTGTAAGTTTATGGCAGCACCTTTTAACTGAACAGCCGTTTGGTAACAACCAGGCACTGATGAAAGACTTTACCAACTATAAACAAAGTTTGGAAGATGATTTGATCAAACTCAGCATACCGCCTGATGAAGCAAGGAACAATTTGCTGAAAGACAATGGCTATAATATCAACAGCATCCATTATGGCAACCACAATTTAACCACTCACAGCGGCTATCATGGTACCAGCGTAAGTAGCATTATTGGAGCGGTGCGCAATAACGGGGAGGGCATAGATGGCATTGCCGATAACGTAAAAATTATGATGATACGGGGAATACTCGGTAAGGATGAATTTGATAAGGATGTAGCCCTCTCTATACGATATGCAGTTGACCATGGTGCCCGGGTTATTAATATGAGTTTCGGGAAATACATTTCTCCAGACAAACGATGGGTAGATGAAGCCATAGCCTATGCGTTATCGAAAGATGTTGTGCTGGTGCACGCCGCAGGTAATGATGCATCGGATAATGATGCTACAGATAACTATCCAAGCTCGTATACCATCCAGGGGAAACCGCTGCCCAATTTAATACAGGTAGGCGCCAGCGGCGATGAAAGCCTGGGGCGCCTTGTAGCATCATTCAGTAATTACGGCAAAAAAACGGTGGATGTGTTTGCCCCGGGTATGCAAATTCGCTGTGCCATTGCAGGCAAGGGTACCGAGGTATCCAGCGGCACCAGCCTGGCGAGCCCTGTAGTTGCAGGAATTGCGGCTTTACTACGGTCTTATTTTCCTCATTTATCCGCTATCGAAATCGTAACCATCATAAAAGAATCGGGTACGATCCCCTCTAAAAAAGTACTGATGCCGGGTGACGATAAGAAACTGGTTGCGCTCAGCGAACTTTGTTCTACCGGAAAAATTGTAAATGCGGCCAATGCGGTAAGGCTGGCGATGAAGCATAAGCACTAAGCATTTATGGGGACCGGTGACTTCATTTATATAAAGCGTCCTGCAAACCAATTGGGGTATTAAATTTCTAAAAAATTAGCGATTCCTGTCATATTTATGTGCCCTTTTTCCTACTAAACCCGTACTTTTGCGCAATTTGTTTTTTTAGGTAAAAAGGAAAATAAAAAAATGCCCAAGGATACATCCATAAAATCAGTTTTGATTATCGGCTCCGGCCCCATTATTATCGGACAAGCTTGTGAATTTGACTACTCTGGTACGCAAGCCGCCCGCAGTTTACGCGAAGAAGGTATTAAGGTAATACTAATTAATAGTAACCCTGCCACCATTATGACAGACCCCATGATGGCGGACAAAGTGTACCTCTTACCCCTTACAGTTGAAAGCATTGAGCAGATACTGCAGGAAAATGACATTGACGCCGTGCTGCCTACCATGGGTGGACAAACAGCATTAAACCTGGCCAAGGAAGCCGAGGAACTGGGTATCTGGCAGCAATATAATGTGCGCCTGATTGGTGTAGATATTAAAGCTATTGATAAAGCTGAGGACCGTGAAAAGTTCCGCCAGTGGATGATTCAACTGGGAGTGCCTGTAGCAACTGCAAAAACGGCGAACTCTTTCCTCGAAGGAAAAGAATTTGCGCAGGAAATAGGGTTTCCCCTGGTAATCCGCCCTTCATTTACCCTTGGAGGTACCGGCGGCGGATTTGTACACGATAAAGATGAACTGGATGAGGCATTAAACCGCGGATTGCAGGCGTCGCCTATACACGAAGTATTAGTAGAGCAGGCCGTTTTAGGATGGAAAGAATTTGAATTAGAATTGTTGCGTGATAATGCGGATAACGTATGTATTATATGTACGGTAGAGAACTTTGATCCGATGGGCGTTCATACAGGAGACTCTATCACGGTGGCTCCTGCCATGACTTTAAGTGATACAGGCATGCAGCTGATGCGTAATACCGCGATCATGATGATGCGCGACCTG
>JAESFO010000904.1_pt1 | contig 11437 bp, 10 predicted proteins | sample 9269421 | NCBI WGS metagenome assembly JAESFO01 (sample SAMN14502839, study PRJNA617101) | algae metagenome | isolation source: Nostoc desertorum CM1-VF14 and co-occurring heterotrophs from rocky... | place: USA: Clark Mountains, San Bernardino, California | collected 2000-06-05 | reverse complement strand
CGGAAACAATTATTTAATACGGCTATTGCAATATTATTCCCTGGCACGAACAGTTTTATGGTTGCCACCTCCCGAACCGTATAAAGCTCATTTTCATATGACAATGAAGGTGTCGTAAATTAAAAAGTTCAGTAGCCCGATTTTAGGAAGTATAAGGCCGCGGTTAGGGTCTATTAAGAGGGCTGATCAGCTCCCTTTATTTAATACATAATTCAGCTTACCTGCTGAAAGGGGCTTGATCAGCAAGTCTTTTACGGCTGTATAAATCCTGGATTTTTCGTGATCGACCTCATCAATAGACGAACTAACTATGTATATATCGGTGTTCCTCGTAGTCTCTGGCGGCAGGCATAAAAATGCGTTTAAAAATCCCCACCCGTTCATTTCAGGCATTTCAATATCCAGCAAAATAATGTCTGGCATCCGAAGGGGAACACCCGGCAAGGCAGGCTGAAGTAGGCTCATCGCTTCCAGTCCGTTTGATGCCATTATAATTTCAGCGCTGCTGCAGCAAAGATGAATCATCCTTCGCATAACCAGTTTATAAACATGGTCATCGTCTACAATAAGAATAGGTTTGTGGGTGCTCATTAATCAGATGGTTGAAGCTGTTCTCAGTAAGCTGAAATGATATATCTCATTTTTTTCACTGTAATTGATCATCCCAACTTCAGTAAATTGCTCATTGCTTTGCCTGGCAAACACTTTCTATTATTTAAATAAGATGCCCATGTTACGAAACAACCAAAAATATATGTGTTTTCCACTTGTACACTTTACAGGCAATAACGTTGACACACGACCCCAAAAAAGCCGTTTCAATTACTCGAAACGGCTTTAGGGTTGGCAAACGGCCGGTTACTTTACAACGGCGCGGATCACTTTACTATAAGTATATTTACCATCTTTGTCAACCTGCTTAATGCGTACAAATAAAGATTTGTCTCCTGTAACTGTTGTCGTATCTTGCTTTGAACAGGATACAGACCCTATCAGTACAACGGCTGTGAGAGCAGACAAAACCCAGGTCCTTTTCCGGCTTTTACCTGTTGCCAATGCAAGCAGTGCCAGGGAAAGAGATACGCCCAACAATGCAGATGTTTGGCTGGCATCCAACGTAAACTGGTAATTTAATGCAGTATCGGAGTTGCCATTTAAAGCCTGGCTTTTTAAAGTACCCACTGATTTAAAATGATCCCCGTCTGCAGATACTTCTATATCAAAATGGCTGTTTTCATTTTCTGATATGGTGGTCCAGTTAACCTTTAAATTTCCCTGAGTTAAGATGGCTGATAACGCATCAAAGCGAACGGGTAATACCGTCCCATCGGCAACGAAGGTTCTTACTGAGGCCCGGTTGGATATATTACCATTGGTATCCCGTACAGTGTACCAAATAACAGCTTCACCGGTAAATCCTGCCACAGGTGTAAAGGTTATGATACCGGTAGATGGATTGAGGGTAAAACTGCCTTTGCCGGTAAGCGTAATGGTATTTGATCCTGCGGCGGCTCCGTTATCTGAAGGGTAAAGAACAACTGAAGTAATATCCAGCGGGTAGGTGCCCTGCCCGTCTTTACCCATACCGGGAGTGTTACTGTTGATAACGTCCAGTGCTACGGGAGCAAATTCGGTCAATTCTCTTTCATCATTGTTCGCGGCTGGAGGTACTACACTGGCGCAACGGGCGCCGTCGAAAGGTTGACCATCAAGGCTGGCAAGCGCGGTTGAGAAAGAAGTAGACGTCCAGGAACTACCGGCAGCAGGGTTACCAATACGATACAATGTTCCATTGCTGTTTTGGCCCACATACATATTTCCGGCTGCATCCATAAAAGCGGTGCCTTTGGTTCCGGTTGCAGCCAGTGCACCACTTACGTTGCCTTTGATGCTAAGGACATTGGTAGTAACATTAAAAGTAAACAACTGGCGGGTGCTGGTAACCCCGTAAATATTGCCATCTGATGGATGAAAAACAAAGTCGTCAATGGTTCCGGTTAAGGTTTGCCCGGCAGCGATCGTGTAATTGATGAGGCTGGCAACCGGAGTTCCTGAGCTCAGATCGATGGATACAAATCGCTGGGCAGCATTATTATAAATGTAGTATATGCCGGTTGTTGAAATATCGCCAGCTGTATAACCCGGACCCAGGAGACTATTAGGATCTGATACAGATACAGCGGATCGGGCACTATTAGCGCCGATGCGGTATATTTCTCCAGCCTGGTTAATGGCATACATAAAATTATCCGACGCATTATAACCAATGGCATTGAAGGCTGTATTACCCAGCGATCCAACCAAAGTAGGAGATGTTGCCGAAAGAGTCATAGAATATAAACTGGGACCTCCCTCCCCATTGGTTAATATGTAAGCAAGGCCATCGACACAGTTTACAGGTGTTGGGGTTTGAGCATTGGACTGGTAGCCGCATAGTAATGTTACCAGAGCCAGAATTTTAATACGCATTTGAAAGGTATTTATGTTTAGAATTTGTTTAAGTGCCTGTTTTATCCGCAGATTTTACCGGTATTCATGTACGACATGGAAGAGTACCGTTACATCAGATATATGAGCATTTGGGTTGGCGGAGCGAAAGTATAAATCGATGGTATTTGAAAAAAGCAGTTGTATGGCCGTATTCGGGAAAACAGATAGTATAAATCTTAATTTAAAAAAATGGAATGCAGTAATTAAAGTATTAGTGACCTTGTTTTGTAAGGAGTAGGCGTTTTTCTGCCCATACCAGTTTGTCAAATTCCGGAAAATAGACAGACAACTAATTGATTTTAAAATATTTGACAAGACTTAACCCCAACAAAGTTCCTACATTTACGATCTAAACATGTTCATTGACCGCCATTGCGTTGTCGAGTTCCCCATCTTATGAAAAAAAATTTTTACCTTTTACTTATCACTGTTTGCAGTATTTTTTCAATTCAGGCTGCCGCTCAGGACCCTGAGGCTTATAATAAACTATACACAAAAGTGTACCTGGAGATCTCTCCAAAAGACATGCAACGGGCGTTGCAAATGGCAGATTCGCTTTTTGCTATTTCAACTACACCTTTATTTAAGACAAAAAGCCTGATGCTCTCCGCATCGTTATACCAGCAACAGCAAAGCCTTACCAAAGCCGCTGAACTGGCAGAAGAGGCTTATAAAATCATCAGCAAAACATCCGACTATAATTGGATGGTTCGGATCAGCGGATTCCTGGCTACCCAATACAGGATGTTGCAGCTCTACGGCAAATCCAAAATATACTGCGATCGCGCACTTGCAATGGTTTCCAGGATCAACAACCCGGAAATGGCTAAAAGTACCATGGGGCTTATTTACCAGGAGCTCGCTTATAATGCTATTGCTGTTAAGGACTATCACGCTTCCCTGAAATATATCAGGGAATCACAAAAGAACTTTGACCGTATTTCCCAGAATAAGGATTACCTGACCGCTGATAATGAACAGCTGTTAGGTCTTAGTTATTTTCATCTGGCAGATTATAAGCGCGCACTGTATCATTACCAAAATAGCCTGAATTTAATGAGCAAGATGCCGGATAATGTCGTCAAAGGCCTTTGCTATAACGGCATAGCGGCGGTACATATTCAAAGGGAAGAGCTTTCCCAGGCAAAGCATTACCTGGACAGTGCCGTAAAAATTGCAGGTGACTCCCGGCACCTGCCTTTAAAAAGTGAAATTTATAAAACCTCACAGCAATATTATTTAAAAGTGAAGGATCTTGCCGGCTTCGAAAAAGTCAGGCAAAAGCAGGATTCAGTAAGAGATGAAATGAGCTCGAGTCGTGCTCAATTCCTGGACAGCGCACTTATACGAATGGAAAACAAGAACCAGGAGGCGCAGCGTGTTATTAAAGCCAGGAACATTCCCATAGCAATAGCAACGGTATTTATTATAGTAAGCATAAGTTGTTTTTTCTTTTACCGGCGACGTCAAAAACGAAGATTTGCGCAGTTTATGGCTGATTTTGAAATAAGAAGGAAAATACCCAGTTCCGGTTCACCAACAACAGGCTCGACGAACATTACGCCTGAGCCGGTTACAGAAGTTCTTATTTCTGACGATTCCCAAAATCATAAAGCAGAGCAGGAGCAGTCGGCTACAAAGAAGCAGGGAAACCAACAGGTCATACCCGAAGAAACCTTGCAAAGAATACTGGCAAGTCTAAATTTGTTCGAGGAAGAACACCTTTTTACATCTGCCAATGTTTCGTTGTCCTTTCTTTCAACACATCTGAATACCAATTCAAAATATCTATCCTATATTCTCAAACAGTATAAGCAAAAAGATTTTACCCGATACATCAACGATTTACGCATTAACTATATAATTAAAAATCTAAAGGAAGATCCCGAATGGAGAAAGTATAAGATCAGTATTCTGGCTGAAAAAGCCGGGTTTTCTTCTCACAGTAAGTTTACCAATATCTTCAAAGCTTACACGGGTTTGTCTCCGTCTACATTTATACAATACCTTTCGGGTGAAGAAACTGCAGGCATTACAGTTGGTAACTTATTGTAGAATATTTCGAATCCGGCCGTATCTTATTTACGCTGAATAATTTTTTTCTTGTCTGTTGGGGAAGTGCAATTCCAGCATTTTTCTGTTCGCTGAGAATACCTATCCATCAATTACCCGGAACAGATGAGTATTTTTTATCTAATAAATAAGTTTATATAAAAACGTATATAACATTGATTATTAAATATAAATGTAATTTACATTAAATTTTAAATTATTAATTTTTAGCTCTTGCTATCCTTTTATGCTCATTGAACACTTCCCATAATATTTTCTTTAAATATTCCGGGTCGGTAAACATCAGTGCGTGACCTTTGTTGTCCATGACATATAATTTTGAGTTGGATATTTTTTCTTTTAAAAATTCAGCGTTAGAAAAATATACGAGGCGATCCTGATCTCCATGTACAATTGAGGTAGGTGATATAATGGAATCCCAATTTTTGAGCAGAGCGAGTTCTCTGGCATGTGAAAATTTTTCTTCAGAAGACATTCTGAAAATGGCAGGGAACAGGTACTTTATAACGGGTGCTACCATTAGGTGACTAATACCATAGGTTTTTTCGGCCGCCGGCTTTACTGATGCTGAGAGTAATATCAGATGTGCTACTCTTTCGGGGCGCTGCATGGCAATTTGTGCTGCAACCGGGCCGCCGTAAGAAGTGCCTAAGAGCGTTGTAGCAGATAGCTGCAGTGAGTCCATGACCGCCTCCACTATTTCGGCTTGCTTTGCAATACTGGTTTCAACCTTTCCAAAGTTTGAATAACCATATCCTGGTCTGTCCACTGCGATCATTCTAAAAGTCTCCATAAAAGCAGTGTCAGAGTATAGCGGCATCCAGGAAGACAGAGAAGAAGGAGAGCCATGAATCAACAAAAGATTATCCCCGTTGGGATTACCGGTAATCAAACACCGGATCTTTTGTTTTCCTACCTGGAAATATTTCACTTCCGTTGGATAGCCCAACTTCAGATTGGTGGAAATATGGAATTCGTCGCTCTTGCGAAGTTTTAATGATTTGCAGGAGGAAAATATTATTGACAAAAAACATGCAGTTAAAACCAGTTTGGTAAGCGGGAGATCAATTGAAAAGGAATGAACCATTATTTTCCGTTGCATATTTACCGGTTGTCATTAAAGTTTGTACAAAACACTCACTTTTTTTCCAAAAAATGATAATTGTTGCTACATACTTTGTTGTATTGACTTAAAGATACTGGATCCAGAGGTTTAAGATTAATGCCTATATTTTTAAAGAGCATGTGCAAACCCGAACTACCAACTATAATAATTCTGCAATAGCATGAATTAGTTCCGCTCCCATGGCTCGAACACACGAATTGGGTTTGAATATTATGATGACTTTACTTTTCTGTGTTTTTTGACGTATTCATCATTACAATCAGCTTTTTAATACATCTTTGATTGCTTCGGTTCGTTTAAACATGGCTGCTGCAAAAGGGCATAGAGGGATTATCTTAATATTTTTTTCCCTGGCCGTATCAACAATCTTATACAGCATTTGCTGACCAACTCCTTTACCATTGAAACCGGGCTCCACTTCGGTATGATCGATAATGATCAACTCCTCCCCGGCAATGGAATAAGTCATCGTTCCTGCTCTCTTCCCATTCTCTCTTGCCATCGCATATCCTTTACCTTCCAGCTCTTTTACAATTATTTCCATAATGATAATCTACATTTTTTTTGAGTCAGCCTATTTATATAAAAAATGATACACATTCTTAATTCAAGACATTTCCTTCCTGATATATTAATTATTTACAAAGCCTGTTTAATGAATGGGATAACCCTGGCTCCAATAAGTTCGATGGACTGCAGCAGTTGCTGATGCGAGAGCCCGGCATTGTCCATCTGGAAGGCAAACCGTTCGATGCCACCAAGTGCTTTGCTATGCCTTAATATCTTTTCGGCCACCTCTTCAGGCCCGCCCACCACAAGGGAGCCCTTCGGAGCAGTTAAATAATTGAATTGCGCCCGTGTAACAGGCGGCCAGCCCCTCTCCTTGCCTAATCTAGTCCATAGTTCTGCATAGCCCGGAAAATAATCGGCTATGGCCTGCTCGCCTGAAACGGCCACATAACCAGGCGAATGCAAACCAACTTTTAGCTGCTCAGGCGTAAAACCGGCTTTATAGCCCGCCTCACGGTACAGGTCGACAAGGGGACGAAACCGTTCCGTTTCCCCTCCGATAACGGCTACCATCAACGGCAAGCCTAAAGATCCCGCTCTTATAAATGACTCCGGTGTACCGCCCACACCCAGCCATACGGGCAATTTTTCCTGTAAGGCTCTTGGGTAAACAGGCTGGTTGGATATCGGAGGGCGGAACCTGCCTGCCCATGTCGTGAATTCATTATCTCGCACCTGGAGTAATAAATGTAGTTTTTCTGTGAAAAGGGCATCATAGTCTTTAAGATCAAAGCCAAAAAGCGGGTAGGCTTCTACCGATGAGCCCCTGCCTACTACCAGTTCGGCTCTTCCCCTTGAAATCAGATCAAGCGTAGCAAAACTCTGATATACCCTTACCGGATCGTCCGTACTTAAAACTTTTACAGCGCTGCTAAGTCGAATCTGCCGGGTACGGGCGGCGGCGGCTGCAAGGATAACATCCGGCGCAGAATCGAGAAATTCCTTTTTATGGTGCTCGCCAATGCCGAAAAAGCCAAGTCCCGATTCGTCTGCCGCAACGATCCTGTGCAGCAATTGCTCCATAGCATCTGCAGCATTCAGCATATCGTTGCCGTACATTGCCGACGCAAAACTGTCTATTCCTATTTCCATTACTATTTGTTGGTTTAATGATTAGATTAAGAAAGTGTATTCGGCGGCGGCTCACCTCCATGCCTGTATTTATCTTCGGGCAGCGGGATAAACTCATGATTGTCGTTAGGTGGAAGTATAATGCGTCCCTGCTTCCAGTCTTCCTTTGCCTGCTCAATACGCTCTTTACGGCTCGACACAAAATTCCACCAGATATGCCGTTTGCCCAGGTGCTCCCCGCCCAACATCATCAGGGTCGAATCCTCTTTAGCAAAGAGTACCGGATCAACGCCTGTTGAAAAAACAAGTAATTGCCCCCTGGTATAAATAACTCCGTTTACTTCAACAGTTCCTCTCACCACATACACCCCTCTTTCGGAGTGCCCGGTGGGAAGTCCGAAACGCGTGTTTTTATCAAGTTCCACATGAACATAAAATAACGGGGAGGAGGTTTGTACTTTACTATTCAACCCGTAGGCATTCCCTGCAATAAGGCGCATCCATATACCCTTATCGGTAAATACAGGTAATTCCTCAGCCTTATAATTCATAAAGGAAGGATTGGTTTCCTCATCTTTTTCCGGAAGCGCCACCCATGTCTGCATCAGTTCAAGCGCTCCACCTGCCAGCATAGCCGGGTCTTCAAAACGTTCACTATGGGATATACCTTTGCCGGCAGTCATCCAGTTTACTTCGCCTGGCTTTATAACCTGTTCTATACCGAGACCATCCCGATGCGTAACATTGCCGCTCAACAGATAGCTTACCGTTGAAAGGCCAATATGCGGATGCGGCAGAACGTCCAGGTCGGGCATATCCGCTCCCCCGATATTTACCGGTCCGGCATGATCCATAAAAATAAAGGGGCCCACCATTCGCCGTAGCTGGTACGGCAATATGCGCCTTACGGCAAATCCCGGAACCAGATGAGCCTCGCGGGCCTGTATAACAATATCAAGCATAAGTAAAATCTATTTAGTTTCTTTTAATATTGTTTAGGTATGGCCATCCTGATCAGGACTACGCCTGCCTTCGCTCCTTGCGCATTTACGTTTCCAGGTAAACCAGGATCATACATTTGAATGTCAAAATTTGAAAATTAACAACAAAATTCTATGGCCAAAAGAGGCATAAGTATATCCAATTTACGCTTTCCTTCTCATTTTTGCTCATCATTGCATAACGCTTTTGCCATTACTGCTAATAGCCAGGCATATACAGTATATCCAGGTGTACATTCAATTCAGAAGTAAACTTGAGGCATCCCCTTCAAAAGAACTTCAATTATGGTAAAATAAAGCATCTTACAAGAACCTGTTATGGCTTTGTTACTCAATGTACACAACTACCGGGCTGACTTAGGGTTTAGCTTAAGAGCTTGTTGTTATAACTGCTACTTTATTGTTGACCGGAACTGTGATGGGGACATCCCGGTTTGCTTTTTAAAGAACTTTGAAAAAATAAACTGATTGCTGAAATTCAGTTGATCAGCTATGTTTGCAACAGTTAAAGCGGGGAAATCGAGAAGTATTTTAGCATCGGCAAGTAGCATTTCGTCTATAAATCGCGAGACAGTTTTTCCTGTTAATTGCTTGATCACTTTTGTCAGATTTTTTGCACTTACAAAAGTTCGGTGTGCGTAAAATTGAACGCTTCTCTCTTCTCTGTAATGCTGCGAAAGCAATTTTAGGAAATTGGTGAGTATCTCATTCTTACGGGTTGATCTCACATCCTTCTCCAGCCGGTATTTCTTTATAAGAGCTGCGGCTTCAAGCATAAAGAGGTTAAAGCTGTGAAACAAAACCTCTTTATGAAAAGTATGTCCCTTATCATAATAATAATTTCGCAACATCAACATAAGCCTGTGCATGTTTTCAGCTTCATTGGGACTGAGACGGTAAAACGGATCCATGTCAGGTGAGATAAAATCGAATAAATCTATATGCTTCTGATGTATGAGCGCTTCGGAAAAGAATTCTTTGGTAAACCCTGTGCCGAGCAGGAGACCATCAGTCGAGTCAAACTGATGAATAGTTGCAGGAGAAAGTATGAACATATCGTTGGGTCTTAAAATATACTCTTTAAGATTATATGTTACTTTAGTTTCTCCTGTTAAAGAAAGCACAACTACAAAATGGTCGCCTTTAACGGGTACAGCATGTATCGGGAACGGCAGCTCATCGGTTCTGGTTACATGAAATTGATTATCCAACCTTCCCCTGCCCGAATATGCATCGATTAGACGGATGGACAGTACAGGTAAGGTCATACATAAGGTTTAATTCAAAAATAGGAAAATAGCATTAAACCCCTGCCTGCTGAAATGAAAAGGCGCATGCTCAGCCTGTGTTGCTAAATCATCGGGCCTCACATGCGCCAACAAACCATGTTGTAAATGATATACGTAATTAATTTAAAAATGGTTGTGGTTTTTACTGATTTATCAGCATTTCTGCCAACATTGACTACAGCATTCCTGCTACCCTGAATATGATTACCGCAGGTGTCGTAAAAAACTGCAATCAACCAATTTAGCTGTATTAAGACAACAATTCTTATTATCCTGTTATTTCACTTGAATAATAGTTCATATATATTACGGTCATGAATTTAAACTATCACTGTTATCGAAGATACATCACCAACCAAACACAAAGGAAATAGTATAATTTAAAATCTATAAACTTCACCATTACCGGGTATAGTATTCTACATGCCGGCAATTTTTACCACACCCTGTTGCAATAGTAGCTCCGCTTACCATTGCAGCTTTAGGCCTATATAATGGCATCCTATTGACTTTCAAAGTTTTGAGGACGCTGATCATTTACATCTGCCAGGTGGCATGTTTTTAGAATTATTCACACAGCGAAAGAAACCTGCCCCCAGGATATATAAAACACGATCTTATGAAAAATGAGCATTTCAAACAATTAAACTGGCATAGCCGGGGTGTTATAGAAATAGCAACAGACGGGTTCCGCATGTTTAAAATTGACCTTACAGAGGGTCGTATTGTTTTATCAGTTTCCGATCAGTTGGAAGAATATTTAATTGGTACTTGCAAAAGCGTGGAAGAGGCAAAAAGAAAAGCAAACGAGAAGAGATCCGGATTACTAATGTGCGACAGGTCGCGCGAAACGTTTTGCGCGAGATGATGATCAGCTGTATTTATTCATTTAAAACCCATAACATTCTATGAAACGTTTAACAATATCTGCAATTGCAATTGCTATGATTGTAGCAAGCTGCGGAAATGCAGGTAATTCAGATCCCAAAGAGCAGGCCGATAGCACCAATGAGGCCAGAATTGAGGATTCGGCCAACCCCGGTGCTCAGCCTGCCGTTTCGGAGGAAGACAGTAAGTTCGCAGTGGATGCTGCTAACGGTGGATTGGCTGAAGTACAACTAGGCCAGGCTGCCCAGGCTAAAGCAACAGATCCTAAAGTCAAAGAATTTGCTACCCTAATGATCGCCGATCATACGAAAGCAAATGATGAATTGAAATCTCTCGCCGGTATAAAAGGCATTACGCTTCCGTCAGCGCCTAGTGAAGAAATGCAAAAGGAAGCTGCCGACATCAATGCCAAGGCAGGTAAAGACTTCGACAAAGCTTATATCGATCAGATGGTAAAAGACCACAAGAAAACCGTCGAATTATTTGAAGATGGGCAGAAAAATGTAAAGGATGCCGAGTTAAAGGCTTTTATAGATAAGACGCTTCCTGTGTTAAGAACCCATTTAGAACATATCCAAACCATCGAAAAATCGAAATAGACATTGTCGGATATTATAACACAGCAGGTAGCTCAATAATAGCTGCCTGTTTTTGTATTAACAATCAGTCCCGACGCTACTTGACATTGAAGACCCGATATTGATTCCTGTAATAACAGACGACCCCTCCGCATGTCAAACTTCTTTACCAGGCGCTGCATTTTTTAAAAGCATCGAACGTCATAGTAGTATTTTCATGCGTATTATTGCTAAATATATATCAGTACGATGAAAAGAAAAGTTGGGATTATAGGATGTGGTTGGTTAGGTTATAGAATTGCGAAATATCTGAATGATAGCTTTGAGGTACATGCTACAGTAACTAAGGAA
>JAESFO010000605.1_pt1 | contig 11447 bp, 13 predicted proteins | sample 9269421 | NCBI WGS metagenome assembly JAESFO01 (sample SAMN14502839, study PRJNA617101) | algae metagenome | isolation source: Nostoc desertorum CM1-VF14 and co-occurring heterotrophs from rocky... | place: USA: Clark Mountains, San Bernardino, California | collected 2000-06-05 | reverse complement strand
CGGGCTTGACCGGCCAGATCGCCTCGCTGCTCGATGTCTTCGCGCAAAGCGGCGTCTGGGGGGCGGCGATGGGCACGGGTTTCCTCACGGCGGCGCTGTCGTCGGTCATGAACAACATGCCGACGGTGCTGATCGGCGCGCTGTCGATCGATGCATCGAGCGCGACCGGCATCGTGAAGGAAGCGATGATCTATGCGAACGTCATCGGCTGCGATCTGGGGCCCAAGATCACGCCGATCGGCAGCCTGGCCACGCTGCTCTGGCTGCATGTGCTCGAGAAGAAGGGCACGGTGATCGGCTGGGGCTACTATTTCAAGATCGGCATCGTGACGACCATCCCCGTGCTCGCCGTCACGCTGGCGGCCCTGGCGCTGCGCCTCAGTGTCGGCTGAAGCAACCCATTCAATTTCCACACACGCTTGAGATCTCATGAGCGAAGTCACCCTCTATCACGACCCCGCCTGCGGCACGTCCCGGAACGTGCTCGCGCTGATCCGCAACACGGGCGAAGAGCCCACGGTCATCGAGTACCTGAAGACGCCACCCGACCGGAGCACGCTGAAGCAGCTGATCGCGGCCATGGGCACGCCGGTGCGCGACGTCCTGCGCCAGAAGGGAACACCTTACGACGAGCTGGGCCTCGACGATCCGAAGTGGACCGACGACCAGCTGATCGACTTCATGCTGCAGCATCCGATCCTCATCAACCGGCCGATCGTGGTGACGCCACTCGGCACGCGCCTGTGTCGTCCCTCCGAAGCGGTGCTCGACATCCTGCCGCGTCCGCAGCGGGGCGCGTTCTCCAAGGAAGACGGCGAAGCCGTGATCGATGCGAAAGGCCAACGTGTCGCTCAGTCCTGAACTCCCCAACCTTGATCCCGAGGCCTTTCACGAGCCGGATCTGGAGCGCCTGCTTCCGACCGTGCGGGCGACGCATGCGCCGCGCATTCTGCTGCTTTACGGTTCGGTGCGTGAACGCTCCTACAGCCGGCTCCTGACGGAAGAAGCGGCTCGGCTGCTGCGCAAGATGGGCGCGGAAACGCGCATCTTCGACCCGCGTGGACTGCCCCTGCCGGACGGCGCACCCGAGGATCATCCGAAGGTCCAGGAGCTGCGTGATCTGGCGCAGTGGTCCGAGGGCATGGTCTGGTGCTCGCCCGAACGCCACGGCGCCATGACCGGGATCATGAAGGCACAGATCGACTGGATCCCGCTGTCCGTCGGCTCGGTCCGCCCCACCCAGGGCAAGACGCTTGCGCTCATGGAGGTGTCGGGCGGCTCGCAGTCCTTCAATGCGGTGAACCAGTTGCGCGTGCTCGGCCGCTGGATGCGGATGATCACCATCCCCAACCAGTCCTCGGTTGCCAAGGCCTTTCTCGAGTTCGAGGAAGACGGACGCATGAAGCCGTCGCCCTACTACGAGCGTGTGGTCGATGTCATGGAAGAGCTCGTGAAGTTCACGCTGCTCACGCGCGACTGCGCGGACTACCTGGTCGACCGCTACAGCGAACGGCGCGAGAGCGCGGAAGCGCTGTCGAAACGCGTCAACCTGCGGAGCATCTGAGGGAGCAAGCCACGGTGCAGAGCAGGACCACGACGACGGTGATGCTGGGGGTGGCGCAGACCTTGGCATGGGCATCGTCGTACTACCTTCCTGCGGTCCTGGCCGGCGCCATCAGCAGGGACGTCGGCACGTCGCCCTCCACGGTCTTCGGTGCATTCTCGGTGGCGCTGCTTGTCGCGGCCGCCATTGGGCCTTTCTCGGGCCGGCTCATCGATCGCCTGGGTGGGCGGCCGGTCCTCATCGCCAGCAACCTGGTGTTCGCCGGCGGTCTCGCTCTTCTGAGCCACGCCACGCATTCCAGCCTCGTCTTCGCAGCCTGGGCCTTGATGGGTGTGGCGATGGGCAGCGGCCTTTACGAAGCCGCCTTCGCGACCGTGGTGCGCCTGCACGGCCAGAATGCGCGCAGAGCCATCACCGGCATCACGCTGTTCGCAGGCTTTGCGAGCACCGTGGGATGGCCGCTGTCGGCCTATCTGGAAAGCACGGTCGGATGGCGCGGCGCCTGTCTTGCGTGGGCCGCATTGCACATGGTCGTCGGCCTGCCGCTCAATGCGCTTTTGCCTCGCGCTCCCGGCGCCGATCCGGCATCGAAGGAGGCCGCGACCTCCGGGAAGGACGCCGGCCCCGGTCTCGCGCCCGCGCAGCAACGCCGTGCCGCGGTCCTGATGGCCTATGTGTTTGCAGTGACCTGGTTCGTCAGCACGGCCATGGCCGCGCACTTGCCCGAGTTGCTGCTGGTCAGCGGCGCCACGCTCGCCGCGGCGGTGGGAATTGCCGCGCTGGTCGGGCCGGCGCAGGTGGCGGGACGGCTGATCGAATTCACGTTCCTGAAGCATGCGCACCCCTTGCTGTCGGCCAGGCTGGCCACGCTGGCGCATCCACTGGGCGCGCTCTGTCTCGGCCTGCTCGGCACCTCGGCCGCCGCCGCCTTCGCGGTGCTTCATGGCTTGGGCAACGGCATTCTGACCATCGCCATCGGGACGCTTCCGCTCCTGATCTTCGGCGCCAAGGGCTATGGCCAGCGCCAGGGCTTTCTGATGGTGCCGGCGCGCGTCGTGCAGGCAGCCGCGCCGTTCCTGTTCGGCATGGCCGTGGAGCGGTGGGGCGACGGTGCACTGTGGTTTTCCGCCGGACTGGGCCTGTCCGCCTGCCTTGCGCTGGTGGTCATGACCACCAGCATCAGGACCACCCCACACGCCGTCGAGGCGCATTGAAAATCGGTGTCCTGACGGTCGAATGACTTACGACGTGATCATCATCGGCGGTGGCCAGGCGGCGCTCTCGGTGGCGTACTTCCTGCGGCGCACGCAACGCCCGTTCCTGATTCTGGACGCCGAAGAACGCGGCGGCGGCGCCTGGCAGCATGGATGGGATTCGTTGCGCCTGTTTTCACCGGCGGCGTTGAGTTCGATCGCGGGTTGGCCGATGCCGAGCGCAGGTACAACCTATCCCGGTCGTGAGCATGTGGTGAACTACCTGCGTGACTACGAAAAGCGCTACGCACTCCCGATTGAGCGGCCGGTACCTCACTCGTTTGTCGGGCCGGAGAAGGCGGACCTGTCAAAGGCAACGCGGCTCATCATCGAATGGATCGTGCATGAAAAACTGCCGTCGAATGTTCAAGGAAGAACCAAGGTCACCGCGTGGATCGTTGAAAACTATCCCACCCTGAAACCCAGCTATCCGCGGTAGACGGCCCCTCACGACGGCATGTCCACCCGCGTCGCCCTCAAGATCCTGCGGCGGCTGCGACTTTGACCTTGCCGACCATGCCAGCTTGGTAGTGCCCTGCGATGAGACAGGCGAAATCAAATTCGCCCGCACGGTTGAAGGTCCAGACGATCTCGCCGGTCTTGCCAGGAGCGACATGCGCCATGTAGGGCTCGGAATGCTCCATGCCCGGGAACTTCATCATGAGTGCGGCATGTTCGTCGAGCTCCTTTTTCGTGCCCAGGACAAACTCGTGCATGACCTGACCTTCATTGCGGATGGACAGTCGGACGGTCTCGCCCTGCTTGACCTGGATGCGATCGGGTGTGAAGCGCATGTTGTCGCTCATCCTGAATTCCAGCGTTCGCTTGGCCGCACTCGCATCGCCCGCGATGCCCCAGTTCTTTTGTTCCTTGCGCACGGGCCCGCTCGACGCGCTGTGGTCCTCGTCGCCATGTGCAAGAGCCAGGCCCGAGAACGCCAGGGTGCTGGCGAGCATCAATGTCTTGATGGATTTCATGTGATTCCTTGGAAGGTGGATGGACTTGTCTGGAAATGGTGCGACGGTTCTTCGACCCTCAATGCGCGAGGATCTTGGAGAGGAAGTCCTGAGCGCGCGGTGGCCGGCTCTCGGGCCGGTCGAAGAACTCTTCGCTAGAGCAGTCCTCGACGATGCGCCCCTGGTCCATGAAGATCACCCGATCGCTGACCTGCCTGGCAAACCCCATCTCGTGGGTCACCACCATCATCGTCATGCCTTCGCGCGCGAGCTTCACCATGACGTCGAGCACCTCGCCCACCATCTCCGGATCCAGCGCCGAGGTCGGCTCGTCGAACAGCATGACGATCGGGTCCATCGACAGCGCCCGCGCGATGGCGACGCGTTGCTGTTGACCGCCGGAGAGCTGGCCCGGGAACTTGTCCTTGTGGATCGATAAGCCCACACGATCGAGCATGCGCAGCCCGCGCTCGACCGCCTCTGCACGTGAGCGCTTGAGCACCTGAACTTGCGCCAGTACGAGGTTCTCCATCACGCTCAGGTGTGGAAAGAGCTCAAAGTGCTGGAACACCATGCCGACCCGGGAGCGCAGCTTCGGAAGGTCGGTCTTGGGATCGCAGACCTGGATGCCATTGACCGTGATGCTGCCGCGTTGAATGGGCTCCAGTGCGTTGACCGTCTTGATGAGCGTGGACTTGCCGGAGCCGGAGGGGCCGCAGACCACGACCACCTCACCCTCGCGAACATGGGTGCTGCAATCCGTGAGCACTGCGAACTGTCCGTACCACTTGGAGACGTCGTTGATTTCGATCATTGCGTTCATTCAGATCGCCGCTGCGGCCTTGCGCCGCTGCAGCCAGGTGACCCACCAGGCGCCCGCCGTGCACAGCACCAGATAGACGACGGCGACCAGGATGTAGACCTCGACCACGCGCCCGTCGCGTTGCCCCACCTTGCTGGCGGCGCCGAGGAAGTCGTTCAGGCTGATCACGTAGACCAGCGAGGTGTCCTTGAGCAGCGCGATGGTCTGGTTGATGAGCGAGGGCGTCATGTTGCGAAACGCCTGCGGCAGGATCACGTGCCGCATGGCCTGCCATGGCGACATCCCCAAGGACTGGGCCGCCTGCATCTGGCCTGCACGCACGCTGCCGATGCCGGCGCGGATGATCTCGCAGTAGTAGGCCGACTCCGCGAGCACGAACGCCACGAGCGCGGCATAGATCGGCCCGACGCTGAGGTTGGGGTCCCCGGTCACGGCCCGCAGCACCACCGGCATCAGGAAATAGATCCACAGGATCGTGAGGATCAGCGGGATCGAGCGGAACAGGTTCACATACCCCGCCACGAGGGCCGCCACCGGCCGTGGCGCGAAGATGCGGGTGATCGCCAACAGGGTTCCAAGGCCGATCCCGGCGGCCATGGAGGCGGCTACCAGGAAGGCGGTCATCTGCAGGCCCTGCAGCAGGTAGGGCCAGGCGCGCTGGAGGGAGGTCCAGTCGAAGTCGTAGCCCATCACGCGGCTCCCAGCAATCCAGGCACCCGAACCCGGCGTTCGATGTGACGCATGAGCACAATCACGCCGTAGGTGATCGCCATGTAGATGAGCGTCGCCGCAATGAAGGCCTCGAACGGATGGGCGCTGAACTCACTGAGCTGGCGGGTCTGCCCGGTGAGCTCCATGAGCCCGATCGTGAGCGCGACGGCCGAGTTCTTGAAGACATTCAAGAAGTCCGAAGTCAGCGGCGGGATGACGATGCGCAGGGCCTGCGGCAGGACCACGTGCCGGTAAGCCGCCGTGGTCCCCAGCCCGAGTGCCATGGCCGCCTGCTTCTGGCTGCGCGGCACCGATTCGATGCCCGCACGCACCTGTTCGGCCGCTTTCGCCGCCGTGTACAGGGTGAGACCGACCAGCACGGTCAGGAATTGGTTCGCCGTCGGGTTCATCTGCTTGAGCGCATTGCCCCATTCGAGGGGCAACAGCTCCGGCACCACGAAGTACCAGAGAAACAGCTGCACAAGCAACGGCGTATTGCGAAAACAGTGGATGTACACCGTCGACAGGTACCGCGCCGTGCGGTTGGGCAACGTCCTGGCGACCCCGGCGATCAGACCAATGCCCAGTGCCAGCGTCCATGCCAGCAGAGACAACGCCACCGTCCACAGCAATCCGCGCAGCAGCATCATGCCGTACAGGCCCTCGCCTGTGACCGAGGGTTTGAAGAAGATCAGCCAGTCCCAGGTGTAGTGCATCGTGAAGAGTGCTTGGATGGTTTGTGAGGACGGTCGTCAAATGTGGAGCGACACGGCTTACAGCGGCTGGTCGTTCGGATGACGCAAGAGTTCTTGCATGTCGGGCGACATCGGGAAGTTGACCGTGACGCTGCCCTTCACCGCGATGGGCTTGAGGAAGTACTTCTCGTACAGCGCGGCGAACTCGCCGGAGCGCATCATCCCGGTGATCACGCCGTCCACCAGCTTCTTGAAAGCCACGTCCCCCTTGCGCAGCATGCAGCCATAGGCCTCCTTCTGCTGCGGTACACCGACCACCTCCCAGTCTGCGGGGTTCCTGGCGCGGGCGATGTTGCTGAAGAGAATGATGTCGTCCTGCGTCGCGGCCACCGCGCGGCCCGTCTCCACGGTGAGGAAGTTCTCGTTGATGTCCTTGGCCAGGATGATGTTGATGCCCCACTTGTTCTTCTCGTTGAGCTGCCGCAACATGCGCTCCGCAGTGGTGCCCGCACTGACCACGACGTTCTTGCCGACCAGGTCGGACCAGTGCTTGATGCCGGAGTTCTTGCGCACCAGGAGCCGTGCTCCGACCACGAAGAAGGTGGTGGAGAACGACACCTGGTTCTGCCGCTCGACATTGTTGGTGGTGGAGCTGCACTCCAGGTCCACGGTCTGGTTGGCCACCAACGGTATGCGCGTCTGCGGCGTGACTTCCAGGGTCTTGACCTCCAGCTTCGCGAGCTTGAGGTCTTTCTTCACCTGGTCGACCACGCGCTGCGCGATCTCCCAGGCAAAGCCCGCCTGCTTGTTGTTGTCATCCAAGTAGTTGAACGGAATGGAGGCACCGCGCGTCGCCACCGTGATCGTCCCGGTGTCCTTGATCTTCTTGAGCGTGCCCTCCAGCGGCGGCGCCGATTGCGCGGCGACGCCGGCGCACAGCGCGAGGCCGGCGACGGCAAGAAAGGGACGAATCAAGGCAGAGTGAATGGTCGGCTTGAGGGTCATCGCGGGCTCCAGTAGCGTGGATCAGAGGTTGAAACTCGTCTTGCAGGCGCTCAAGGCGCCCAGCCACTCATCAAGCAGCGCCTGGGGATCATCCAGGCCGATCGACAGGCGAATGACCGGACCCTGGACATCGCAGAAATTGCGTTTGGCGAGTTCTTCCGCGGGGTAAAACGCCGCGATGCTGCGCACGCCGCCCCAGCTCGCGCCGATGGAGAACAGCTTCAGGTGCCCGAAGAGCGCCCGGTATGCGTCGTAGGGACCGTCCGCGAGCTGCAGCGACATCACGCAGCCGGACTGCCTGAAGTCGCGCGCCCACAGTGCATGGTCCGGCGCGCCGGGCAGCGCGGGAAAGAGCATCCGGCGCACCAGGCGATGCGCTGCGAGTCGCTCGGCGATCAGCCGTGCGCTGGTGGCCTGGCGCTCCATGCGCACCTGCATCGTGTCGAGTCCCCGGGCGACCAGGAAGCAATCTTCCGGGCTCACGGCCAGCCCCATCTGCGACTGCAGGCCGCGCAAGGACTTGTACAGGCCTTCGTCATTGGTCGCGATGCTGCCCATCAGCACATCCGAATGACCGCCCATGTATTTGGTGCAGGCGTGAATGCACAGGTCGACGCCATGTGCCAAGGCCGCGAAACCCAGCGGACTGGCCCAGGTGTTGTCGATGGCCGTAAGTACACCGCGGGTGCGCGCCACAGCGGTGATCGCCGGTACGTCTTCCACTTCCATCGTCACCGTGCCCGGGGACTCCAGCCAGATGAGGCGCGTGTTGGGGCGTACGAGGCGCTCGATACCGGCGCCGATGCGCGGCGGATAGAACTCGACCTCGATGCCGAGCGCCTGCAGCCGCTCGACGGCGAAGGACTTGGCCAGGCCATAGGCGGCGTCGGTCATCAGCAGGTGATCACCCTTCTTGAGCAACGCCAGGAGCGCGCTACAGATCGCTGCCTGCCCGGAAGGAAAGACAACGCAATGTGCGGCGCCGTCCAGTTCGGCAATGCGTGTCTCCAGGGCGCGCTGCGTCGGCGTCCCTGTCGTGCCGTAGCTGAAGCCGTCCGGCAGGCGGGTGCGGCGATTCACGAAATCGTCGAGCGAATCGAAGACGACGGTGGAGGCGCGCCACACCGGTGGGGCCAGGCTGGCGAATGCGCTCCGAGGAGAGGTGTCGAGATGGGGAATGGAAGAGTTCACGATGGAATACACAGGCGTGCGTTGGAAGTGCGATCAGTTGGCGGGTGCGGATTCGATGAGCTGCAGTGCCTGCTTCATCTGATCGACGGCCATGTTCTCGAGATCGGTATAGACCTTCATCTCCACCGTCAGGCGAGCGAAGGTTTCCTTGGCCGCGGCGATCTTGACCGGGTCGTTGGTCTTGGGGTTGGCCAGTGCCGCCTCCAGGCGCTTGTACTCGCTGGTGAGGAAGGCCGGTTGTTCGCCGATGGCGCGCAGGCCCGCGTTGGTCATCGAGCGGATGCGCAACACCATCTTCACATCCGACTGCTCCATCTCGCCCTGTGCACGCTCCAGCGCGAGCTTCGCCGCAAGCGCTTGCTGGCTGTCCGGCTTCTTGGTGGCGGCGATGGTCTGGAACTTGGCGATGTCGCCGGAAAAATCGTGTGCCCACGCAGGTGCTGCACATGCCAGGGCGGTCACTGCAAGAACTGTTTGAAGTTTCATGTCGCTTCTCCCGAGGGTGGCTGAAGACGCCAACTTTAGGACGACCGGGATAATCTGAATCGCGCTTGAGGTTCTTTGTCCATAAACTGTTGTTATATGTTGCTCAGAGAGATTGAGGTCTTCCGTTCCGTGATGTCCGTCGGCTCTGCAAGCAAGGCGGCGGTGCTTTTGGGCGTCACGCAGCCCGCCATCAGCCAATCGTTGCGCCGACTCGAGGAAGCGGCCGGATTCACGCTGTTTCGCCGATTGCGAGGCCGTTTGCATCCGACGCCCGAAGCGCAAGCCTTGCTGGTCGAGGTCGAACGCGTTTTCGTGGGCCTGAGCAGCATCGAACACCGCATGCGCAGTCTCAAGCGTTTCGGCGTCAACACGCTGCGCATGGCGGTCTACCCCGCCTTCGGCCTGACCTTCGTCCCCCGAGTTCTGTCTCGGCTGGTGGCCGAGCGTCGCGACGCCGACGCCCGGCCTCAGATCTCGCTGCAAGTGCTCAGCTCGCGGGAGGTGCACGAGGCCGTGCTAGGGCGGCAGGTCAACTTCGGGCTGATGGCCGATGAAATGCCGACGACAGGCCTGGAGCATTCCGAGTTCGCCCGCTTCCCGGGTGTGGTGGTGATGCATGCGAAGCACCGCCTGACCAAGGCGAGAACCATCCACCCGCACCAACTCGCGGAAGAGCCATTCCTGGCGCTCAACCCCGAGGACGCGTCGCGGCGGCGTCTGGAGCGTGCCTTGGCGGAATGCAACGTTGGTTTGAGCGTGCTGGTCGAGACGCCGTACGCGGCGAGCGTGTGCGAAATGGCCTTGAGCGGAATGGGTATCGGGTTCGTCAATCCGGTCACCGCCATGGAATACGCCCAACGCGGTTTGGCCATCCGTCCGCTGTCCTTGGAAGTCTCTTTCGCGGGGGTGTTGGTGCTCCCGCCTGGACAGCCACTTTCCGGCCTCGCCTCGCGAGTGCTTCAGCTCATGCGCATCCAGCTGGCCGAAGACCAGAAGGCCCTCGCCAATCTTCTCAAACCCCGCGCCAAAGCTTGACCGCCAAGCCTCGGTGACACTTCGGTCGCGGCCCGCAGCAACGAGGCTTTTGCGCTTCGCAGCGAAGCCGCTCGAGCCGCACGCTACTAGGTCGATCTTTCGCCGACGTGAGACGCATGAACATCGCTCTTGGCTCCACGCAAGCGCAAGGCGTTGGTGATGACCGAGGCCGAACTCAGGCTCATTGCCAGCGCCGCGATCATCGGCGACAGCAGCCAGCCCGTGAACGGGAACAAAACGCCCGCGGCCAAAGGCACGCCAAGGGCGTTGTAGAGGAAAGCGAAACCTAGGTTCTGCTTCATGTTGGCGATGGTCTGCTCGGAGATGACACGTGCTTGCGCGATACCGCGCAGATCACCCTTGACCAGCGTCACCTGGGCACTGTTCATCGCGACATCGGTGCCGGTGCCCATCGCCACGCCGACGTCGGCCTTGGCGAGCGCGGGGGCATCGTTGATGCCGTCGCCCGCCATCGCGACGATGCGGCCTTCGCGCTGCAGCTTGTCGACCAGCGCGAGCTTGTCGGCAGGCTTCACTTCGCCGTGCACCTCGTCGATGCCCAGCTTCGCGGCAACGGCCCGGGCCGTGGTCAGGCCGTCGCCGGTCGCCATGATGACCCGCAGGCCCGAGGCCTTGAGCGCGGCCAGCGCCTCCAGAGTGGTGGCCTTGATCGGGTCCGACACCGCGAGCAGGCCGGCCGGCTGGCCGTCCACCGCCAGGAACATGACACTGGCGCCTTCGGCCCGCATCGCCTCGGCCTGCGGTTTCAGGTCGTCGACACGCACGCGCAGCTGTTCCATGAGCGCCGTGTTGCCGAGCGCCAGCTTCCGGCCGCCCACGCCGCCGCTCACGCCGATGCCGCTGCTGGATTCGAAACCGTCGGGCGTGACGAGTGCCAGGTTGCGCTCGCGCGCCGCCCGCACGATGGCATCGGCCAGCGGGTGTTCGCTTCCCTGGTCCAGGCTGGCCGCGAGGCGCAGCACTTCGTCTTCGGTGAAGCCTGGCGCAGGCACCGCGCGCTCGAACTGCGGGCGGCCTTCCGTCAGGGTGCCGGTCTTGTCGACGATGAGCGCATCGACCTTGCGGAAGTTCTCTATCGCTGCGGCGTCGCGAAAAAGCACGCCCTGCGTGGCCGCCTTGCCCGTCGCCACCATGATCGACATCGGCGTCGCGAGGCCGAGCGCGCAGGGGCAGGCAATGATGAGCACCGCCACGGCATTGATGAGGCCGTAGACCCAACTCGGCTGCGGCCCGAAGAATCCCCAGGCGAAGAAGGTCAGCACCGCGATGGCGATGACCGTCATGACGAAGTAGCCGGCGACCTGGTCGGCCATCCGCTGCATCGGCGCCCGGGAGCGCTGGGCCTGCGCCACCATCTGCACGATGCTCGCCAGCACCGTCTGCGAGCCGACCTTCTCCGACTGCATGACCAGCGCGCCGTTGGTGTTCAGCGTCGCACCGATGAGCTTGTCGCCCACGCGCTTGGTCACGGGCAAGGGCTCACCTGTCAACATGGACTCGTCGACTGCGCTGCTGCCTTCGATCACCACGCCGTCCACGGGCACCTTCTCACCAGGGCGCACGCGCAGCTTGTCGCCGACATGTTGGCGCCGACCGGAAACTGAGCCACTTTTGTAGGTAGTGCCGAAGTAAAAGTGAGCCAGGTGTTCAACCTACCCTGCTGTTTATTTAAGCAGCGGGGTTCCAGGAGTGATCACCATGGACATG
>JAESFO010000903.1_pt1 | contig 11449 bp, 11 predicted proteins | sample 9269421 | NCBI WGS metagenome assembly JAESFO01 (sample SAMN14502839, study PRJNA617101) | algae metagenome | isolation source: Nostoc desertorum CM1-VF14 and co-occurring heterotrophs from rocky... | place: USA: Clark Mountains, San Bernardino, California | collected 2000-06-05 | reverse complement strand
TATGTGGTGGCGCACTTCCACTACGTGCTGTCGCTGGGTGCGGTGTTCGCCATCTTCGCCGCCTGGTACTACTGGTACCCGAAGATGTTCGGCATCATGTACAACGAGACGCTGGCCAACATCCATTTCTGGATCACCTTTGTCGGCGTGAACGTGATCTTCTTCCCGCAGCACTTCCTCGGCCTCGCCGGCATGCCGCGTCGTTACATCGACTATCCGGATGCCTTCGCGCTGTGGAACCGCGTCTCCTCGATCGGCTACTACATCACCTTCGCCGGTCTGGTGCTGTTCCTCTACATCCTGTTCGAGGCGGCCCGTAAGAAGCGTCCGGCTCCGGCGAACCCCTGGGGTGATGGTGCGACCACGCTCGAGTGGACGCTGCCCAGCCCGCCGCCGTTCCACCAGTTCGAGACGCTGCCGCGTATCGGCGCCGACACGAACCACTAACTGAAAGATCTGTGCGCGGGGCCTTCGGGTCCCGCGGCAACCAAGGCGAGAGACATTGGCCTACGTGCACCACAGCAATGAGATATCGCACCGCGCCCACGAGGCGCGGGTCGAGGATTATCTCGCGCTGCTGAAGCCGCGGGTCATGTCGCTCGTGGTGTTTACTGCCCTCGTCGGGTTGCTGCTGGCTCCGGGCGGGATCAACCCCTTCGTCGGCGCTGTCGCCATCCTCTGCATCGCTATCGGGGCAGGGGCCTCGGGTGCGCTGAACATGTGGTATGACGCCGACATCGACGCGGTGATGAGCCGCACCGCCAACCGCCCGATCCCGGCCGGCCGCATGGAGCGCGATCACGCGCTGGCCTTCGGCCTCGTGCTCTCGGTGTTCTCGGTGGCGCTGCTCGGCCTTGCCACCAACTGGTTGGCGGCGGGCCTCCTCGCCTTCACCATCTTCTTTTACGCCGTGATCTACACGATGTGGCTGAAGCGCTCGACGCCGCAGAACATCGTTATTGGCGGCGCCGCCGGCGCGTTCCCGCCAATGGTCGGCTGGGCCGCGGTCACCGGCACCATCAGCATCGAATCCGTGGTGCTGTTTCTCATCATCTTCCTCTGGACCCCGCCGCATTTCTGGGCGCTGGCGCTCTACAAGCAGTCCGACTACGGCGCCGCCAACATTCCGATGCTGCCAAACGTCGCTGGCGAGCCAGCCACCAAGCTCCAGATCCTCGTCTACTCGGTGCTGCTCGTCGCCTCGACGCTGATCCCGAGCTGGATCGGCTTCATGGGCCCGATCTACACCGCCGCCGCCGTCGGCACTGGCGCCGGGTTCCTGTGGTTTGCCTGGGCGCTCTTCCGCACCACCGAGACGGTGGCGATGAAGAAGGCCGGCCGGGTGCTGTTCACCTACTCTCTGAGCTATCTAGCCGTGATCTTCCTGGCGCTGATCACCGACCACGTAGCCAACATGCTGGGATGGCTCTGATGGTCGAACCCGTGAAGCGCGACGAAGAGGCCGAGGCGGCCGCCCGTCGCCGCCGTCGTTCGGTGGCCCTCGGCCTGGCGCTCGCCGCCTTCGTCATCATTGTCTACGTCCTGACCATCGTGAAGATGGGCCCGGCAGTGCTCGATCGGCCGCTCTGATGACTGACGCGTCGATGCCGCATTCGCCATCTCTCCGCAACCGCCGTGTCGCCATCACGCTGCTGGTACTGGTGGCCGCCATGGTCGGCGCCGCCTACGCCGCCGTTCCGCTCTATGCGCTGTTCTGCCAGGTCACCGGCTTCGGCGGCACGACGCAGGTCTCTGCCGGCAACCTCAAGGGCGCCATCGCCCGCGAGATGACCGTGCGCTTCGACTCCAATGTCGAGGGCGCGCTGCCCTGGACCGTGACGGCAGCGAAGCCCGTCACCGACAAGATCGGCAATGTCGAGACCGTGGTGTTCACCGCTCACAACTCTTCCGACAAGCCCGTCACCGGCCAGGCGATCTTCAACGTCACGCCCGAGCAGACCGGCGTGTACTTCAACAAGATCGAGTGCTTCTGCTTCACCGAGCAGACGCTGCAGCCCGGCGAGACCGTCGAGATGCCGATCGTCTTCTTCGTTGACCCCGATATCGCCGAGGACCGCGATCTCGACACCATCCGGGACATCACCCTGTCCTACACATTCTACGCCGTTAAGAGCGAGGGAACCTGACCATGGCTGCGCACGCCAAGCCCAACCACGACTACCACCTGGTAAACCCCAGCCCCTGGCCCTTCGTCGGCTCGGTCTCGGCCTTCGTCATGGCCGTCGGCGCCGTGCTTTGGTTCCATGAAATCACCTCGTTCTGGATCCTGATCGCTGGCTTGGTCGGCGTGCTCTACACCATGTATGCGTGGTGGAGCGACGTCATCAAGGAAGGCAAGGCCGGTGATCATACCCCGGTGGTGATGATGCATCACCGCTACGGCATGATCCTGTTCATTGCGTCCGAGGTGATGTTCTTCGTCGCCTGGTTCTGGGCCTATTTCGATGGCTTCTTTAACCAGGAAGCGCACGAGCAGTATGCCCGTATCGCCGCCATGGGCCCGACCTGGCCGCCCACAGGCGTCGAGCTGTTCAGCCCCTGGCACCTGCCGCTGTTCAACACGCTGATCCTTCTGACCTCGGGCACCGCGGTCACCTGGGCGCACCATGCGCTGCTGCATCGCGACAAGCGCGGCCTCGTCTGGGGCCTCGCCATCACCATCGCGCTGGGCGTGCTGTTCACCTGCGTGCAGGCGCTCGAGTATTCGGAGGCCGGCTTCCAGTTCAGCGGCAATCTCTATGGCGCCACTTTCTTCATGGCGACCGGTTTCCACGGCTTCCACGTGCTGATCGGTACGATCTTCCTGATCGTCTGCCTGATCCGCGCCATGCGCGACTCCTTCACCCCCGAGCATCACCTCGGCTTCGAGTTCGCCGCCTGGTACTGGCACTTCGTTGACGTGGTGTGGCTGTTCCTGTTCGCCTCGATCTACGTCTGGGGCAGCTGGGGCGTCACCCTCAGCCACTAAGGCCGCCGGGCAACCAGAAACTTCCCGAGGGGCGCGGCATGGCTGCGCCCTTCGTTCTTCCGGGGACAGAGATGACCGATCACATCATCCGCGATGTTGCGAGCCTCGAGGCGATCTACGGCGAGGTGAGCCTCGGCGCCCAGCACAAGGAAATGCCCTACCTCCACCCACACTACGCGGCGCTGATCAAGGCCTCGCCCTTCGCCATCCTCGCCACGTCAGGACCGGGCGGCCTCGATGCCTCGCCGCGCGGCGATCCGCCCGGCTTCGTCGAGATCCTCGATGACAAGACCCTGCTGCTGGCCGATCGGCGCGGTAACAACCGCCTCGACAGCCTGCGCAACGTCATCGCCGATCCGCATGTCGCCCTGCTGTTCCTCGTCCCCGGCGTCGGCGAGACCTTGCGCGTCAACGGCACCGCCGAGATCTCCGTGGCGCCCGAGCTGATGCAGCGCCTCGCGGTCGACGGCAAGCCGCCGCGCAGCGTCCTCGTCATCCATATCGACACCGTGTTCTTCCAGTGCTCGCGTGCCCTGGTACGCTCCGAACTCTGGAATCCAAACCGGCATGTCGAACGCGCCAGCCTGCCGAGCCCCGGCCAGATGCTGGCCGCGACCAGCGAGGCGCGTATCGACGGCGAGGCCTATGATCGCGAACTGCCTGAACGCCTGAAAGTGACGCTCTACTGACCATGACCGAGCCGACCAAGGAACGCCTGCCGTCCCCGTTCGCCACGGGCCTTGCCTGCCGCTGCCCGCGCTGCGGGGAAGGGCCGCTGTTCACCGGCTTCCTGAAGCCGGTGTCACGCTGCGAGAGCTGCGGTGAAGACCTCAGCTTTGCTGCCGCCACCGAGGGCCCGGCCGTCTTCATCATCCTGATCGTCGGTTTCGTCATCGTCGGTGCCGCCGCGACGGTTGAGGCGCTGTTCCATCCGCCGCCCTTTGTCCACCTGCTGCTCTGGCTGCCCAGCACCGTCATCCTGTCGCTGCTGCTGCTCCGCCCGCTGAAAGCAACGATGGTAGCGCTGCAGTACCACAACCGCGCTGGGGAAGGCCGCCTCGATGGCTGATGACAGCCTCCCCAGCCGGCGTGCGGGCTGGTCGTTCTGGGCTTTTGTCGGCTTGATGCTGGTGCTGATGGTGCTGTTCGTCGTGCTCGGCATCTGGCAGGTCGAACGGCTCGGTGAGAAAGAGCACCTGATCGCCAACGTCGCCTCCCGCATGAACCTTGCCCCGGAGCCGCTGCCGCCGGTCGGCGAGTGGTCGGCGTTCGACGCCGACGCCTGGAACTATCGCCCGGTCAGCGTCGCCGGGACGTTCCGGGCGGCCGAGACGGTGCTGGTGTTCACCAGCCTCGCCGACCAGCGCGGCAAGTTCTCAGGGCCCGGCTACTGGGTGATGACCCCGCTTGAACTGGCAGCCGGCGGTACGGTCTTCATCAATCGCGGGTTTGTGCCCGAGGCGTCGTCTGAGGCCTTTGCCGCCGGCGGCACGGTCGAGCCCGGCCTTGTCAGCCTCGAGGGCATCGCTCGCGCCACCGAAGAGATCAACAGCTTCACGCCGGCGCCCGATACGTCCAAGCGCGTCGAATGGGTGCGCAACACCGAGCGTCTCGCGTCCATGGCCGGGCCGGTGGCCCAGCCGGTGGCGCCGATCTATATCGATCTGCCGGACATGGGCGAGGGCGTGCTGCCACAGGGCGGCGAGACCGTCGTCAGCTTCCCCAACAACCACCTCGGCTACGCCATCACCTGGTTTGGCTTCGCGACGCTGGTGCCGTTCCTGCTGTTCTTCTGGGCCCGCCGCCAGCGGGTGACGAAGCCCCCGAAACCGTGATCGAGCCATGAAACTTGCGGCGCAGCCTCAGTTTCAATAGGGTGCGGCGCAATCCCAACCCGCGTGCGCAGCAGGCACGTGCGAGAACAAGGCGGGGCGCTTTCCCTACATGCAGTTCGTTTCTACGCGCGGCGGGGCGGTCGTGCCCGGCTTCTCCGATGCAGTCCTTGCGGGTCTGGCAAGCGATGGCGGCCTTTATGTCCCCGAGACCTGGCCTCAGATCACCCACGGCGAGATCGCAGCCTATGCCAACCGGCCCTATGCCGAAGTCGCGTTCGACATCATCCGACGCTTCGTCACCGGCGAAATTCCTGATGCCGAGCTGAAGCGCATCATCGATGAGGCCTATGCCACCTTCCGGCACCCGTCGGTGGCGCCGCTGGTCGAAATCGAGCCCGGTCACTTCGTGCTCGAGCTGTTCCACGGCCCGACGCTGGCGTTCAAGGATGTGGCGATGCAGTTTCTCGGTCGGGTGATGGATCACATCCTCGCCCGCCGCGGCAGCCGCGCCACCATTGTCGGCGCCACCTCCGGCGATACCGGTTCGGCTGCCATCGAAGCCTTCCGCGGCCGCGATGCCACCGATATTTTCATTCTTCATCCCGAGGGCCGTACTTCGGAGGTACAGCGCCGCCAGATGACCACGGTGCTCGACGCCAACGTCCACAATATTGCGTTGCGTGGCACCTTCGATGACTGCCAGGACATCGTGAAGGGGCTGTTCAATAATCGCGGCTTCCGCGACCGGACACAGCTTTCGGGCGTCAATTCGATCAACTGGGGCCGCATCGTCGCGCAGATCGTCTACTACTTCACCGCCGCGGCCTCGCTCGGCGCGCCGCACCGCGAGGTGATCTTCACCGTCCCCACCGGCAATTTCGGCGACATCTTCGCCGGCTACTGCGCCGCGCGGATGGGCCTGCCGATCAAGACGCTGGCCATCGCCACCAACTCCAACGACATCCTCGCCCGCACCATCGAAACCGGGCGCTATGAAGTCACCGGCGTTACTCCGACCATCAGTCCCTCGATGGATATCCAGGTCAGCTCGAACTTCGAGCGGCTGCTCTTCGAAGCTGTTGGTCGCGACGCCGATGCGGTGAAGTCGATGATGAGCGGCCTGAAGCAATCCGGCGGCTTCACGATCCCCGACCAGGGCATGGCGGCGATCCGCCGGCAGTTCGTTGCCGGCCGCACCGACGAAGCCGCAACGGCGGCAACCATAAAGGCCGTCGAGACCGGCTCGGGCTACCTGCTTGACCCGCACACCGCGGTCGGTGTCGCCGTCGCGCACTCGTTGACAGGCGGCTCCGCGCCGGTGGTGACGCTCGCCACCGCGCACCCGGCCAAGTTCCCGGCGGCGGTCAAGGCCGCGGCGGGCATTGAACCGGCTTTGCCGGCGTGGTTGTCTGATCTTTACGAACGAGAAGAACGCTTGACGGTGCTGAACAACAATCAGTCCGAGGTTGAGCAGTTCATTGCGGCACGTACCCGTGCCGGAGGAGTATAAGTGACGGTCCGGAGTACGACGCTTCCCAACGGCATGACCGTTCTCACCGACGACATGCCGCATCTCGAAAGCGCCTCGCTGGGCATCTGGGTCAAGGCCGGGTCACGCAGCGAAACCGAAGCCGAGCATGGCATCTCGCACATGCTCGAGCATATGGCCTTCAAGGGCACCAAGACCCGCGATGCCCTTGAGATCGCCTCCACCATCGAGAATGTCGGCGGCGACCTCAACGCCGCGACCTCGGTGGAGCACACCGGCTACTTCGCCCGCGTGCTGAAGGAAGATGTGGCGCTCTCCGCCGACATCCTCTCGGACATCTTGCAGAACTCGCAGTTCGAGCAGCATGAGCTCGATCGCGAGCAGCAGGTAATCGTCCAGGAGATCGGCGCGGCGCGCGACAACCCCGATGATCACGTGTTCGACCTGTTCCAGCAGGCGGCCTTCCCCGACCAGGCCATCGGTCGCACCATCCTTGGTACGGTCGAGTCGGTGAACAGCTTCGGTCCGGATTCCATCCGCGCCTATATGGAGCGCAACTATGTGGGTGACCACATGGTGCTGTGCGCTGCCGGCAACGTCGATCACGATGCGCTGGTCGACATCGCCAATAACCGCTTCCACGATCTGAAGCCGACGGGTGCTCCGCCGCCCGACAAGGCGGCCTATGTTGGCGGCGAGCAGCGTCTCGTTTCCGACCACGAGCAGGCCCATATCGTGCTCGGCATGGAAGGGCGCGCCTACAATTCCGACGGCTTTTATGCCGTGCAGATCCTGGCCTCGATCCTTGGCGGCGGCATGAGCTCGCGGCTGTTCCAGGAAGTGCGTGAGAAGCGCGGCCTCTGCTATTCGGTCTACGCCTTCCACTGGGCCTTCGCCGATAGCGGCATCTTCGGCGTCGCCGCCTCGACGGGCGAAGACGAAGTGGCCGAACTGCTGCCGGTCGTCCTCGATGAACTGCGCAAAGCGACCGAGACGATCTCCGATGAAGAAGTGATCCGCGTCCGCAACCAGATCCGTGCCGGCCTCCTGATGTCGCTCGAGAGCCCGTCGTCACGCGCCGGACAGCTGGCGCGGCAGCAGATTCTGTGGGGCCGCACCATCCCGCTGCAGGAGACGGTCGATCGCATCAACCGCATCACCGCCGAGCGCGTCAAACAGATCGCGAGGCAGGTGTTCGATGCCGGCCAGGTGTCGCTCGCCGGCATCGGCCCGGTCGCCAAGCTCCCCGACTATCGCGATATCGCGGCACAGCTGAAGAACTGAGGCGTAAGCGGCGTCATCATGATGCTCACCTGGTTTGCGCGCGACGATACCCCGGTGCTGACGGGTCAGCGCGTGTTCCTCAGGGCGCCGCGCGCTACCGACTACACCGCCTGGCGTGACCTGCGCCGGGCCAGCCGCGATTTCCTGCGTCCCTACGAGCCACGCTGGACCGACTCGGACCTCGGCCAGCGCGTCTATGCCGCGCGTCTCAGGCGCGGTCGCGAGGAGGCGAAAGCCGGCACCGACTATGCCTTCTTCATCTTCACCCGCAGCGATGAGGAACTGGTGGGCGGCATCACGCTCTCCAACGTGCGGCGCCGCGCCGCGCAGTTCGTCAACCTCGGTTACTGGATGGGGCACAAGTTCGCCGGCCAGGGCTACATGACCGAAGCGGTGAGCCTGGTAGTGCCCTACTGCTTCGAAACCTTGGGTTTGCACAGGATTCACGCCGCTTTCCTGCCTGACAACCAAGCCAGCCGACGTGTCCTTGAAAAAAACGGATTCACCGAAGAGGGCTACGCCGAACACTACCTCCAGATCGACGGCAGGTGGGCAGATCACGTGCTGTTCGGCTTGACCCGAGAGCGCTACGACGCTGCCGTTAGGCACGCTCGCCGGTGAATGCTTGTCCCCAGGGGGAAACCCCGTTACCTAGGTTCCCCAACCATGACTGCGGCAGGGCCATTTTTCAGCTAATGCGTCACATCCTCTACCTCGCGATGTGTATTGCGTTTGCGCTGGTCGGGACCCTTCCCGCTGCCGCCTTCGACGTCATCACCGCCCCCGAGAACGTCAACGCCGTGAACCTTACCGGTGTGGTCGACATCGTTCCCGGCGAAGCTGGTAAGGTGCAACTGTCCACAGCGGCGGGCGAAGACGGCATTATCCGCCGTATCGAAGTGCTGGCCTCGGTCGGCGGCACCAATCCTAACTGGGCGCTGTTCGCGCTGCGCAACGATTCCGACGTGCAGCTCGAGCGCCTGCTGGTCGCTCCCTTCTTCCGCCTGCCGGGCTCGGGCGTGTTCCGCCCCGACCTCGGCGCCGAACGGATCAAGGTGCTGACGCCGAGCGCCGGCCTCAGGCCGACGCGCCTCACCGACCGCGAGGCCGACGTGTTCGAGGTGGTGCTCGACCCCGGCGCCACCGTCACGTTCGTCGCCGAACTGTCGAGCGGAGCGCTGCCGGAGCTCTACCTCTGGAAGCCCGACGCCTACCGCGATTACGTGAACTCGTTCACCCTGTTCCGCGGCGTGGTGCTCGGCGTCGCGGCGCTCGCCGCTGTGTTTCTCACCATCATGTTCGTGGTCAAGGGGCGCGGCATCTTCCCGGCCACCGCGGCCTTCTCCTGGGCGGTGCTGATCTACCTCTTAGTCGATTTCGGCGTGCTTGGCCCATTGCTCGGCCTTTCCAATGGCGCCATGCAACCCTTCCGCGCCGCTGCCGAGGCCGGCATCGCCACAACCTTGTTCGGCTTCCTGTTCATCTATTTGAACCTCCATCGCTGGCACCTGCGCTTCATCCACCTGGCGCTTGCACTGGTCGTGGTGTTTCTGGCGCTGTTCGGCTTTGCTTTCTTCCAGCCCTCGATCGCCGCGACCGTAGCGCGGCTGGTGCTGGCGCTGCTGGGGATCACCGGCTTCTTCCTGATCCTGCTCCTGGCGCTGCGCGGTTACGATCGCGCCGTGCTGCTGGTGCCGACCTGGATCATCTACATCGCCTGGCTGTTCTACGCCTGGCTGGTGGTCACCGGCCAGGTCTCCAACGACGTGGCCCAGCCCGCCGTCGCCGGCGGCTTGGTGCTCATCGTCATGCTGTTGGGCTTCACCTCGGTGCAGCACGCTTTCTCCGAAGGGCAGGTGTCGATCGGCACGCTCTCGGAAGTCGAACGCCGCGCCCTGGCGCTCACCGGCTCGGGCGATTTCGTTTACGACTGGAACATCGAGCGCGACCGCGTCGCTGTCTCCGATGAACTCGGCACCCGCCTCGGCGAGCGCCGCGGCGCGCTGCGCGGCTCGATCAAGCGCTGGCTCGACCGCGTCCACCCCGAGGATCGCGACCGCTTCCGCACCGCCTTCGACACGCTGGTCGAGCTCCGCCGCGGCAAGGTCTCGGCCGACGTGCGCCTCACTGCCCACGACGGCAGTTTCCGCACTTTCCGCATGCGGGTGAAACCGGTGCTCGGGGGCGACGGCCAGGTCAACCGCATCGTCGGCACCTTGCAGGATGTCAACGAGGACCGGGCCAGCCGCGAGCGCCTGCTGCACGATGCCGTGCATGACAGCCTCACGGGCCTTCCCAACAAGCAGCTGTTCCTCGACCGGCTGGAGCGCGCTCTGGTCCGCGCCCGCCTGCCCAACGGCACCAAGCCGGCGGTGTTCCTCATCGACATCGATCGCTTCACCGAGCTCGAGGAGCGGGTCGGCCACTCGGCCGCCGATTCCGTACTGCTTGCCATCTCGCGCCGCGTGGCGCGCGTCATGCGTCCGCTCGATACCGTCGCCCGCCTCGGCGGCGACCAGTTCGGCGTGATCCTTGCTTCCGAACAGGCCGCCGGCAAGATCGCCGAAACCGCCGAGCAGATCCGCAAGGCGCTCAAGTCGCCTTTCAACTTCGGCGAGCGCGACCTGAGCCTCACTGCCTCGATCGGCGTCACCATCTATGATGGCAACCCGGTTGCCGCGCCCGACGTGCTGCGCGACGCCGAACTCGCCATGTACTACGCCAAGCGGCTGGGTGGCGACCGTATCGAAGCCTTCCGCGCCTCGGCCCGTTCCATCGCTGCCTATTCCAAGGCCGGCGAAGAGGATCTCGATCGCGGCCTGCGCCATGGCGAGCTGGCGGTGCAGTTCCAGCCGATCATGGACATCCATTCCGGCACCATTGCCGGCTGCGAGGCGCTGATGCGCTGGAACCACCCGCAGCGCGGTGTGGTGGCACCCGAGGAGTTCGTACCGCTGGCCGAGCGCACCGGGTTGATCGAGCGCCTCGGCCGCGTCGCCTTCGAGCAGGCTGCCGGCCAGGCCCGCGAATGGGCCGCTTCGCTGCCGTTGCCCGAGGATTTCTTCGTCTCGGTCAACCTTTCGCCGGCCCAGCTTGCCACCGAGTCGCTGCTCAACGACATGCGCGCGCTGGTCTCCGACCATCGCCAGATCGCCCGGCACCTGAAGCTCGAGATCACCGAGAGCCAGGTGATGAGCAACCCCGAGCACTCGGCCTATGTGCTGAACGCGCTGCGGGCCCTCGGGCTTCGCCTGGCGCTCGATGATTTCGGCACCGGGCACTCCTCGCTCAGCTACCTGCATCGCTTCCCGTTCGACACCATCAAGATCCCGGCGGCCTTCGTGCAGCTGGGCGACGATACCGGCATGAGCCACACCCAGGTGCCGATCATCCGCGCCATCATCACGCTCGCCACCGAACTCGATCTCAGCGTCATCGCCGAGGGCGTCGAGACCATCGAGGAAATCGAGCGCCTGCAGCAGCTCAACTGCCAATACGCCCAGGGCTATGCCTTCGGCGCCGCGATGAGCGGCCAGGAACTGGGCAAGCGCCTGCAGAGCCAGTTCAGCGGGAAGTAGGGGCGGGGGCGCACCTCTGGCTCCGCACCCCCTCTCTTGCGATTTCTAAGGCTTAGCCAAACGGCTAAACCTAAGAAATCGCTTTCTCCCCCCGCCAAGGGGGAGAGTCCCGACTGATACTCAGGTGCTGATGGAGGCCACTGATCATCTCCCCCTTGGCGGGGGAGAAAGCGAAAACTTGGGCTTAGCGAAGCTAAGTCCTTAGTTTTCGCAAGAGAGCATCTGTGTTCTCGGTCAAGCTGTTTTGGGCTGAGTAGGCTCCCATAGGCGGTTC
>JAESFO010000902.1_pt1 | contig 11473 bp, 13 predicted proteins | sample 9269421 | NCBI WGS metagenome assembly JAESFO01 (sample SAMN14502839, study PRJNA617101) | algae metagenome | isolation source: Nostoc desertorum CM1-VF14 and co-occurring heterotrophs from rocky... | place: USA: Clark Mountains, San Bernardino, California | collected 2000-06-05 | reverse complement strand
GGGAAAAAGCCGCTCCTTACAAGGGAAAGCGCTAAAGTAGCTAACAGTTTTACACGGTTTGATAACGCCAAATTACTGAAAGCTTTACCTGGTTTTACCTATACACCCCTGGAAGAGACCATTCGAAAAGCCTGCGCTAAATATGTGGCAAATGTGGCAAAAACCTAGTTTAATGAGATACGGCCTTTAGTCCTATAATAGAGCCAACCAGTGTGATAATAAAAAATACGCGCCAAAAACTGGCAGGATCTTTAAAAAAAATCATGCCCATTAATGCTGTGCCTACCGCTCCTATACCTGTCCAAACCGCATAAGCAGTACCAATAGGCAATGTTTGCGTTGCCTTCATCAATAATAACATGCTAATAGTAAGTGCTACCAAAAAACCGCCATACCAGGCATACATTTCGGTACCCGATGTTTCTTTGGCTTTTCCCAGGCAGGAAGCAAATACGACTTCAAATAACCCGGCAATAATCAAAATAATCCAGTTCATATTTTTAATTTACCGCAAAGTTCTGTTATTAACAGCAGGATTTTTTTTACAAATGATAAAAACGGTTTATCGTATTTCTGCCCTGATACGGCTGAGACTTACCTGTGTGATGCCGAGGTAAGATGCAATATGACCTAATGACACCCGGTTGAGTAACCCGGGCTGCTGCTCCAGGAGGTCTTTATATCGCTGCGTTGCAGTCTTAAATTGCATAGCAATAAGCCGCTCTTCGGTTTTGACTAATTCCTGCTCCGCCAATTTCCTTCCCCAGTTGGCAATATGCAGGTCTTCCTTATAAAGCGTTTGCAGTTGTGTTGATGAAATTTGATAGAAGTCAGTATTTTCCAAGAGCTCAATATCTTCATAGCCTTTCTCATTCTTTATATAGCTTTTCATAGAGATAACAGGGTCTCCCTCCTGCCCAAACCAGAAGGTAATTTCGCTTTCGGCAGCATTTTGATAAGCCCGCACCATTCCTTTTTTAATAAAATACACAGATGTTTCTATTTTTTGAGCACGAAGCAACATATATCCCCTGGGATAAGAAACTTCCTTTATACCAGCAGTAAGCCTGTTCCTGGAAGCTGAAGGAAGCGAATAAATGGCATTCAGTATTATATTAATATCCATTGGTATTGTTTAACGATTCGGCTATATCCGCTTCCAGTTGAAGTAGCGCCTGATAAGGATCGCCCTGTAGTCCCAGGAGTTTTGCAAACGCCGGTTCTGTTTTATAGCCTTGCTTTTTCAAGGCAATAATTTGCCAGCGAAACGCTTCTCCATATTTACTCAGTAACTCATGCTCTATCAACATATGCCGATAGCCTAATTGCTGCCGGCAGGGAATATTCTGCCCAAATATCTCAATCATAAAGCCCTCTATGAAAAAGCCGGCTATAACGGTCTCCTCTTTATCTTCCCGTTCCCGGATTGAAAAAAATTCGTTGTCTTTAAACAGCTTCACAATTGTATCCCTGTAAAAGTTTTTGTTTTCGAAGCAACAAATAATGTCCAGGTCACTGGTTTCAATATCTATATTAATGGGTATGGTTCCTACCAAGGCCGGTGTAAAAGCGTGCAGCTTTTCCATTACCTTATTCTGTTGTAAAATGGCATACGCCTCCTGTTGCCGTTTAGTTCCTTTTTCCAAGTAGCTGATATCCTGAAACTGCATGTGGTTGTTTCTGCGCGTTATAACAATGTGCCGAATGTAGTATTAAATGTTTAATGAAAAGAATGTGACTACAAACCACTCCATAAACGTCTTTTAGAACTTCCTTGTTGTCGTTACCGGATAGTCTGGTGAAGCATTCCAGGTCCAAACTAACCGGTTGGTGCATTCGCCATACACAGGTATTTGCCCACCAATAGAAGCGCAACCTTTTGCTTTTGAAAATTTTTTGCATAAAAAAAAGCGACCATTCGCCGCTTTATACTTCTTGTGAGTTTTACTTTCTAAAGTCCGCCGAAGCTCAGGCCAATTGTATAGGGCTTCAACTGCGGACCTGCGCCGGCTTTCAGCAAGCTGGTAAACTGGTAAGTTCCAAACAGCGTAAAGTGTCCAACACCAATGCGGGCTGTACCTACGATACGGGTAGTATTAAAATAAGTTTTGCTCGACTCTTTCAACAGGTAATTCGGTATAGAATTGGGTTCTGTAATACGGCTGCGTGTACCACCTTTTAACATCGTTCCCACTTTTACACCTATTGCCACTTTGAAGCTTTTGTCGCTTTGCTCGGGATTTGCAGTATAACGAAGTTCAATCGGAGCTTCCAGGTAGCTGGTCACCACTTTTGTTTTCTTAACGTCTACATTAGCAGTGTCGCCACCGTAAAAACGCATGGTGGTTGTTCTTCCCTTAACATCAGCGAAGCTTCCATCCAAAAATACGTGATCTGTTCCCACACCGGCACCGATTGCTGCACTTAGCTTAGGAGAGCTCTTAAATGGAAAATCGAACATAAAATACGCATTAATGCTTCTTGATAAGCCCTTGGTTGCAATGCTGTCCGGTGCATCCATCCAGTTGGTATAACCCAGCTGCACTAAAAAATGATCATTAGCACGGTTGGTCAGATTATATTTTTTCTTTGGTTTTTTAGCTGGTTCGCTTACCACCAATTCAGGTTTTGTTGTAGTATCAACCTGAGCAAAAACACTTCCTGCAAAAAATAAAGCGAAAGCAGCAAATAGAATTTTCTTCATAAATATTTTAGATTGGCGCAAATATATTTTTATTTCGGTTAAAAATAGGTTAATGCAGGCTTACGGCCCATAACATTTTTACCGGCTTGGGAAGTTTGGCGGTTCGCCCCGGGCTTTATAAACACCTTTTCGCCGAAAAGCAATGCTTCTTTGCCGGTCGTTACTTTATTTCCACCGCCTCAGCAGGCAAAGGACTTTCTCCCATAAACCGGAGAAAGATATGCGCCAGCGTTATTACATCTTTCTGGCAATAGGTAACAATGCGATCAAGATTTTTTTCTTCGTAATACACTTTGGCCACCATACTGCCATCGATATCATCTTTAGGAGTTGGTATACCGAGACTATGCGCCAGCAGGTTGAGAGTAGTGTAGCTTTTATAATCGCCAAATTTCCACAGTTCCATGGTATCTAGATGATTTACTTCCCAGGGCTTTTTGCCGGCGATGCTCAGCATCAAAGGAATGGGTAAATAGTTGATTATAAGCCTCCGGCAGATATATGGGAAGTCGAACTCTTTACCATTATGGGCACATAAATATTTGGGTTCATTACTACTTGTTCCTGTACGCACCGGCCCGGGCGGGCTCCATTTATTCAGCATTTCACTGAAATTCCTGAGCAGCTCTTTTTCGTCGGTTCCCGCAAAAGACTTAATGACCAGTTTCCGGTTATTTTCGGAGCCCTGTATAACCCCACAGCTAATGCAGATAATTTTGCCGAATTCGGCGTAAATTCCTGCCCGCTCGTAAATGGTCTCGGGAGTTTCTTCTTCCTTATTTCGTAATAATACGTTGGCCTTATTGTTCCAGAGCCCTTTCCAGTCATCGGCTAGCTGGTTATAGTCCGATTGCTGCGGCACTGTTTCAATATCTAAAAACAGGATGTTCTGTACCGGGTAGCTGCTTAACATAGTTATTTAAAATTACGCCGATTATGCGGTAATTCTATAAATACTTATCTCCCTTTGTTCTTTTGATCTCGGAAACGTAGTCTTTTATTTCCTGTTCCTTCTCTTTTTTACAGATCATCAAAACATCATCGGTGTCCACTACAATATAGTCTTCCAGGCCCTGCACCAGTATCATCTTTTTATTGGAAGTATGGATCATGCAATGATGTGTATCAAAAACCATTACATTGTCGCCGACAACGGCATTATCGAAGTAATCTTTTTCCATGTTAGCATGGGCACTATTCCAGGTACCCAGGTCGCTCCACGAAAAAGAGGCCGGAATAATGTAGACATTATTCGCTTTTTCCATAATTCCGAAATCGATAGAAATACTCGGACATTGGGAGTAAATAGACTCAATGGTCTTTTTTTCGGCGGGCGTATTGAATTGCTCTTTTTCCCCGTCGAATAGCTCAAAGATCTCTGGCAGGTGCTGCTCAAAAGCGCTGATGATCGTTTTACATTTCCAGGTAAAAATGCCGCTGTTCCACAGAAAGTCTCCGCTTTCGATAAAAGTTTTGGCCAGCTCCAGGTTGGGTTTTTCCGTAAAGGTTTTTACCTTATAAATACCCGGTGCCGCTTCCGATGCCTCATGCTGTATATATCCATAGCCTGTGTTGGGGTGGGTGGGCATAATGCCAACGGTGGTTAAAGCGTTTACATGTGATACAAAGTCCAGTGCTTTATGCATTACACCGCCGAAATTTTCTTCGTCCAGAATATGGTTGTCGGCTGGTGCAGCAATCATTACCGCATCCGGATTTAACTTATGAATTTTAAATGCGATATAAGCAATACAGGGTGCTGTATTTTTTCTGAATGGCTCGGCTACAATATTATCCTGAGGTAGTGCGGGTAACTGTTCGTGTACAATATTGGCGTAATCTTCTGAGGTTACTACAAAAATATTCTCTACAGGAACAATTTTACTATACCGTGCAAATGTAGCCTGTATCAGCGTTTTGCCTGTTCCTAATATATCTAAAAACTGCTTTGGAAAACTGGTTCTGCTCTTAGGCCAAAACCGGCTTCCGATGCCACCAGCCATAATAGCCACATAATGGTTCTTATTCATAAATTAAATTAACCCTTCTTTTAATAAATCGTGAATATGTATAATGCCTGCATATTTTGTTCCATTAGTAACCGCTAATTGCGTAATAGAATTTTTGCGCATCATATCCAGAGCTGTTACAGCCAACTCTTCCCCTACAATACTCTTTGGCTCACGTGTCATAATATCTTTTGCTGCAATATGGTCGATATCCGCACTCTTTTCCAGCATTCGTCTCAGGTCTCCATCGGTAATAATGCCGATCAGGTTTTGCTGCTCATCTACCACGGCGGTAACACCCAGCCGTTTTTTTGTTATTTCTACAATAACTTCCTTCAGCGTTTGATGCGCCAGCACAGCGGGTTTTTCATTATGCGCGCAAACATCTGCAACGCGCAGGTATAATTTCTTTCCCAAAGTTCCCCCGGGATGAAATTTTGCGAAGTCCCCATCTTTGAAACCCTTTAATTCCATTAAGCAAACAGCCAGGGCATCGCCCATTACCAGTTGTGCTGTGGTGCTGGTGGTTGGCGCCAGGTTATTGGGGCAAGCTTCCTGCTGTACAGTAGTATCCAGAAAAACGTCGGCCTGTAAGGCTAGTAAAGACTGGTTGTTGCCCGAGATAGCAATCAGCTTATTGCCAAAATTCTTAATAAGCGGAATCAGCGCTTTTATTTCCGGGCTATTGCCGCTCTTACTTAAGATAATAACTACGTCTTCTTCCTGCACAATTCCCAGATCTCCATGCAACGCATCTGCAGCGTGCATAAAAATAGACGGCGTTCCGGTGGAGTTGAATGTTGCCACTATTTTCTGTGCAATCAGCGAACTTTTACCAATTCCGCTCAAAACAACACGCCCCTTGCAGTTTTGTAATAATTCAATGGCCTGGTCGAAATGGTCATTGATCAATCTCCCCAGGTCGCTTATAGCAGCGGCTTCCAATGCTATAACACGAAGGGCGATATTTTTGGGTAACTGTGGCATGATTTACAGCAAAAAGGCAAAAATATCGGTTTATACATTTAAAAAAGAAAAAGCTTTCGGTAATCAGTTTAAAGGATAAAAAAGAGAGCATGACCTCCTGATGATCAACCGATAAGCACTGTTCTTCTGTGAACTGATGACAATTTGCCGATACCGGCAAAATGGCCGGAAGAAACTTTTAACCTTTTTTGCTTTTAATCGTTTCATTAGTTAGACTAACTTAGCACCCCTTTCTAAAGAATATTTTTTTGTTAGGGATAACTGGTGTATCTTTTTACACTTGATTTTTTTAAATATTATGGATTTGTTATAATGGGAGTTAAATCAGCAAAAGCGGCTCCAAAAAAAGCCAAAAAAGAACCTGAGCAAAAGCCTAAGGCTAAAATAGATCTGCAAAAAGAGCTGCAGAAAAATTTCGGATTCAAACAGTTTAAAGGCAAGCAGGAGGCTATCATAGAGTCTTTACTTGCCGGAAATGATACATTTGTAATAATGCCAACAGGCGGCGGAAAAAGTTTGTGTTACCAGCTGCCGGCAGTAATGTTAAAAGGAGTAGCAATCATTGTTTCTCCACTTATTGCTTTGATGAAAAACCAGGTAGACCTGGTAAGAGGCTATAATAGTAATGACGAAATAGCCCACTTTCTTAATTCTACGCTCAACAAAAAGGAAATAAAAGAGGTGCACGACGACCTGCTTTCGGGTAAAACAAAATTGCTTTATGTAGCGCCCGAAACGTTGACCAAACAGGAAAATCTGGCTTTCTTCAGCGACCTGGATATTTCTTTCTTCGCGGTGGACGAAGCACACTGTATCAGTGAATGGGGTCATGACTTCCGACCTGAATACAGGAGATTACGGGAGATGATGGATCAGATTAATGACCAGGTTCCGGTTATTGCATTGACGGCTACAGCTACGCCTAAAGTACAAAGCGATATTGTAAAAAACCTGGATCTGCGTAATCCTAACATTTTTATTTCTTCTTTTAACAGGGATAATCTTTATTATGAAATTCTTCCCAAGATAAAAAAGAACCAAACGGATGAGAGTATTGTGCGGTTTATTAAGGGAATGAAGAACAAGAGCGGGATTATTTATACACTTAACCGTAAAACCACTGAGGAGCTTGCCTCGATTTTAGAAGCGAATGGCATTAAAGCAGTTGCCTATCATGCCGGCCTTGACGCAAAACTGCGCGCCAAACGACAGGATGATTTCCTGAGCGAAGATGTACAGGTTATTGTGGCTACCATTGCTTTTGGAATGGGTATTGACAAGCCGGATATACGGTTTGTTATTCATTATAATATTCCTAAATCGATTGAGAATTATTACCAGGAAACAGGCCGGGCCGGCCGGGATGGACTGGAAGGTAAGTGTGTGCTGTATTATTCTCATAAAGACGTAAGCAAGCTGGAACATTTAATGCGCGATAAACCATTGAGTGAGCGCGAAGTGGGTGCACAGCTGATCAATGAAACGGTTGCCTATGCAGAAAGTGGTGTATGCCGGAGGAAGGTGATTCTGAGCTATTTTGGCGAACATTACCTAGAGGAAAACTGCGGGAATTGTGACAATTGTAAGCATCCTAAAGAAAAAATAGAAGCTAAGGCTGAAGTAGTGGTTGCCCTGAAAGCCCTGAAAGAGCTGGATGAGAAATTTGCTACGGATTACCTTGTTAACATCGTTAGCGGTAAACTTACGCCACAGGTAAAAATGTTCAGGCACGAAGGGCTAAACTGTTTTGGTGCTGGTAAGGAACACGATGCCCATTTCTGGAACTCACTGGTTCGTCAAATGATCCTGGAAGGCCTGATCAGAAAAGATATAGAAGAATATGGTGTTTTGAAGGTTACCGATAAAGGCAGCGACTTTACAAAAAAGCCTAAGAGTTTCACTATTGTACTGAATAATAAGTTTGAAGACGCTGTAGGTGATGATGAAGAGGGTGGAGAAGGAAACGGAGAAGGAGCCGCTGCGGATGACAAACTGTTTGAAATGCTGAAGGAGCTTCGCCAGAAACAGGCGAAAAAAGTATCCCTGGTGCCTTGGGTTATTTTCCTGGAAACATCGCTGCAGGATATGGCCACGCTTTACCCTACGACCTTGCAGGAGCTGGAAAAATGCCAGGGAGTAAGCGGCCCTAAGGCCAGGCGTTATGGTAAGCCTTTTATTGAGTTGATTGCCCGCTACGTGGAGGAAAATAATATTGTGAAGCCGGATGATTTTGTGATGAAGAGCGTAGTTAATAAAAGCGGCAACAAAGTATATATTATACAGCAAACGGATAAGAAAATCCCACTGGAAACCATTGCCAAGAATAAGGGATGGAAAATATCGGAGCTTTTGGAAGAAATGGAAACCATTGCAGCCAGCGGTACCAAGCTAAACCTGGGGTATGCTATTGACGAAATGCTCGACGAGGCTGACCAGGAAGAGATTATAGAGTATTTTAAAACCTGTGAGACTTCATCCCTGGATGTGGCGCAACAGGAACTGGCGGAATTTGATTTCAATTGGGAGCAACTTAAGATCATGCGAATCAAGTTTTTAGCTGAATATGGGATGTAACTAACATTTTTTTGATAATTATTCACATTGTTATCAAAAAACCACTATTTTTGCAACCCGATTACGGATGGTGCGGTAGCTCAGTCGGTAGAGCAAAGGACTGAAAATCCTTGTGTCGCCGGTTCGATCCCGGCCCACACCACGAAAACAGCAAATAAAGCATTGTAAACAAATAGTTTATGATGCTTTTTTGTTTTTGGGTGGCGCTCTTAGGTGGCAGTTTTAAAAATCTTTCTACTCAACTTGTTTGCGGGGGTAACCCCAAAAAGGCCTGGCTAGACCGGGGCTATGGTTATAACCGGGACTACGCCCCCACATACATAGGTTAAAAACAATTCTACCCTTCGCTACCCGCTATTTTAATTTAATGCTATAATAGGGAGCAAAAGTTGCCTGTGTTATGCTTCTGCTCCTGTTGCTACGTGAGTTGGTTGTAACCATTATTGAAGAAGAATGCGGACGTGTTTTTGATATTCAGCTTATTTATAGATTTATGCTATAAGTAGTAGAATAGTTACCCTGTTAACAATATAAAAATAGAGGTCAAGACCAAACTTTGTTGCACCCTGTTTTCAACCCCTGTTAAAAACCCATACTCATAAAGTTATATAAACTCATTACGCGTGAATAGGTGGCCATACTAAAAAACCCTTTGGCGTCCACAAATATTTAATAAACCTTTATTAAATGCGTTTAAATTAAATGGAACACCAGCTTTGTTATATTAGTTAATTATGATTTCGTTAGCATACATTTGAATCTTGGCTAAAACCAATCTAAAAACAACATCGTTGTCTTTTAGAGCCCAAACAAACCGTCTTTCTATTCCTTGACACAACTTTGCATACCGTTAATAAAAGGAACATTCATTAAGCTATAGGTTTGTGAAATTTACCCACGCAATCAATACTGCATCGAAGCTTTTAAAACTACTCGTACAGGTCTCACAAAATAAACATATCCTGGTGCCGAAGCATCATAATAAGTCTCTAATGAAGAGACATCCTCTGTCAAAATCGGCTTAGGCTTTTTAAAGTCCGGATCTAAAACATAAATAGGAATTAAAATTCTTTCTCCTTTTTTGGGCTTCTTGATAAAATCTTTATTCTTTGTAAAAAAACTTAGCACCGCCGTCCTTACCTTACTTTCTTTACCACTTATTTCAATATTTAAGCTGGTTGAATCGGGCGACGTTAGCGAAACGTAGTAGTGGTAAGAACTATCTAATTTACCGAAAATCGGTTCAAGGTAATCTCCACGTTCATAGCTTAAAAAGCTAGTTTTTCGCTCATTATAGAAATCAAATTTAATTTGCGCATTGCTGTTAATAAAGCTGATAACTAATAAAGCTAAAAAATATAGTTTCTTCATTTTGTATGATTGTTAGTTATTATCTGTCAATGGTTACTTGTTGCATACATTTTTTGAGATTCAAACTCGCTGCCTGTGTACTGTCGCCATAGGTGGCCTTATTCCAAACATCTATAATAGCGGTAGTGTTGGCGCCCAAACTTGCCCAGTAATATGGTATGGCATACATACCATTATTAGCCAAAGCTCTGCGTGTAGCCGCGCTCATTGAGCTATTGTAAACCTGCAAAGCTTCGCATATATTATCTATTATGGAGTTAGACATTTCCAAATGCTGCCCTGGACTGTTTTTCTCATTATAATATTGCCAGATTTTGGGATAATTTGCCTTAAATGTATTCGAGTCGACAATATCTTGTTTATATTTAGCAATTTGGAATTCGTAAAAAGCATGAATAGACTCATGTAACATAACAGCCAGCATCATTTCCCGCGTACCGGATTGCAGTAACAGGGGGTTTAGATAGATATCAATATATAATTTGCCCTCATTGGACTCGGCGCGCTTCGTTCCCCCCAAGGCCCCTAGAGGCAACTTATTGCCTGGATCCGGGAAAAAAATTACATTCAAATTGCTTCCCACCCCGAAAATTTGTTGAATGTATTGCTGGGTAAAATTATTTAAATTAGGCATTTTCGCTAAAATCTCTTGCGCACATGGATAGCCTTGTAGGGAGTCTATGATATGTTGATTATTCGCAGGTATTTCCGTATATGTCCACACCTCCGCAGTACCGCCTCCACCACTTCCCCCTGGAATAGGATCAGGCTCATTAGTTAATTCATCCTTCACCTCATCATATCTCCCTTTATCGATTATTTTATAGGTGCATTGCCAATCCGACATTCCAAATCCTGTGGATGCGTCTGGTTCATTACCATAAGTCCAGGTGTATCTGATGCATTCCCATTCATAATAAATAGTCCTGGGTAAAGTCTTCCCTTCCTGTACACTTTTTAGCCTTTGATGTGTTTTCGAAAAAAGCCCCAACCAACCTTCTACAGTAGTACGGTTAATGGTAGCGGCTTCTTTATCACCGGTATAACTAAAGTATTTTTTATAATTGTCTTTATTATACAACCGATAAATGGTTTTGGTACCTCCATCAGTATGATAAGCAAATAACAAAGCGGTAACGGTATCCCGGTCATTAATAAAAGGAGTAATTAAAGTATACAACCCGTCTTTATTATTTACTACTATGGTCATATTCCATTGAGCAGCTCCATACCAGGACTGCAACCTGCTTGCAAAATGTTGAGACTAATCTAAAATCTTAAATCGATCAATGGTTTTGTTTAAAAAATCAACTTTGGCTAGTTTGCCATTTGCGGCTTTAAAGAAAGCCCAATCATCCTTTTGCTCAAAAAAGTCATTGGGGTTTGTGTGGTCTTCTTTTGTACATGCATGCCATACTAATGTTAAACCTAACAAAGTTAATGCTGAAATAAAAATTTTGGTTGCCTTCATAAATTAATTTGTGGCGCAGTAGATACTTACAGGTGTTTCACATTTTTTGCTGATAGTAAATTTGATGCGCGTGTTTTTAAAGATTATTTAAAAATAAGTAGGTTCAATGTATCAGACAAAAATAAATTATAATTTATTTAAATGCCTTATTTGCTGAAAAGTGTTATTAAGATGTTTGACCTGATCTGAACGTAGGTTTTAGTTGTCAAATACAATGATATTTTTAAAGTGGATGATTGGCTATTTTTGTCTTTTACTGGGGACTATCTCATTAAGTGTGTAAACTTTTAATCGGGGTTGTCTTTTTTACAAGGTTATTCTGTTATCAAAAATAGTTAAAAACTGATTTAGGATCAT
>JAESFO010000901.1_pt1 | contig 11473 bp, 11 predicted proteins | sample 9269421 | NCBI WGS metagenome assembly JAESFO01 (sample SAMN14502839, study PRJNA617101) | algae metagenome | isolation source: Nostoc desertorum CM1-VF14 and co-occurring heterotrophs from rocky... | place: USA: Clark Mountains, San Bernardino, California | collected 2000-06-05 | reverse complement strand
ATGTACTGTAATGCCTGGTTTTCTGACGTTTCCAGTCTGCCCATGTTTTTTTCGGCACACTCATCGTATGGGCGTCTGTCTCGATCATAACAGTGGTGTTGTTTTTGTTAGCCGCTTTACTGATAAAGAGATCATCGTCGCCACCAGGTATATGGTTGATAGAAGCAAACCCTTTATGTTTTGTGAACAGGTCTTTTTTGTAACTCAGGTTACGACCTACACCCATGTAAGGATGACCGGCCAGTGCGTAGGAGAGGTATTGCAATGCAGAGTGGAAGGTTTCATACCGGATTACTTTATTCAGAAAACCGGGATGTTTTTCATAAGGCCCGTACCCTAACACGATATCAATGCCGGGCTCGTAAGCACTGGCCATTTTCGCCGCCCACTGATGGGATACCGGGAGGCAGTCCGCATCTGTTAACAAAAGGTGGTCATACTTTGCCTCAAGTATGCCAATAGATAAGGGGTACTTTTTCCCTATGCTTTCCTTGTTTTTCCTGTCGATATTAATAAGTCGGAGTGCCTGGTTGTCTCTGGCCATCCACTGCATGACGTGCCTGGTATCATCTTCCGAATTGTCATTTACCAGTAAGAGCTCAGCTGGTGCATTATACTGCTGTTGCAGCAATTCAGGAACATTTTTTTCGAGATTGTACTGCTCATTTTTAGCGCAAATAATAGTGCTCAAGGGCGGAGGCTCTGGTAATGCTTCTCCCGTTTTGTTTTTAAAAAACGCCAGCCGGGCGAAAAAAAACAGGTAATAGAATAATAGTACTAATGTTACAAAAAGAGATAAAATCAAAATAAGCTGAGCCGTAGTGGAAAACATATCGGCAAATATAATCACCAAAGAATTACCCGCGCTTAATCTGTTAAAGGTAAGGTTGGCACCGCCGTGCCGCACTTATACTTTTTTTGTGTCACTTTTTTTTATTGGAAACCAATCGTGACACACCATTTTGGTGACACAATTTTTTGTGTCATAAATTGGTGACACAGTTTTTTGTGACACAAGTGACCCGTCCTGAAATAAGTTGACAGTATTTTACACTTATAATAAACTGATAACAATTTTATTGAATGCATTCAACTGGTTTGCGGAGAAAGAAACCTTAGCATAGCCCTCACCAGTGCCTCCACAGGCTGTAAGGGAGAGGGTAAACTATATGTAATAATAATTTTGAAACCTGTTTATTGTTAATCCTGTCACAGGTTTACAGAAACTGGAGGCTTGCCACAAGCAGGAGTTATTAGCATAGCCCTTGCCAGTGTCCCCACTGGCTGGAATGCGAGGGTAAACTATATGCAATAATAATTTTGAAACCTGTTTATTGTTAATCCTGTCACAGGCCTCCAGATTACTGGAGGCTTGTCCCCCCGGAGTTATTTACTGCAATGCATTTATTTTTTTGAATGCAAACCCTGGCGCAATACGCGACAGATAGTACAGGAGCTTTACGGCACCTACCTTAATTTCGCTTTGGTTACGTTCGATGCCTTTTATCATTGCTGATATTGCTTTTTCAGTGGAGATACCGCTTTTGGGTGTATTGCCCTTGTGCCATGGGGTATCCACAACGGGAAACATTACTTCGATAATTTTTACAGGCTCATTTTTTAGCTGATGACGTAATACCTGTGTAAAGGCATGAAGTGCCGACTTGGTAGCGTTATAAAATGGGTAGATAGTCCTGGGGGTATAGATCAATCCGCTGGTTATATTGAAAATGGCTGCATTATTATTTTTTATAAGTACAGGATATAGCAGTTTGATGAGATGAATGGGGGCTATCAGGTTGGTGGCTATTTCACCGGATAGTTGATTACGGCTTTCGCTGTCTTTAATAAAATCAGTTCGTTTAACGATGGCAGCGTTGTTGATCAATATGGCCAGATCCGGATGATGCATTTCAATCCAGTGAACTAATCTGTTTTGTTCTGCCTCAACAGAAATATCACATTGAAAAGTAATTACTTTGGGTAGCATGCTTTTAGTGAGTTCGAGTTTGTCGAAACTTCTTGAACAAACGATCACTTTATTGCCCATCTGTAGAAATTTTCTTGCCATCTCCAGCCCCAGTCCGGAGCTGCCTCCCGTAATAAGGATTGTATTTTTTGTGAGTACCATGATGTAATTATTAATGTACTCAAAAGTAAAAGCAGCAGGGAAGGAGAAAATTGATCTATGTTAGTTTCCTGATTTTTTTCTGATTCTGCTCAGCGATTCCGGCTGTATACCAATATAGGAAGCAATAATGTGGAGTTTGACTTTTTTATCCAATCCCGGAAATTCTGACAGGAATATTTTGTAGCGACTGGTCGCATCCAGTAGTAAAAGCTCCCGTTCTCTTTTTTCTTTCGCAAAATATCCTTTTTCAAGAGCCCGGATTAAAAAATGGTCCCAAAATGTATTAGACGTGCGAAGTTGTAACCAGCTTTTGTAATTGACTTCAAGGATTTGAGCAGGTTCAAGCGCCTGTATATTAAATAAGGAGGGAGTGCCCTGCACCATTGCAGAATAGGCGCTTAGCACAGTATTCTTTAAAACAAATCCTTTAGTAAATTCATCACCTTTCTCATTTACATAGTAATACCTGAAAGAACCGCTTAATACAATAGCGAACTTTCTGGGTATTTGTCCTTCCGAAATAACGAATTCATCTTTTTCTAAAGATTTGAAGTTGGATATACGTAATAGATCTGCAGATTCTTTTTCAGGGAAGCCGGGCAGTATGGGGTTGTTTTCTGTCATTGTTAGTGGTTCATATCAGCAACAATAAGATCCTGATGCCGGTCAACAAAGTTAGTAATTCTGCGGGTGTACAACCACCAACTGCTTTAATCTGGTTACATTTGCGGCAATGGCAACTCTAAGTTTCGATCTTCAGTATAAAGACAGTACATCCAATGCAAGGGCTGGTGAAATAACCACTGACCATGGAAAAATTCAAACACCCATTTTTATGCCCGTGGGTACCATTGGCAGTGTAAAGGCGGTTGCCCAGCAACAGTTAAAAGCTGATGTACAGGCCCAGATTATTTTGGGGAATACGTATCACCTGTACTTAAGGCCGGGAACAGGGGTATTGGAAAAAGCCGGCGGGCTGCACCAGTTCAATCACTGGGACAGGCCCATTTTGACGGATAGTGGTGGCTACCAGGTTTTTTCCCTGGCCGGAACACGCAAGATCAAAGAGGAGGGAGTTACCTTTCAATCGCATATAGATGGCAGTAAGCACCTGTTTACCCCCGAACGGGTGATTGATATACAACGCAGTATAGGAGGCGATATCATTATGGCTTTCGATGAATGCCCGCCCGGGGGGAGTGAATATAATTATGCACATAAAAGTTTGCAGTTAACGCACCGCTGGTTAGACCGGTGCCTGACGCAGTTTAATGCTACCCCCGACAAATATGGTTATACCCAGAATCTCTTCCCGATTGTGCAGGGCGCTACCTTTAAAGATCTTCGCAAGCAGTCTTGTGAGTTTATTAGTTCCAAAGAAGCACCCGGAAATGCGATCGGCGGATTGAGTGTGGGCGAGCCCGAACCGGTAATGTATGAAATATGTGACTGGTGCTGCCAGCATTTGCCGAAGGAAAAGCCGCGTTACCTGATGGGCGTTGGTACACCCTGGAATATACTGGAGTGTATAGGCATGGGGGTAGATATGTTCGATTGCGTAATGCCTACCCGCAATGGGCGTAATGCCATGTTATTTACCACTAACGGTGTCATTAATATAGATAATAAGAAATGGGAGTACGATTTTTCGCCAATTGATGAAGGCTTGCCCTGCGAGATGAGTACTTACTACAGTAAGGCCTATTTAAGACATTTATTTAAGGCTCAGGAAATACTGGCTTTAACCATTGCCAGTGTGCATAATCTGAGTTTCTACCTCTGGCTGGTAGGAGAAGCCCGCAAACATATTATTGCCGGCGATTATGCCAGCTGGAAGGACGAAATGGTGGTGAAATTGAAAACAAGACTGTAGGACATTATATGATACGGGGCTTTATGAATACTCTGAAAATGACAAACAACATATTCATGCTGCTATTATTGTTCTCTGTATCTTCAAGCGCTGCTCAAACCGTATCCAATAATATTTATAAGCGGCCTATACATCAATCAACGAGTTCTGCAGGTTGCTCAGCTCAAGACAGCCTCCATTATTTGGTATACGGGAATATATTTGATACAACCGGAATTACAGGGTTGCAACGGGTGCATGTTATCGTATCTCGTTCGGGTTTGCCATTTGATATAGATACAGTTTCTACATTTACTGACGACACAGGTGCGTATAGGTTATGGCTTCCTGAACGGCTTAGAAAATACAGTATACTATATCTGTCGATCAATCCTACGTGGGGGTACAAGTCCCTGCAGGCTATTTCTTTCCGTACTAGTCAATTACCCTATAAATATGCGGCCTCCCTGACTTTTCAGAAGACTGAAAAATTTATTGGTTGCGGAGGGGGCGTTAAAATGAATCGATAAAACAAGCCCGGAATGTATGGGGAATAAATATTGCCTTGTTGTAGAAGCCGCTGATCAGTCAAGTTGATTTTTAGTAACAAGAGTTATGGATATTAACAGGGGAAAAAAGTCTAAAAATTATGAGCGTAATTCTATTTAGGCGTTGTAAAATATAGTCGTAAGGCTACAAAAAGAAATGCAATATTGGGCAACCAGGCAGCCAGGAAAGGAGAAAAGTTGCCTTTTACGGCAAATACAGTAGAAAACTGGTCCGCAATAATAAAAACCGCAGCGATCAGGATACCCAAAGCCAGGTGCAGGCCACTACCGCCCCTTGTTTTCCGGCAGGCAATCACAGCACCTATGATGGTTAACAGTAATACAGTACAGGGTGTGGCAGATCGTTTATAGAGCTCGACCTTCAAAGTATTTAATCCTTCCGTACCACGTAGCTGTTCTTTTTTTATAAAGTCTATTAGCTGGGGGGTGGTTAGCTTGTCTTTCTGGTACTCATCTCTTATGAGTTCTGACGGAAGAATATTCAGCTTCACTTCTTTTTCTGCATGAAAACGCACACGTTCGCCAAGGCTGTCCACAAAACGTTCCACTACTTTATTGGCAATCCATCGCTTTTTTCTTTTGGTGGTGTCCCATTTAATGGATTCGGCCCGCAGGTTATAAATTACTTTTCCCTTCTTAACTCGTTCCATAAAAAAGGTGCCGCTCATTTGTGTTTCGGGGTTGTAATTTTTTACTCCCATATAAGACGAGCTGTCAATGCGTTTATAAAAACAATTGCTGCAACTGGTTTCCTGGCGGTTTTTAAGTGGGTTGTGCTTATCCAGTTTCTGCTGCATAAAAGTGGTATAGAGCACATTAGCTTTAGGTATGAAGTAATAACGGCCTATAAATAGTACTACAGCCAGCAAAATGCCTCCGATCAGGTAAGGCCTTAAAAAGCGGTTGAAAGAAGTGCCGCTGGCCAGTATGGCGATCACTTCACTGCGCATGGCCATTTTACTGGTAAAAAAGATCACCGCAATAAATACAAACAGCGGAAATAATAAGCTCCATATAAAAGGTATAAAACCCACATAGTACTGCTTGAAGATCTCCCAGTTACTCAACCCGGTTTTTACGAAATCGTCGGTTTTTTCACTACTGTCTACCGCCACAGCAATAACGGTAAACAATAACATACAGAACACAAATGTTACGAGCAGACGTTTTAATATGAACCAGTCAAGTATTTTCATTCAGCCGCCAAAAATAGATGAAATTTAAGACTTAATGTAAGGTGTTGTATATTTTAGGAATGATTTTGCAAGCACTGGTATTTTGGGGCTGCAAACCGGTATATTTTTTATTATTCTAGGATGTGGTGTAAGGCTTATCCGTATTGTTTTTCATGCTTTTAAGACCGTTAAAACACAGCGCAAACGTTCCCGCAATTACATTGCTGTTAAATAGGTAATATAATTTGCTGAACCACTTGCCTTTATTTATCTTTAGCGCGAATGCTTACCCGAATAATCAAAGTACAAATTTTTTACGTGTTATGGAAATGCTGAAACAAAAGTTTAAAGCCCAGGCTGATAAGCTGGGCGACGAAATTAAAGCAATACTGAAAGAACATGGTGATACAGTAATTGGTCAAACAACACTGGCCCAGGTTTACCAGGGCATGCGCGGCATGACGGCGTTGATTACAGAAACATCGCTTTTGGATGCCCAGGATGGAATACGTTTTAGAAGGCACTCTATAGATGAATTACGCGATAAACTACCTAAAGCTAATGGTGGCAGTGAGCCGTTACCCGAAGGTCTTTTTTACCTGATGCTGGTAGGTGAAATTCCTACACAGGAAGAAGTGGAGAATCTGACTTCTATATTGCAACGTCGCAGCCATGTGCCATCCTATGTGTTTGAAACAATGGGTGCATTGCCCAAAGAAACCCACCCCATGACGATGTTTGTGGTAGGGGTGATGGCTTTACAGGGTGAGAGTACTTTTGCCAAGAAGTATGCCGAGGGTATGAATAAAAAAGAGTACTGGGCTGCCACTTTTGAAGATACCCTGGATCTGATTGCCCGTATACCACATATTGCGGCTTACGTTTATCGCAGGAAATACAAGCAAGGTAAAGCTTTGCAGCCGGATGGTTTATTAGACTGGGCTGGAAACTTTGCACACATGTTGGGCTATGATGATGACCAGTTCAAAGAGCTGATGCGTTTATATATGGTGATACATGCCGACCATGAGGGGGGTAATGTATCGGCCCATACCACGCACCTGGTAGGTTCTGCCTTGAGCGACCCTTACCTGAGCTATGCGGCAGGCATGAACGGCCTGGCAGGACCCTTACATGGCCTGGCTAACCAGGAAGTGATCAAATGGATATTTGAGATGCAGGAAGAGTTGCAAACCAAAGAACCAACAGCGGAGCAGATAAAGGAATATGTGGAGAAAACATTGGCAGAAGGTAAGGTGGTTCCGGGGTATGGTCATGCAGTGTTGCGTAAAACAGACCCTCGCTTTACCGCTCAGATGGATTTTGGCAAAAAGCACATGTCAGATGATCCGTTGGTAAACACGGTATGGAGAATATATGAAACCGTGCCGCCAATTTTGCAGTCTTTAGGCAAAGTTAAAAACCCATGGCCCAATGTAGACGCACATAGCGGTGCCTTGCTGGTGCATTATGGCATGGTGGAATATGAATATTACACGGTATTGTTTGCTGTAAGCCGCGCTTTGGGAGTGCTTTCCAGCCTTTGCTGGGATCGTGCATTAAGTATGCCTTTAGAGCGTCCTAAATCGGTGACAACTGCAGCTGTAAAGCGTTGGTTGAACAAAGAAGTACAAAACCTGGGAGATTAAACCGCTTTTTAACGGTGATTTACAGGTAAATTATTAATTGTTTAGCAGTCAGTGCTTTTTGGTACGATTTTTTAGGTACCTTAATTAAAATAAATTATTTGTTCGAAAACTTTTAAAAGTTAAATTATGAAAAATAAAGACAAGATTTTATTGGGTATATTAGGTGCAGCAGCTGCAGGCGTGGCCATTGGTTTATTGTTTTATACCGAAGAAGGTAAAAAAGCCAGAAAGAAAATCAAGAACACTACAAGCGACTGGGCGGATTCCCTGGGAAGTTTAATAGAATCAGGAAAGGAAAATCTGTCTGACCTTTCTCACAAAGCGAAGGATCGTTTTAAAAAAGTAAAAGGTAAAGCTCAGGATGCTTATTCCAGTGCTTCTGAAGAATATTCGAGCTAATTCTGTTTTTAGCTTTTAATGGGGTTGCCCGTAGGTTTTTCATAATAGTTATTATTGTGAACAATTTCGCAGGCAACCTTTTTTATTTAACTACATAAACTAAATCTATGTTCGACATAAAAGATAAGGTAGAGGATATAGTGGATAACGTAGAAGATATTGCCAAGACCTATTACCGTTTATCTGTAGTGAAAGTTGCCGATAAGGGAAGCAAACTCGGAGCTTCTCTTTTAATTACGCTTTTGCTGTTTGCATTGTTATTTTTTGCCCTCTTCTTTGCCTGTTTTGGATTGAGCTGGTGGGTAGGTGTAAAGCTGAACAACCATGTATTGGGCTTTTTCATAGTATCGGGAGCTTTGTTTATTATACTGCTCCTGATCATATTGCTTAAAAAGAAAGTCATTAACCTTATCAGAAACATTATCATAAATAAAATTTATGGCTAAACCTCAAATAGATAACTACGAAGACTTAATGGAGGAAAAGGAGCGGTTAAAAGCACGTTTGAAAGCCAGCAAGGCCAGCATTAAGCAATCTTTAGGAGACATAAAAGAGGAAATCAATCCCTTCTCCAACATAAAGAAAACAGCACAGGACGCATTTAGTACCAGCACTACCAATCCTTTGGTGAAATTTGGAATAAAACGTGCCAGCGAATTTCTGATTGGGAAAGTGCTATTGAAGAAAGCTGGCTGGCTTCCCAAACTGGTCATACCTTTTTTAGTAAGGGAGGTAACTACCCGGCTCATAGGCAGCAAGGCCGATAAAAAAATAGCTACCACCCTCAGAAGTACTGCCGATAAGCTAAGAGAAGTAGAGATTCCGGATCTTTCGGGAGGGAAAACAGCATCCATTTAACAGATTCCTGTAATTGAAGTTGGATAAATTAATTGTTTCCTTTAATTTCGCTCTCCGCTCAGGAGCACGGGGGATTAGCTCAGCTGGCTAGAGCGCTTGCATGGCATGCAAGAGGTCGTCGGTTCGACTCCGATATCCTCCACTAAATGGAAAAAGTTGTAACAACCCGTTACAACTTTTTTTTTAACCTTTTGACCACGGTGAGTGTCTAAAAAGTCTCGAATTATTTTAAAAGGTTACAGAAGAACGTGTCCACTATCTGCTTGTATAGAGGGAACCGAAGCATCCCGTGCAAAAAAGAAAGGATTAAGCCGTAGTAGACCCTCTACTCATACCTGCCTGAATACTTGAAATTTCAATTTTTCTAAATACAAGTCATTATAAATAAAGTATAAAATAATCTTTCACAATATTATGATTGCGGTTGCAAAAATCGCATTTTAGATGGTAAAGATTTAAACCATGTTTTCGTTTATGAAATTTGTTGAGATTGGTATTAGGAAATATTTTATATGAAATAACTGTGGCATTTACAAGATAATATATATTTGTATTTTAAAACCCAAAGAAAAATACAGCAGCCAGCTAAATGTTTAATGTTATAAAAACACATAGACAATTTTATACCTAACAGTTGATAGAATTGCATAGCCATTCGCAAACATTAGCATCGCTAACTGAATATTTTACACAAAACAAACAGTAAAAGGACTGTAGATTAAAATTGATCATGAAAACCCTAAAGACATTTATTCCAGCAATTATTTTGCTCGGTCTTACCTTAGTATGGCATGCCTGCACCAAAAAAGACCACACAGACCCCGATGATTTTTTTGAGAAACAAGATGACTTAGCCTTTTTTAAAGCAGCAAACGGTAACTTAGCCAAAGTAGATTTTCTAAACAGAACCATTGATCGGTTTAAGATTTTAGATCAGTCTCAGCACTTTGCAGGCAAACTGCAATCCTGGTATGGAGACGCCAAATGGAATATGACCATAGTAGTGAATAATAAAGACGGACTGTATACTTTAATTACTCCTTTTGTTAATGATCGGGATACCGTTACGGCTTTGTTATTTGCGTATCATACCGATCAGGGATCTACCACCATTTATCGTTTGTATAATAAAGAAAATTATAAAAGATACTTCGATTATACAGGGAGTAAAGGGGCAACCACCATTAACCGCTCTACTGTAGAAGGCTGGTTTGGCCTTTTTTCTAAAACACATCAAAGGTTAAAAAATGTACAGGAAGGGAAGACCTTGCCCCGAACTATTTTTTATGAATGGGAATGTATAAGATATACCTGGACTACAGGCAGTGCAACAGATGGGTCTACTGGCTTTGGCATGTCGGATTGGCAATGTACTATGAACATACATGATGATGGTAATAACGGAGGTGGTCATATTGGAGAACTCGAAGACGATCTGGAAGAACCAGAACAATGTGGCGGTCAACCCTGCCCTGGTGGTGGACCTGTTACAACATGGACCTACACTGAAATCTCTACTGCAAATTTTAGTATTATAGATTCTTTACAGGGGTACCCTTGTGCTCAAAATATTCTTGCACGCTTACCTAATATAAATAATAAGACTAAGGAAATTCTACAAAATATCTTTGGCGTCAATGATGAGGTTAATATTAGTTTCAAGTCTTCCACTCAATTGCCGCTAAACACTTCGGGCACAGCAAGCGCAGGGGGACCGTTAAGCAATTTTAAAGCTATCGTTAGAATTGATGAAAATGTGTTAATTGGGGCTTCAAATGATTATATCGCGGCAACGATGATACATGAGGCTTTACATGCATACTTTATATACCAGAGACAAGCCTTAGATACATTAACATTTGCAACAAAATTTCCAAATTATTGGGGAGCTAAGAATGTTGTTGGCCAGGCGGCGCATTACGAGATGGCGGCAAATTATGTTCAAATGATGACGGACGTTCTGATAGCATATAACCCAAATATTCTACCCAATGTTGCTAAGGCGCTAGCGTGGGGAGGTTTGCAAAATACTACTGCCTGGAAACAACCAGGCCTGGATACCACAAGTATAAAAAATTTAAATGCTATTGCCAGCAATCCTACCTTAAGCCAGTACAAACAATATAAATTATTACGATGCACCATCGCAGCAAACTAAATTTTAAAATGAACATGATAAGAATTACATATTTTGCTTTAACAATTTGCTTCTTCTTCTTTAATAGCTCGGTTATATTAGGACAAGTTACTTCCGACGGCGACACGACAGTATATCTCAAAAGCGGTTCGCGCCTGTTAACTAAGAATATTTTAAGCGCAATTGATGGACTGACTGCAACGGATTTGGATTATGATTATACTATCTTTTATAAGATAGCCTTAAATGCAAATGGAAAAGTAGATTCGATCACTATGCTTAACCAAACAAGTAATATATTTACTCAAAGGATCATAGAAGGGTTGAAAAAATGCAATGCTGAGTGGGTAAACAAAACGGGCAAAAATCAAATTGTTGTGATACCAATATTGTTGGCAAAAGTAGATGACTTTTCACAAAAAAGCGGATCGGTGCCTTATCAAAACCATTTTTTGCCGAACACTAATTTAATTAAATCATATTTGGTTAACCCGATAGTAATTTATCTGTTCCCTCCTTTTAAATAGTAAAAACATAAATCTGTATCGATAAAGTGTTCACTCAATTCATTATAAAAAACTTTTTTTCTTTACTCATTATCTGTTTTACGGGCTTTCATTCTTTTGGGCAAAACAAAGTCGATATTGTGGAGCTACGCCAAGAGATAGAAAGAAAGGTTGTTCGGGCCTTAAAGGATAAAGAC
>JAESFO010000900.1_pt1 | contig 11518 bp, 7 predicted proteins | sample 9269421 | NCBI WGS metagenome assembly JAESFO01 (sample SAMN14502839, study PRJNA617101) | algae metagenome | isolation source: Nostoc desertorum CM1-VF14 and co-occurring heterotrophs from rocky... | place: USA: Clark Mountains, San Bernardino, California | collected 2000-06-05 | reverse complement strand
GTTAAAAATGCACCGCCAGTATGTAAAAAATCTGAACCGGTTTGTAGAAGTAACGCAGCTGGAAGGACAGAAAACAGAAGGAGTGCTTACTGCGGTAGATGAAACAGGAATAGTAGTAGAAGAAACAGTTGGAAAAGGGAAAAAAGCCGAGATAGTGAAACACACTATTGCTTTTAGTGATATTAAATCAACTCAAATTCAAATTAAATTTTAAATATGTTTTACCCAAACAGGTAGAACGCAATACTTAAATTATGAATTGCTATGGCAAGTATTAATCTTATAGAAGCGTTTCAGGACTTTAAAGACGCGGAGAATATTGACAGGCCCACGATGATGAAAGTAGTGGAAGACGTTTTTAAAACACTGCTTCGCAAAAAGTATGGCAGCGATGACAATTTTGATGTAATCGTGAACGCAGAGAAGGGGGACCTTGAAATTGTACGTCACCGTACTATTGTAGAAGATGGAGAAGTGGAAGACCCGCTGGCGCAGGTGGCTTATTCTGAAGCGATAAAGCTTGAACCGGATTATGAAGTAGGCGAAGATTTATACGAGGAGATTGATTTGATTGACTTTGGTCGCCGTGCGATCCTGGCTGCCAAACAAACCCTGGCTGGCCGTATCAGCGATTTGAAAAAGAATGTACTGGCTAAGAAGTATGAAGATAGAATTGGAGAGATCATAAGCGCGGAAGTATACCAGGTTTGGAAAAAAGAGATTTTATTATTAGATGAAGAAGGAAATGAGTTAATTCTTCCCAAAAGCGAGCAAATTCCGCAGGATTATTTTAAAAAAGGAGAAAATATCAGGGCTGTTGTAACCCGTGTAGATCTTAAAAATAATAACCCGGTAATTATATTGTCGAGAACTTCTCCGGATTTTCTTGCCAAATTGTTGGAAATTGAGGTGCCGGAGATATTTGATGGTTTAATCGTCATCAAAAAAATTGTAAGGGAGCCGGGAGAAAGAGCTAAAGTAGCAGTAGAATCTTATGATGACAGGATTGACCCGGTGGGTGCCTGTGTGGGTATGAAGGGTAGCCGTATCCATGGTATTGTAAGAGAATTGAAAAATGAAAATATTGATGTGATTAACTGGACCAGCAATACCCAGTTATTAATACAACGGTCGCTTACACCGGCGAAAATAACCAGCATGAGTTTAGACTCGGAAGGTAAGCACGCCAGTATTTATCTGAAACCCGACCAGGTATCACTGGCGATCGGGAAGCGCGGAGCTAATATTAAACTGGCTTCTGAACTTACCGGTTATGAGCTGGATGTATACAGGGATACTGAAGATGAAGAAGAAGAGTTTGATGTGGACCTGGAAGAGTTTAGCGATGAAATTGACGGATGGGTAATTGATGCACTGAAGAAAATAGGTTGTGATACAGCCCGCAGTGTAATGAGAATGTCGCCGTATGAGCTGGAAAAAAGAGCCGACCTGGAGAAAGAGACCGTAGAGGATATAAGAAAAATATTGCAGGAAGAATTAGAAAGAGAATAACCCTTAAGGGCAACAATATTTTGTGAGAATGGTAAATTAAAAATTGTCCCGGGAGGGGCAATTGGAGAGAAAATTTTATATGTCAGAAATCAAACTTCCAAGATTATTACAAGCAGCAAAAGAATTTAACATTGGGCAGGATACGCTCGTTGATTTTCTTGTTGGCAAAGGCTTTCCGAAAGACGATTTAAAACCGTCTTCGAAGCTAAGCGAAGCTATGTATGCGGCGCTGCAACAGGGATTTCAGAACGATAAAGCTGCCAAGCTAAAAAGCAGCCAGGTTGACCTTCCGAAGGGAGTGGGCAACGAGGCTAAAAAACGCAAGGAAGAAGAAGAACTGGTACCAAAGAAAGAGCCGGCTAAAACGGAGACCGTTGTTGAAGCAGCTCCTGTTGTGGAAGCTGAGCCTGAAGTTGAAGTAGCTCCGCAGGAGCCAACCCCTCAGCCAGAACCAGAACCCCAGCCGGAACCAGCACCTGTGCCCGAGCCAATAGTAGAAACACCTCCTGTTGTGGAGCCTGCTCCTGAGGCAGAAGTTGTTACACCGGAGCCGGAAAAGGAAACGAATATTATTAAAATTGGTGCGCCTGAAATTGAAGGCCCGAAAATTTTGGATAAGATTGACCTGTCTGCTCTTGAAAAATCAACCAGGCCCAAAAAACCTTCGGCACCACCGGTGGTAGAGGAAAAGCCTGTAGTAGAGAAAGAAGCGCCGGTACAAGAACCTGTGCAGGAGAAAAAGCAGGAAGATCCTGCTCCTGTTACACCGGTAGTACCCACGCCAACACCTGCACCGGTTGCTGAACCCGAACCAGAAATTACTAAAATAAAGGCCGAAAGAATTGAAGGCCCTAAAATTTTAGGCAAGATTGAACTGCCGGTAGATAACGATACAAGACCTAAGCGTGATGAGAAAAGGAAGCGCAAGCGTATTCCTATTGAGAAGAAAGAGGTGAAACCAGATCCCGCTGCCAAAAAGCCATTCCAGCAAGGCGGTGGCGGTAACAGGGATCAGCGTGGCAATAATAATAATAACAATGCCGGAGGCGGCGGCTTCAGAGGTGGAGATAGAAGACATCATCAACACCCCAGGGAAGAGAAGCAAATTGACGAAAAAGCGATCCAGGATAAAATACGCGAAACACAGGCTAAATTGAGCGGCGGTGGCAATAAGCAGAAATCGATGAGAGCCAAAGCGCGCAGGGATAAGAGAAATGAGGCGGAAGATGCAATGAATATTGACGCCGGCGATAATAAATTACAGGTAACTGAATTTATTAGTGTGAGCGAGTTAGCCAGCCTGATGGATGTAAGCTTTGCAGATGTGATCAGCAAATGTATGGGCCTAGGTATCATGGTATCTATTAACCAGAGACTGGATGCTGAAGTTATTGAGCTGGTAGCAAGTGAGTTTGGCTATGATGTAGAGTTCATCGACATGGAAAAACAAATGGAGATGGAGGATGATGAGGATGAAGAAGATGACGCAGAAAGCCTGAGACCTCGTAGCCCTATCGTAACTATCATGGGTCACGTGGATCACGGTAAAACATCATTGCTTGACTATATCCGTAATGCGAATGTGGTAGCGGGTGAAGCCGGCGGTATTACCCAGCACATTGGTGCGTATCGTGTTCAGGTAGGTGAAGGACGAGAAATTACATTCCTCGATACGCCGGGTCACGAAGCCTTTACGGCTATGCGTGCGCGTGGTGCCAAGGTTACTGATATTGCAGTTATAGTTGTAGCGGCCGATGATGCGGTGATGCCTCAGACAAAAGAGGCCATCAGTCACGCACAGGCAGCGGGCGTACCAATGATATTTGCGGTAAACAAAATCGATAAAGATGGCGCCAACCCAACTAAGATCTACGAGCAGCTATCTCAAATGAATATTTTAGTAGAAGAGTGGGGTGGTAAATTTCAAAGCCAGGAGCTTTCGGCCAAACAAGGGCTGAATATTGATAAGTTACTGGAGAAAATATTGCTGGAAGCAGAGTTGTTGGAGTTGAAAGCCAACCCTGAAAGAGAAGCTACCGGAACTATTATTGAGGCATCATTGGATAAGGGAAGAGGATTCGTAGCAACCCTCCTGGTTGAAAATGGTACTTTAAAACAGGGTGACCTGGTGGTGAGCGGACAGTACTTTGGTCGCGTAAAAGCCATGTTCAACGAACGTAATAAAAGGCAGGATACTGCAGGACCTTCTGCACCGGCCGTGATACTTGGTTTAAATGGTGCGCCGCAGGCTGGTGAGAAATTTAAAGTATACGAAGATGAGTCTGAAGCTAAAGATATAGCCAACCGCAGGGCGCAGATCCTCCGTGAGCAGGGTATGCGTACCAAGAAACACATTACGCTGGATGAGATCGGACGTCGTCTGGCATTGGGTAACTTTAAGGAGCTGAACATCATTATTAAAGGTGATGTGGATGGTTCGGTAGAGGCACTGAGTGACTCCTTACAGAAACTGTCTACAGAAGAGATCCTGGTTAACGTAATACATAAAGGTGTAGGTCAGATCAATGAAAGTGATATTGTATTAGCAGAGGCTTCTGATGCCATTGTGATCGCCTTTAACGTAAGACCTTCTTCCCAGGCTTCAAGACTGGCAGATAATGCCGGTATCGAAATTAAGATGTACTCTGTAATTTACCAGGCTATCGACGAAGTGAAGAGCGCTATGGAAGGTATGATGGAGCCAACGGTGAAAGAGAAGATTACGGCTAATGTGGAAGTAAGAGAAGTGTTTAAATTCGATAAGGCTACTGTAGCTGGTTGCGTTGTTTTAGATGGAAAGATTAAGCGTGATAATAAAGTGCGATTGATACGCGACGGTATTGTAATTTACCCGATTGGTGAAAATGCAGTGGCAGAACTGGGCTCTTTAAAACGCTTTAAAGATGACGCGAAAGAAGTGCTGACAGGTATGGAGTGCGGTCTTACTATCAAAAATTACACAGATATTAAGGTAGGAGATATCGTAGAGTCTTACGAGCTGGAAGAAATAAAGAGAACGTTGTAATAACAAATGGGAATGGTGAGTAGTAAGTAGGGAAATAGAATATAGCTTCACCTACTGGCTGCTGGCTATTCCCATTTACTTTTTCTTAAACAAACTTTTGTTAAATGCACTGCTCAGCGTCATTATTGTATAGGGGCTGATTAATTTTGAGCTATGATCAAATATTTTCTTGCGGGTTTATTTGCTATAACCCTGAGTTTAACTGCTTTTTCGCAGGGAAAATCACAAAAACTGGTGGTTGATAAAATTTTAGGAGCTGTCGGGGACAGGATCATTTTACAATCGGATATACAAAACGCTATTTTGGATGCATCACGTAATGGCGATCAACTTCCCGAAGGCGCTGCCTGTTCCATTCTGGAGCAGTCTCTGATATCGAAAATTCTGGCCTTACAGGCGGAGCGGGATTCGCTCCCAGTAAGTGACGAGGAGGTAGAGGCCAACCTCGACATGCGCGTGCGTGGCTGGGTAATGCAGTTTGGTAGTGAGCAGGCAGTAGAGGATGTGGCAGGTAAAACTATTTTCCAGCTAAAAGATGACTCCCGCCACATGATTAAAGAGCAGATGCTGTCTAACAGAATGAAACAGAAAATAGTAGAAAATGTCCATATTACCCCTACAGAGGTAAAAGCATTTTTTGACAGGGTTCCTTCGGACAGTGTACCATTTCTGGAGTCTGAACTAGAGATAGGCCAGATCAATGTATACCCTAAAGCTGCGAAAGAGGTAGAAGAATACATTTACAATGAAATGATAAACTACCGGAAGCAGATTGAAGCAGGAACATTAAGTTTTGAAGCAGCCGCAAAAAAATATTCAGAGGATCCGGGTAGCCGTGACAGAGGCGGTGCTTACGAAGTAAACAGGAATGATAAGGATCAGCTCGATCCTGTATTTCTCTCCACAGCATTCAGGCTGAAGGCAGGTGAGTTATCGATGCCGGTAAAATCAAATAAGTTCGGGTACTTCCTCATACAATCAGAAAGCAGGCGTGGCGATAATGCTAAAGTGAGAATGATATTGAGAATACCTCCTGTAACTAAAACCGAATTGGATGCGGCGAAAATCAAATTAGACTCTGTGAGAACAGAGATCGTTTCAGGAAAGATATCCTTTAAAGATGCGGCCTACAAGTATAGTGAAGATGAGGCGGTAAAAAGCTATGGTCCTTTTGTTTTAAATTCCGACGGATCTACATACGTACATATAGACCAGTTGCCTGATAAAGATATGGTACAGGCTTTAGCAACATTGAAAGAGGGCGACTACTCTCAACCTTTAACTTTTACCAATGAACAAGGTAAGCAGGGGGTAAGAATTTTGTACCTGAAGTCGAAAACAGAACCGCACAAAATGAACCTGAATGATGATTACAATAAAATAGCCAGCATGGCTTTAGAAACAAAAAAACAAAAAGCGCTGGATGACTGGTTAACTAAGAAAGTGCCTACTTTTTATGTTTTGGTTGACCAGGAGGCGGCGGCTCAATGCCCTAATTTGCAAAAATACGAGGCCACCAGCAGCAGGGGATTCTAATAAATATTTAGATGAATATGTGACAGGTTGATGGGGAAGTCTCATCAACCTGTTTTTTGTTGTATCTTTTATCTTTATTAAATTATGAAAGATCTTCATATTGTATGGGGTGTGCAAGCCAGAGCACTTGTGCTAATGGGAGCGTTTTATAATCTTGATGAGATGGACCTGGTTTGTTTTGAAGATCTTCTGTCAATTGGACCCATCGGTAACCTGGATGTAAAAGAAGGAACAGCGAACAGGGCGTGCTGGTTAGCACAGCTGGAGCCAGCGTTTAGCAGCCAGCTAGCTGCAATGGTACAATCGGATGTTGAACTTATCCGGGAAATTAGAATTAAAATTGATAATTATAAGAGGGTGTTCTTATGGACCGGATTTGACACTAGCGAAATCCTCTGTGCATCAAGACTTTTATTTCACCTGAAATGGGTTTCTTTACCACCTATTTTTACGATTGGTTTTTTACAGAACTCTGTTACGCAGCGTATCGGTGAGTTCATATACCCCAGGTCGTTAAAGGAAACTGCTATTAATCAGGTTTCAGCATTATTCCACAATTTTGCCCCTTTGACCCGTGAGCGGTTTGAGTCTATGCAATTAATTTGGAAAAGTACAGTCGCGGGTGAGGCCTGTTTAAGAGTAGCCAATGATCAATCAGAAATTTTGGGAGTTGAAATCGAATTCTTTGATGCGGATATTAAATCGCATTGCACCTTGCGTTATCAGGCTGCCTAAAAAGTGATTGGAAAGACATTAGGATTAATGAACGAAAAGAATATTGGTGGAGGTGTTGGTGATTCCTTTCTCAATTGGCGTTTAAAGCAATTAGCCCAAAATGGTAAGCTCAAATATCGCGGAACCCTTTCGTCCATGAGAGACTACGAAGTTAAACTCGCATAATTTACTGCATGTCTTAAGAAATAGCCAGTTGTTTGTCGTCTGTTCATTTAGGGAGCATGAATATCCAGATGCTTTTTTAAAGTAAAATGCTGGTTTAATATTCAGTCACCTTCTCCTGGCCATAAGTTGCACCTTTACTTTTCCCATATAATCTCCTTTAAGAACATCAAGAATAAAGGTTTGTACGGGCCTTTGAACTTAACTAATCTTAACCCCTTAATGGTTTTTTATATTGTAAACTGTTAAAATATGAGAAATGAAATATGTTTACTTTTTGTCCTTTTTCTTAGAAAAGCTAATCAATAATGCCGGTAACAAAATAAGGTTGGTAACAGTAGCTGTAATCAATGTTATTGATGTTAGCCAACCTAATGCTTCAGTACCTCCAAAACCACTGAAACAAAAAATGACAAATCCTGCAATTAATACCATTGAGGTATAGATGATACTGATACCGGTGCTATGTATGGTTTGTATAACCGTGCTTTGCACATCGTTATCATGATAGGTCAGCTCCTGCTTATAATTAACCAGAAACCGGATGGTAATATCTATTGCGATACCCAGGGCTACACTAAAAATAAGTACGGTACTGGGCTTAAGTGGTACACCGGCCCAGCCCATAATACCCGCGGTAATAACCAAAGGGATAATATTAGGAATTAAGGAACACAACAGGATGCGAAACGACTTAAACAGGTACAGCATACAAAGAGCTATCAATAAAAAAGCCCAGAAAATACTTTCCTTTAGTCCATTAATGATAATGCGGCCGCCTTCTAAAAAGGCAATGCTGCTACCGGTAAGTGAAACATTGTATTGATCTTTCGGAAATATTTCATTGGCTCTCTTTTCTATGCCCGCCAAAAGGCCTGGCAAGGCATGGGTGCCTACATCGGCCATGTTTACACTCAACCTGGCTTCCTGTTTCGCACTATCCATAAACCGTGACACCAGTTTGGTAAACGAATCATCGCTTCCGCTACTGTCGCCAGGGCTGCTGGTTTTCATATTCAGGTATTGGGCCAGGCCAGGTAAATCAAATTCTGAAGGCATTGAATAATTGGTGCTATCGCCATCATAAAATGCCTGTTTGGCAAACTTCAAACCTTCTACAAGACTCAGGGGCCGCGCTATTTCTGGTCTTGAAGACAGATATTGTGTAAACGAATCAATCTTTACCAGGTTCTTAAAGTTTCTGGTTACACCAAATTTCTTTTTAGTATCTATCACAATCTCCAAAGGCATAACTCCCTTAAAGTTCTTTTCAAAAAACTTCAGGTCAGTATAGATCTTATCGGTTTTGGGTACATCATCTACCATGTATGCATTGCTTTGCAATCTGAACGTACCAGCCGCAGCAATTACCACAACGATAACTGTAACTATATAAATTAGTTTTCTGTGCGCTAAAGACCATTTTTCCAAACGGTCCAGCCAGCGGTTCAGTCTTCGGTTATTCAGGTATTTGGTATGCTTTTCCTTTGGAGGTGGTAAAAAGTATAGCACAACAGGAATCAATACTAACGATATAAAGAACAACAGCATGATATTGATACCTGCCACTGCTCCAAATTCTTTTAATATAGCGCTCTTGGTTAATGCAAAAACTGCAAACCCGATAGCCGCTGCCAGGTTACAAAACAGCGTTACTACACCCATGCGGCTTACCATATCTACTATGGCGTTCCTTTTCTTCTGCTGAACCGGAACTCCGTCACCCACATGAGACTGTTTTTTCCAGCTGGTATGGTATTTATTCAAAAAGTAAATACAGTTAGGAATACCAATCACCACTATTAATGGCGGTATTAAAGCGGTTAGCAGGGTAATTTTATAGCCCAGTATATGTATGGTACCTAAACAGAAAAGAACTCCAATGATCACCACACCCAAAGACAACAACATGGAACTTACTGATCTGAAGAAGAGCAACAATATAACCGCAGAAAGCAGGATAGATGCGGTGAGGAAGTAACGCATTTCATTGGCTATACGTGTGGCCAGTACCGTTCGTATATAAGGCAGCCCGCTTAATTTTACTTCTACATTGGTTGCTTTTTCGAAATTGGCTATTTGAGCGGTTACTTCGTTAATGGTAGCATCTCTTTTCTTCGAGTTAATGATTTCGGGATCCATGGTTAATCCCATCAAATAGGCTTTGGACTCAGGGTTATACAGCAAGCCTTTATAAAATGGTAAATTGAGAAAGCCGGCGGCCCCTTCATCAATTTGCGCCTGGTTGAGCGGTGTAGTGGTGAATATCTTTCTGGCCTGTAATTTTTCGCTAACCGAGTCTTTTACCAGGTTTACTGCACCGGGAATCGCTATAATATCAATAACGCCGGGTATTTTTTTAAGGTTGTTCTGAAGCGAAACATAGGGGTTAAAAACTTTTTCGGTAAAAAACTGGTCGGTTTGAACTCCTACAACCATCAGGTTACCATCCTGCCCGTATTTCTTTTTAAACTCCTGGTAAGCTATATTAACCGGGTGGTCGGTAGGAATGGCCCTTGTGAACTCATATCCCAATTCCGCTTTACTTCCCCAATAAGCAAATAGGGCGGTAATAGCAGTTAGTAGTATTAAAAGAACGAATCTGTATTTAATAATGGCTTTACCCAGCTTTTCCCACATAAAGTATATTTATTGTGTTTTTTAGACGATGTTTAGTTTTTAAACTGTTGTTGTAAACAACTTCTATTGCGATATTGGCAAAGAAAAAGAAAAAACAATGCCAACACATAGTTTTTTTGAGGGATGTATTAGTAAGAGTACTATCAATTCTTTGACAACCCAATGATTAAAATTTACCTTGCAGTACTATTTTTTTATAATTGACGGATAAAATTCATAAAACGAAAGGCATCGTGCTTCGTACTGTTAAGTATGGAGAAACCAGCATCATTGCATCGGTGTACACCGAAACATTCGGGGTGCAATCCTATTTATTAAACGGCATACGCAGTGCTTCAAAGAAGGGAGGCTCCAGGATAGGCTTTTTTCAACCGGGAGCAATATTGGATATGGAAGTGTACCACAATGAATTTAAGCAATTGAATCGTATAAAAGAATACAGGTTTGCAACAGTGTACCAACAAATTTTTACTGATGTGCTTAAAAATGGCGTTGCGTCCTATATGGTAGAGCTATTAAGTAAATGTTTAAAGCAACCGGAAGATAATTACGGGTTATTTGCTTTTGCTGAAGACTGCCTTATAGCCCTGGACCGGTGTGATGATAAGATAATGGCCAATTTTCCTGTTTTTTTCGCGGTACAGCTTACCCATTTTCTGGGTTTTTTACCGCAGGGTATAAATCCTGATATTGATCAGTCGGGTGAATGGGTATTTGACGTACAGGAAGGCGTTTTTACCGATGCCCCGCTTTTTCACCATTTAAGTCTCGAAAAAAAATATGCCTCCATACTGGCTGAGCTTTTACAGGTGCGTCAACCGGGAGAGTTATCAGAAATCAATGCTAATGCAGAAGCCAGGCGTAAAATCCTGGATTTGATGGAAGTATATTACAGCCTGCATGTACAGGATTTTGGCAATATGAGAACCCTGCCTATTTTAAAAGAGATTATGAGGTAGTGTGTTACCGCTTTCTGCGTTTCTGGTTTATTTTAGACATAACATGCCTGGTTGGTTGGGTTACCCATTTAAATGTGCGCGAGAAACGTCCGTCTGTCGGATACTTCCTGTTAGGCGTAAGATTATTAAAAATAAGCGCCACTAATAACAATATTAGTCCACCTGTTAAAACAGGCGATAATACATACCAATAGCCTAAGGCTTTTACTTTTTCCGACCCTATCACGGCAATCAAAGCGGTGGCGCCACCCGGAGGGTGAAGCGTTTTGGTTATTTGCATGGCTATAATCGAAAAAGCCACAGCCAGCGGAGCCGTTAGCCAAATAACCGGTGGACATAATTTGGCAATAGTTACGCCCAGCAAGGCGGATATGACGTGGCCGCCAATCAGGTTCCTGGGTTGGGCCAACGGACTTTGGATACTTCCGTAAATTAAAACGGATGAGGCTCCAAAAGAGCCGATCAGGAACAGGTTGTCACTTTCTGAAAGCCTTGTTTGTAGCAGGGCAATAGTGCCAATTCCAAAAAAAGCGCCTAGAAAAGACCAGAAATGTTCTCTCCGGTCAATCAGTGTTTCCTTATATGCCACGTAGCGGGCAATTCTATATCCTCTTTTAATTTTTGCTTTCACGCTGCGAGTTCATTCTTCAGTGATTCGTGTTCTATTGGCCGGCTATCTTTAATGTTTGTTCAGATAAGCTCACAGAACCGTCTCAAATATTTTAATTATTCGTTTTCCGGGGAGGCAAAGTTCCCGTTTCAGAACAGTTTGACCAAATATTGGGTATTCATGAAATGAAAAGCCAGCTGCTGTGTCACTCAATACCTTTGCCGGCGTTTAGCTGATACATGAATAAAATATCCATTACCGGAGCTGGTATCGGGTGATTAACAACCGCCTTGTTTTGAAAAACGAGGGAGGCGAATAACTAATAAAGCCTGCGCGCTT
>JAESFO010000899.1_pt1 | contig 11518 bp, 10 predicted proteins | sample 9269421 | NCBI WGS metagenome assembly JAESFO01 (sample SAMN14502839, study PRJNA617101) | algae metagenome | isolation source: Nostoc desertorum CM1-VF14 and co-occurring heterotrophs from rocky... | place: USA: Clark Mountains, San Bernardino, California | collected 2000-06-05 | reverse complement strand
GGGGGCCCGGCCCGGCCCCGGGGGCCGGGCCCGCGGCGGGTGTCACTCCTGCTCGGCGGCCTGCTCGGTCGCGAACGGGTTCTCGACGAGGGCGTTGGAGTGGCTCGCGGAGTTGTGCGGAAGGGCGCGCTCGGCCTCGAGCTCGGTGAAGATGTCCTTCATCGTTTTCTCCTCCAGTGGGTGACATCGTCCGGTTCCGGACCACCCCATCGTGACCACAACCGACATTGGTTTTCAACAGTGGTGGACGTCTCGTCGCGTTCTATTGGTGATGACTGTCGTTTCACACTATGGTTCGCGCACCCCCACGGAAGGACCGGAGTGAGCGAGACGGCCCCGACCGCCCCCGAGCACGAACGCACCGACCTGCGCCGCTACCTCGCCGCCCGGGTCGTCTCGGTCGCCGGCTCCCTGGTCGCCGCGGTCGCCCTGCCCGTGCTCGTCTACCGGCTGACCGGCTCGCCCGCGTGGACGGCGGCGATCGCGACCGCGGAGGCACTCCCCTACCTGCTGTTCGGGCTGGTCGCGGGAGCGCTGGCCGACCGGGTCGACCGCAGGCGGCTCATGGTCGGCGTCGACCTGGCGTGCGGCGCGGTGCTGGCGGGGATCCCGCTTGCCTGGTGGGCCGGGGTACTCACACCGTGGCAGGTGCTCGGCACGGCGGTCGCGGTGCAGACCGGTTTCGTCTTCTTCGACGCCGCGAACTTCGGCGCCCTGCCCACGCTGGTCGGGCCCGACCGGATCACCGCGGCGTTCTCCACCCTCTACGGCGCGACGACCGTCGTCGAACTGGTCGTGCCGCCGCTCGCCGGGCTGGCCGTCGCGACCCTGGCCCCGGCCGGGCTGCTGTCGGTCACCGCGCTCACCGCGGTCGCGTCGGCGCTGCTGATCCGGTCGGTCGCCGGGAGCCTGTCCCCCGGGCCCGGCACCCGCGCGCCGACCCGGATCCTCGCCGACGTGCGCGAAGGCCTGGCACTGCTCATGGGCCACCCGGTGGTCCGGACGCTGACGCTGGTCGGTACCACCCAGGCCGTCGCGGGCGGCGCCTGGCTCGCGATGACCGTGCCGTGGGCGGACCGGGTGCTCGGCATCCGCGCCGACGGCGACGCCAGGCTCGGCCTCCTGTTCGCCTGCTGGGGTGTGGGCGGGCTGGCCGCGGCCCGGCTGGTCCCGCGGCTGTCGGAGCGCTGGGGCGGGGCGCGGCTCGCGCTGGCCGGGCTGCCGGTGTCGCTGGCCTGCGCGGTCGCGGTGGTGTCGGCGACGCACTGGGTCCCCGCACTCCTCGCCGCGACCGCGTTCGGGGCGGCGTACTCGACGGTCGTGCTCAACGCCGTCACCTACCGGCTGCAGGTCACGCCCGAGCACGCCCGCGCCCGGGTCTCGACGACCGCACGGATGCTGTCCTGGGGCCTCGGCACCCCGGCCGGTGCCGCGCTGGCCGGCGTCGTCGCGACGACACCGGCGGGCCCGCGCGGCGGCCTGGCGGCCGGGGCCGCGGTGCTGGCCGCCGGGGTCGCGCTGGCGTGGCTCACCCCGCCGCTGCGCCGGGCCGCCCGCGGCTGACCGGGCCGACCCGTCCGGCACACCCCGGCCCGGTCCACGGCAGCACCGGTCCCGGCGTGCGCCCGGCCGGCGAGACGCACGTTTCCGCCCTCGCGGGGGCGGAAACGTGCACGTCGCCGTACCGGCGACCCGACGGGGGTGGCGGACCGGTCGTCGGCGCCACGCCCGGCGGGGTGGGTGCGCGGTCAGGCGCTGACGGGCCGGGCCGGGGTGGAGTCCAGGTAGCTGCAGGTCAGCCGCCCCTCGTGGGTCGAGACGACCCCGCGCACCCCGAACACCTCGGCCAGCAGCCGGTCGTCGACGACGTCGCCGGGTGCCCCGTCGGCGTGCACCCGCCCGTCGCGCAGCGCGACGATCCGGTCCGCGCACCGCGCGGCCTGGGCGAGGTCGTGCAGCACCGCGACGACGGTCAGGCCGCGCAGCTCCTGCAGCTCCCGGACCAGGTCGAGCACCTCCAGCTGGTGGCGGACGTCGAGGTAGGTGGTGGGCTCGTCGAGCAGCAGCACCGGGGCGTCCTGGGCCAGGGCGAGCGCGATCCGCACCCGCTGGCGTTCCCCGCCCGACAGCAGCTCGACCGGGGTGTCGGCCCACGCCTGCGTGCCGGTGGCCGCCAGCGCGTCGGACACCGCTGCGTCGGCGCCGCCGCCGAGCATGCCCAGCGGCCCGCGGACGGCGTAGCGGCCCTGTGCGACGAGCGCCCGCACGGTCACCCCGCCCAGCGGCGGCAGGGCCTGCGGCAGCACCGCGACCCGCTTCGCGACCTCCCGGCGCGGGGTCCCGGCCAGCGGCCGGTCGGCCAGGTGCACCGCGCCCGCGTCGGGCCGGTGCAGCCCGGCGAGCACCCGCAGCAGCGTGGTCTTCCCGCAGCCGTTGCGCCCCACCAACGACAGCCACTGCCCGCGGGCGACCGCCAGGTCGACGCCGTCGAGCACGGTGCGCCCGTCGAAGCGCACCGTCACCCCCTCGGCCCTGAGCACCGTCACAGCGCACCTCCCACCGTCGTACGGGACCGTCGGCGGACGATCCCGATGAGCACCACCGCGCCAGCGACCGCCGTCACCGCTCCCGCGGGCACCCCGATCGGCCGGTCCCCGGCCGGGGCGAACGCCGTCAGCAACTGGGCGACGACGTCGGCCGCGACGACCGTGCCCGCCCCGGCCGCCGCCGCCGCGGGCACGAGCAGCCGCGGGTCGGCCGCGCCCCGCACCCCGAGCACCGCACGGGCCAGGTGCGGGGCGAGCAGCCCGACGAACGCGAGCGCCCCGACCGCCGCGACCGCCCCGCCGGTGGCGAGCACGGCCAGCAGCACCGCGGCCGAGCGCCACCCGGACACGGCGAGGCCGACGCCGCGGGCGTGGTCGTCGTCGACGCCCAGGACGGCGAGCACCGGGCCGAGCAGCACCGCGAGGACCACCGCGGTCAGCGCGACCGGCCAGAGCGCGTCCCAGTGCTCCCAGCCACGCCCGTTGAGCGAGCCGACCAGCCACCGGACCATCGACCCGGCCAGCTGCGGGCGGGCGGTGAGCAGCAGCAACGTCGTCCCGCCGAGCACCGCCGACACCAGCACCCCGACGACGGCCAGCCGCAGCGGGTCCGCGGTGCCCGGCCCCGCTGCCCGGCCGGCGAGCAGCCACAGCACCCCGCCCCCGAGCGTCCCGCCGAGCAGGGCCACGGCCAGCACGCCGAGCGGGGTGCCGACCGGTCCGCCGAGCACGGTCCCCAGCACCGCGCCGAGCACCGCGCCGGAGCCGACACCGGTCACCTCAGGGGAGGCGAGCGGGTTGCGCAGCACCGCCTGCAGCACCGTCCCGGCGACGCCGAGGCAGGCACCGGCCGCGAGCCCGACCAGGACCCGCGGTGCCCGCAGCTCCCGGACAAGGTCGGTCGACAGCGGGTCCGCGACCCCGGCGAGGGCCGCGAGCGCGGTGCCGGGCCCGACGGCGGTGCCGACCAGGAGCCCGGCCAGGGCCGCGACCGCCACGCACAGTCCGAGCAGCCCGAACCGGGCCGCGAGCGTCGCGTCCCGGCCCACCGAGCGGTTCACCGCTCCACCGCCGCGGCGGGACCGTCGGTGCGGACGGGAACGGCCGTGCGGGCGGCCCGCGGGCGTCGCCACACCAGCAGCAGCCCGCCCGCGACGATCGCGACCCCCGCGGTGAAGCCGCCGACCGGCAGCTCCACCGGGTACAGCACGGTGCGGGCCAGCAGGTCCGCCACGACGACCACGGCCGCACCCGCCCCGGCGCAGGCCGCGGCGCGGGGAAGCGGCCGGGCCGCGGGGAGCAGCACCCGCACCAGCTGCGGGGCGAGGAACCCGACCCAGGCGACCGGCCCCGCCGGGCCGACGACGGCCGCGACGAGCAGGCAGGCCACGCCCAGCACCGCCGCCCGGGCCGCCCCGGTGCGCAGGCCCAGCGCGGAGGCGGCGTCGTCGCCGAGACGCAGCGGCCCCAGCAGCGGCAGCACCGCGACCCCCGCGACGAACGCGACCGCCAGCGCGGGCAGAACCGGCGTCACCGTCGCCCACGTCGTGCCGGTCAGCGAACCCAGCAGGTAGCGCACCAGCACGCCCTGCTCGGAGGAGCCGGTCATGGCGACCGCCGCGAGCAGCAGCGCCTGCAGCGCCGCCCCCACCCCGGCTCCGATCAGCAGGACCGCGGCCGGGCCGACGGCGCCGCGGACCGCGAGCAGGGTGAGCGCGCCCCCGGTCACCGCGCCGACCACGGCGGGCAGCAGCGGCGCGAACGGGACCGCGGCCCCGGTGACGATCGTGACCGCCACCGCGGCCGCGGCACCGGAGGACACCCCGAGCAGCTCGGGGACGGCGAGCGGGTTGCGCAGACCGTCCTGCAGCAGCAACCCGGCCAGCCCGAGCGCGGCGCCGGTGAGCACACCGAGCAGCAGCCGCGGCACCCGCAGCTCGGTGACGACGACGTGCTCGATCCCGCCCGCCGCGCCCAGCACGGCGGGCAGCCGGTGCGGGGCGACGGCCGGGGTGCCGGTCCCGAGGACCAGCGCGGCGAGCAGCACCGCCCCGGCCGCGACGGCGAGCAGCAGCAGGGCCCGTCTCACCGGCCGGGGACCGCCGCGAGCGACCGGGTGACGATCGCGCCCAGGCTGCGGGTGCCGCGCCCGCTGCCCCACAGCCGCGGGTCCATCTCGTGCACGTTCCCCTGCTGCACCGCGGGGACCTGGGCCCACACCGGGTTCGCGGCGAGCTGGTCGGTCAGGGTGCGGTCGGCGGAGGAGAACAGCAGCGAGAACGCGAACACCACGTCCGGGGCCTGCGCGAGGATCTCCTCGACGCTGTAGGTGCTCGCGGTCTCGACGTCGGCGCCGCGCGGGACGAACGGGTAGTCGTAGAGCGTCGCGAGCAGGTTCCCGTTGACCGTGTCGGTGGTGTCGACGCCGATCGTGTCGGCGCTGCCGTACACCAGCAGGACCTTCCGGTCGGCCTTGCCGGAGGCGCGCGCCTGCTCGACGCCGTCGGCCAGCGTCGTGCGGAAGCGCCGTTCGCCCGCGGTGGCCTCGGCGGTGCGTCCGGTGAGCGACCCCAGGTCCCGCAGGTAGCCGACCGAGTCCTCCCAGGTCGTCGGCTGCACCAGCCACAGCGGGGCGAACCGCTCGATCGCCGCACGCAGCGGCTCGTGCACTCCGCCGAGCCCGATCACCAGATCGGGACGCAGCGCGGCGATGGACTCGACGTCCTCGCTGCCGAAGCTGCCGGCGACGGTCGGGACCTGCGCGGCGCGGTCGCCGAGCAGGACGGGGTTCTTCAGCAGGGCCGGGGTGGAGGTGCCGGCCGGGGTGAGCCCCAGCTCGACGACCATGTCGTCGCACAGACCGGTCAGGCAGACGATGCGCGTCGGCGGGGCCGGCACGGTGACGGCGGTGCCGCGCGGGTCGGTGACCGTGAGTGCCGGCTCCAGCGGTGCGACGTCCCGGCTGACGGCGGGCCGCTCGGCGGCCGCGTCCGGCGCGGGCGCGGCCGTCCCACCGCACCCGGCGAGCAGCAGGGCGACCACCGCGACCGGCAGCAGGGAGGCGATCCGGGAGGCGATCCGGGAGGCACGGGGCCGGGCGGCAGCGACGGCGCGAGCAGCTGCGGCGGAGCCTGCGGCGGCATCGGCGGGCGGGCGACGGGCGCTCATCGCGCACCGGCCAGGTCGCGCCCGGCCCGCAGGTCGCGCAGCGCGGCGGCGTCACGGCGCAGCGAGGCGGCGGTGTCGCCGGGGACGAACTCCAGCAGCACCTCGGTGTCGGTGCCGTCGTCGCGGGACTGCGCGGTGAGCTCGGCGAGCACCGGGGCCCACAGGTCGGCGCGGTCGCCGAGCGGCAGCCGCTCGGTGTATCCGTCGGCGCCCCAGGAGAACGCGTGCACGGTGGCCGGGCGCAGCGCGCGGACCTCGACCAGGCAGGCGTCGGTGTCGGGCAGCTCGCGCGGCTGCCAGTGGGCGACCAGGGCGGGGTGGCCGACCTCGGCGCGCAGCCTCAGCGCGGTGTCGAGGCCGTCGGTGAGGGACTCGACGTGGTGCTCGACGAGCAGCCCCATCCCCCGCTCGGCGACGGCGTCGGCGCAGCGCCGCAGGGCGTCCACCGTGGCGGCGCGCCCGGCGGGCGACACGTCGGCCGAGGCCGCCGTCCCGGCCCAGACCCGTACCCGCGGGGCGCCGAGCTCGGCCGCCGTCGCGACGACGGCGTCGAACTCGCCGGGGTCGGACGCACCGGCCTTGTGGTAGCTGCCGTAGGTGCCGATCCGCAGCCCGGCGCCCGCGCAGGCACCGCGGGCCGCCGACGCCGCCGCCCGGTCACCGGGACGGACGTGCCGGTCCCCGGCCCACTCGACGACCTCGGACCCGGCGTCGACCGCCAGGCGCACGACGTCCGGAACGGACCTCTCACGGAAGGTGACCGACGCCAACCCCAGAAGCAGCATGGTCGGTAACCGTAGTCATTGTCGTTTGCGCGATCCAGCGACGTACGTCACCCGATGTCCGGTTCCGTCTACAGCAGGTCGAGTCCGGCCGCCACGACCGTGTCCGCGTCGAGCCCGTGGTGGGCGTAGACCGAGGCGAGGTCGCCGGACTGACCGAAGCGATGAACGCCCAGGTGCGTCGCGGGGACCCGGTTGACCCCGGCGAGGAACGCGAGGGTGTGCGGGTGCCCGTCGAGCAGGGTGACCAGCGGCGCGGCCCGGCGCGCGGGGAACGCCGACTCCAGGATCCACGGCTCGGCCTGCGGACGGGCGGGGCGTCCGGCACGGGCCTGCAGGGCGTCGAACAGCAGCCCCGGACTGGTCACCACGACGACGTCGACGTCGTGGCCGAGCTCGGCGAGCCGGTCCGCCGCGGCGAGTGCCTCGGTCGTCGGCGCACCGGCGACCGCGATGGTCAGCGCCGGTGTGCCCGCGGCGCGGCGGAGCGGGTAGGCCCCGGCGACCACCTGACGCCGGCGCCGCTCGCGCGCGGCCGGGTCGGCCGGGACCGCCGCGAGGGTCTGGTCCACCGGCCGGGTCGACAGGCGCAGGTAGGCGCTGGTGCCGTCCGGACGGCCGAGCCGGGCCAGCGAGGCGAGCAGCGTCCACTCGGTGTCGATGGCGAACGCCGGCTCGTAGGTGACGCAGCCGGGCTGCTCCAGCCCGACCGACGGCGTCGTCACCGACTGGTGGGCACCGCCCTCGGGGGCCAGCGACACCCCGGAGGGCGTGCCGACGAGGATCGACTGGCCACCCGCGTAGATGCCGAACGACCACGGCTCCAGCGCGCGCTCGACGAACGGGTCGTAGAGCACCCCGATCGGCAGCACCGGACGGCCCCAGCGCGACCAGGTCGCCCCCAGCTCCCCCAGCGCCCCGACGAGGTTCCCCTCGGCGATGCCCAGCTCCAGGTGCTGGCCGGTGGGCCGCTCGCGCCAGTGCAGGATCGTCTCGGGATCGTCGTCGAACCAGTCCTTGCGCTCCGCGGTCGACCAGACGCCGACCTTGTTCACCCAGCCGCCCAGGTTCGTCGACGACGACACGTCCGGACAGAGCGTGACCACCCGGCCGGCCGCCTCGGGGGCCTCGCGGGTGAGGTCGAGCAGCGCCCGGCCGAGCGCGGCCTGGGTGGTGGCCCGCCCGGTCGGGGTGCGTCCGATGTCGGTCGGCAGCGGCGGGACCGGCTGGTCGTCGACCGGGTCGCGGTGCAGCCGCTGCGCCGCGCCGGCCACCACCTCGCCCGCCGGGGACTCCGGGTCGAAGCGCCGCCAGGGGTCGTCGGGGTCGGCGCCGACGGCGTCGGCCAGCTCGCGGACCTGGTCGGCGCTCAGGATCGAGCCGTGGTTCTGCGGGTGGCCCGCGGTCGCGAGGCCGTGGCCCTTGACCGTGTAGGCGAGGATCACCGTGGGCCGGGTGTCGTCGATCGCGGAGAACGCGTCGCGCAGCGCGGCGGTGTCGTGCCCGCCGAGGTTGCGCACCGCGGCGAGCAGGGTGTCGTCGTCGAGGCCGGCGACGAGCTCCGCCAGGTCGGCGTGTCCGTCGGGGAGCCGGGTGCGGACCTCGTCGGCGTCGCAGCGCAGCAGCCGCTGGTACTCCGCGTTCTGCATGGTGTCGATCCGGGCGCGCAGCGCGTCGCCGCCGGGGCGGTCGAACAGCTCGTGCAGCAGCCTGCCGTACTTGACGGTGAGGACCTGCCAGCCGGCCGCGGAGAACATGCCCTCGATCCGCGGCGCGCCGATCGCGGGGACGACCCGGTCCAGGGACTGCCGGTTCAGGTCGACGATCCACACGACCTCGCCCAGCTCACCGACCATCGGGTCGAGGATGGCCTCCCAGACGGCGCCCTCGTCGAGCTCGGCGTCGCCGACCAGGGAGTACTGCCTGCCCTCTCCGGCACCCCCGAAGTGGGTGTCGACGTAGCGGCGGGCCAGCGCACCCCAGATCGGGGCGGTCGCGCCGATGCCCACCGAGCCGGTCGAGTAGTCGACCGGGTCGGGGTCCTTGGACCGCGACGGGTAGGACTGCAGCCCGCCGAAGGCGCGCAGCGTGCTCAGGTAGCGCTCGTCGAGCTCGCCGAGCAGGTAGTTGATCGCGTGCAGCACCGGCGAGGCGTGCGGCTTGACCGAGACCCGGTCCCCGGCCCGCAGGTGCTCGAACCACAACGAGGTCATGATCGTCGTCATCGACGCCGACGACGCCTGGTGCCCGCCCACCTTCAGCCCGCTGGGGTCACCGCGCCGGTTGGCCGCGTCGACGATCGCGGTGGACAGCCAGAGCACCCGCTTCTCGATCTCGACGAGCGTGTCCGTCGTCACCGTCTGCGTGCCCATCGCCCACCACTCCAGCCTCGTCGCCCATGCAGCCTGCCCAGTCAGCCCACCACCACATCGACGAGTGCACAACCACAGCCCGTACGACTGAGCAGAGTGCACGCGCCGGGCCGGGCGAGACGCGCGCCGGGACGGCATAATGCGCACCCGCGGACACGAGGAGGGGGCACCAGGTGACGGGAACGACCGGTGACGGGCGGGCCGCGCTCGACGGCCACGACGCCCGGCTGCTGCTGGCCCTGGCGCAGGACCCGCGCGCGACGGTGCTCGCCCTCGCCGAACGGGTCGGCCTGTCCCGCAACACCGTGCAGGCCCGGCTGGCCAAGCTGGACCGGCTCGGCGCACTGGACACCTTCGAGCGTCGGGTCGACCCGGCGGCGCTCGGCTACCCGCTGACCGCGTTCGTGACGGTGCGGGTGGTGCAGCGCGAGCTCGCCGCCGTCGCCGACGCACTGGACCGGGTACCGGAGGTGCTGGAGGTGCACGGCGTCTCCGGACCGGAGGACCTCCTGGTGCACCTGGTCGCCCGCGACGCCGACGACCTCTACCGGATCGCCGGGCACCTCCTCGCGATCGGCGGGGTGGAGCGCACGTCGACGTCGCTGGTCATGCGCTCGCTGGTCGGGTTCCGCACCGCCCCGCTGCTGCACCGCCTGACCGACGGCGGCGCAGGCGCACCCGCCGTTCACCCGGCACCGCTACCGTCACGCCGATGAGCGCCCCCGCCGCCCCCGGTTTCGACCCGGACTTCCTCGGCGTCGCGACGCCGATGCCGACGCTGCCCGGGACCGACACCGTGCTGCTCCCCTACACCCACTTCGCGACCCTGCACCGGCCCGACCGGCGCCTGGCCGCGGCCACCGCCGTCGCGATCGACGGGGCGACCCTGCGGCAGCTCGAACGTTCCGACGACTGGCGCCTCGACGACCGGCTGCCCGCCGGGCAGCAGGCCGGCGCCGAGCTCTACGCCGACAACGACCTCGACCGCGGCCACCTGGTCCGCCGCCAGGACCCGGTGTGGGGCGGGGCCGCCGAGGCTGCGACGGCGGAGTCCGACACGTTCCACTACACCAACGCCGCCCCGCAGGCCGCCGCGTTCAACCAGGACAAGCAGACCTGGGGCGGGTTGGAGGACTACCTGCTCGACAACGCGGGCGACCACGATCGGCGGCTCGTGGTGTTCACCGGCCCGGTGCTGGCCGACGACGACCCGGAGTACCGCGGCGTGCGCATCCCGCGGCTGTTCTGGAAGATCGGCGCCTTCGTCGTCGGCGGCGCGCTGGGCACCACCGCGTACCTGCTGGACCAGACCCCTCAGCTCGGCGACCTCGCCGAGCCGCCGGCCGGGGACCCGCCGCCGCTGGGCCCGTACCGCACCTTCCAGGTACCGGTGGCCCGGATCGGCGAGCTGACCGGGCTCGACCTGGGCCCGCTGACCGCGGCGGACCGGATGCCGGCACCCGAGCCGGTGCCCGCCGCACTGTCGGAGCGGGCCGTGCGGCTGCGCTCGTTCGCCGACATCCGCGGACTGTGAGCGCGCCGGGGATCTAGGGTCGCCCCGTGACCGAGCTGCTCCCCAGCACCCAGCGCACCCTGCTCGCCCGCGTCGCCCGCGCCCAGCGCGACGGCCGCGTCCCCTCCCTCGTCGCCGGGGTGGTCCGCGACGGCGCCCTCGTCTGGCACGCCGGGCGTGGAGCGCTGCCGGACGCGGCCGCCGAGGACGACGTCCAGTACCGGATCGGCTCCATCTCCAAGACCGTCTGCGCGGTCACCGTCCTGCGGCTGCGCGACGAGGGACTGCTCGACCTCGACGACCCGCTGGACCGGCACCTCCCCGGCACCCCGCTCGGCGACCGCACCCTGGGTCAGCTGCTGTCCCACCTGGCCGGGGCCGGCTCGGAGAGCCCCGGCCAGTGGTGGGAGCGCACCCCCGGCGGCACGCTGGAGGAGCTGGGCCTCGGCGACGCCGACCGGGTGCTGCCCGCCGCGCGCCGCTTCCACTACTCCAACCTCGGGTTCGGGCTGCTCGGCGAGGTCGTCGCCCGCCTCCGCGGCCGCGCCTGGACCGACGTCGCCCGCGACGAGGTGTTGCTCCCGCTGGGCATGACCCGTACCTCCACCCGCCCGCAGCAGCCCGCCGCGGCGGGACGGGCCGTGCACCCGTGGGCCGACCTCGTGCTGGCCGAGCCCGAGCACGACGCCGGGGTGATGGCCGCCGCCGGGCAGCTGTGGTGCACCGCGGCGGACCTGGCCCGGCTCGGCGCCCTGCTGCTCGGCGACACCGGCGACGTGCTCGCACCCGCGACGGTCGAGGAGATGACGCTGCCCGCGGGCGTCGACCCGACGTCGCCGGTCTGGGCCGGCTACGGCCTGGGCGTGCAGGTCCTGCGGTTCGAGCGGCCCGAGGGCGGCGGCACGACGACGCTGGTCGGGCACGGCGGATCCATGCCCGGCTTCCTCGCCGGGCTCTGGGTGGACCGCGAGGAGGGCGCCGGTGCCCTGGCGATGGGCAACACCACCTCCGGGATGGACAGCGGGCTGGCCGCCGGGCTGCTGAACGACCTGCGGGTCGCCGAGCCCCGCATCGTCGCGCCGTGGGCCCCGCAGCCCTGCCCGGTCGACCCCGAGCTGCTCGGACCGTGGTTCTGGG
>JAESFO010000898.1_pt1 | contig 11564 bp, 12 predicted proteins | sample 9269421 | NCBI WGS metagenome assembly JAESFO01 (sample SAMN14502839, study PRJNA617101) | algae metagenome | isolation source: Nostoc desertorum CM1-VF14 and co-occurring heterotrophs from rocky... | place: USA: Clark Mountains, San Bernardino, California | collected 2000-06-05 | reverse complement strand
GTCGGGGTCGAGCGGATCGTCGCCGAGACCCCGACGACGCGCGCCACGTTCTACCGGCACTTCCCGTCGAAGGAGGCGCTCGTCGTCGCCTACCTGCGCGGCGTCGACACCCACACCCGCGCCGCCCTGCAGGAGGCCGCCGGGTCCGCGACCACCCCGGACGGCGCCGTCCGCGCGATCGGCACCGCCCTGGTCGACGACCTGTCCCGGCCGGAATTCCGGGGATGCGCGTTCCTGAAGGCCGCCGCCGAGTTCCCCGATCCCGAGGACCCCGTCCGCCGGGTCGTCGCCGAGCACCGCGCCTGGTACGTCGCCACCCTCACCGACCTGTTCGCGCAGGTCTTCGGCTCCTCGCCGCGACGCGGGCGGCCGGACCACGCGGCCCAGCACTTCCTGATGATGCGCGACGGGGCGATGTCCGGCGCCGACATCGACGGGACGACCCACGTCGGCGACGCGTTCCACCGCGGACTCGAAGGACTGCTCACGCTGTTGCACTGAGCACCTGTGCCGGGATGACATCCGTCGGGGTACCCCTGGGGGTACCTTGGTCCACACAGGGACCACGCCGCCCGCGGGCCGGCACGAGACGAGGGAGCCTCCATGCAGGTCAAAGCCACAGAACTCACCGACGTGGTCAGCCGCCTGCGTCGCGTGGAGGGTCAGATCGCCGGCGTCATCCGCATGATCGAGGACGGCCGCGACTGCAAGGACGTCGTGACCCAGCTGGCGGCGGCGTCCCGCGCCCTCGACAAGGCCGGCTTCAAGATCATCGCCACCGGGCTCCGGCAGTGCGTGACCGAGAGCGCCGAGGGCGAGCAGTCGGTCGACATGGCCGAGATGGAGCGCCTGTTCCTGTCGCTCGCCTGACCCCGGCCGAGCACGCATGCCCCCGTCCCCCGCCGTACCGACGATTCGCCTGTCCATCGAGCCGGACCGACCCTTCGCACCTGGTCGCCGCGGATGCCCACATGCCGCGGCGCGGCACCGGGACGGGCGGGGTCTGCGAGCTCCCGGCCGGCGGCGGCGCCTGGCGACGCCGCCTCCCCCGCGCTCGTCGCCCGAGATGGCCCCGGCGCCGCTCAGCCGTCGACGAGCGCCTCGGCCTCGATCGCCGTCCGGACCGCGTGCACCGCCCGGCGGAGCGCCTCGACCAGCGGCGACCGGTCCGCGCTGCGGGTGCAGAGCGAGATCGGGCAGGGCTCGACGTCGGCGATCGGGACGAAGACGACCTCCGGGTGCCGGACGCTGTCGACCACGGAGCTCCCGGTGATCGCGACGGCCGCACCGGCGGCGACGACCTCCATCAGCTCGTCCATGGTGTGCACGGTGGGCCCGTAGGTGACGGGGACGCCGCTGGGCCGCGGGTCGCAGGCCCACCAGCGCACCCACTGCTCGTCGGTCCGGTCGTCGTTCGCGTGGGGTTCGCCGTCGAGGTCGGCCAGCTCGACGACGGCGCGGGCCGCCAGCCGGTGGCCGCGCGGGAGCGCGACGACGCGGGGTTCGAGCCGGACCACGTCGAGCCGGAGCCCGTCGGTGTCGGCCACGGGCGGCCGGACGAGCGAGGCGTCGACGGTCCCGGCGCGGACGGCGTCGGCCTGGTCGGGCCACGGCAGCTGCACGAGCTGGACGGACGCGGCGGGGACGTCGCGCTGGACCAGCTCGATGATGCGCCGGGTGTGGGTACCGGTCGCCGCGGTCATGAACCCGAGGCGGACGACGCCGGCGGCGGCGCGCCGGTGTGCCTCGACCGCCGCGACGGCCCGGTCCGCGGCGTCGAGGGCCACGCGGGCCTCGGCGAGGAAGCGGCGGCCCGCCTCGGTGGGGACGAGGGGGTGCGTGCTGCGGTCGAGCAGCTCGGCGCCGAGCTTGTGCTCCAGCGTCCGGATCTGCTTGCTCAGCGCGGGCCCGCTGACGTACAGCCGGGCCGCCGCCCGCCCGAGGTGCCCCTCGTCGACGACGGCCACGAGATAGCGCACGAGGTGCAGGTTGAGGTCCACGTCGACTCCCTCCGTGACGCAGTGTCCCACGACACCGTCGGCAAGGACCACGGACCTGCGGTGATAACCGGATGGTTCACGGCCGGGCCGGGACATGTCATGGACGCACCCGGCCGCCCCCGGCGAGGCTCCGTCCCGTCCCGCCACCGACGGAGGAGTACCCATGAGCCGCTACGAACAGGAGTTCGTGACGATGTTCGCCGGGCTGGAGAAGCAGCTCGAGAGCATCGACAACCCGCGCCACCGCGCGATCCTCAAGAACTACCGGCGGCACGGACTGCTGGAGGTCGCCGGGCGCTACCACGAGCTCCTCGCCCCGGACATGACCGTCGAGCACCCGCAGTACCGACTGCACGAAGGCGGCCAGTCGATCGTCCTCGACGGCATGGAGCAGGTCCTCGGGTTCTACGAGTCGCTGGTGGCCGCGAACGCGCTCGTCATGTGGGTGGCCGACCAGGACATCGCGGTCAACGACCACGGCTTCTCCGGCGAGGTCGTCTTCAACGCGTTCGTCCCCGCGCCGATGCTCGGCGAGAGCGCCTTCTCCGACATCCGGGCCGGCGACCCGGGCGAGATGTACCTGCTGCGCCGCACCCTCGCCTTCGTCTGGCCCTACGACGAGCGCTGCCGGCTCATCGGCGAGCACGTCTACGAGGACGGGGCGTCCCGCGAGATCATCGAGCCGGACCCGGCCGACGTCATCACCGCCGCCCGTGCCGCCGAGCTGCTCGCGCCCGAGATCGACCGGGTCCTGCCGTGAGCGCAGCATCCGGCGGCCGTCTGGCCGGGAAGGTCGCGCTGATCACCGGCGGAGCGCGCGGGCAGGGACGGTCGCACGCCGTCCGCCTCGCCGAGGAGGGCGCCGACATCGTCCTCGTCGACCACTGCGCCCCGGTCGCCACGGCGCCGTACCCGACCGCCGAGCCGGCGGATCTCGAACAGACGGTGAAGCTCGTCGAGGAGCTCGACCGGCGGGTCCTGGCGGTCCGCGCCGACGTCCGCGACCTGTCCGCGCTGCAGGCTGCGGTGACCGACACCGTCGCCGAGCTCGGCCGCCTCGACATCGTCGTGGCCAACGCCGGCATCGCGAGCTATGCGCCCGCGCTGGAGATGGCCGAGGACGCCTGGCAGGAGATGATCGACATCAACCTCACCGGGGCGTGGAAGACCGTCCGCGCCGCCGCGCCCGCGATCGTCGACGGCGGCCGCGGCGGGGCGGTCGTGCTCACCAGCTCCGTCGCCGGGCTGATGGGGTTCCCGAACCTCGCCCACTACTGCGCGGCCAAGCACGGCCTGGTGGGCCTGATGAAGGTGCTCGCGGTCGAGCTCGCCCCGCACAGCATCCGGGTCAACACCGTGCACCCCACCCACGTCGACACCGACATGATCCAGAACCCGGCGATCCACAGCCTGTTCACCGGGGGCGCGCCCGGCGCCGACCGGGCCATGGCCGCCCAGGCCATGAAGACGATGCACGCACTGCCGATCCCGTTCGTGGACCCGGTCGACATCAGCAACGCCGTCGTGTGGCTCGCCTCCGAGGAGGCCCGTTACGTGACCGGGGTGGCGCTGCCCGTCGACGGTGGGATCACCGCACCGTTCACGATCCCGCACGACGCCGGCTGAGGCACCGGGGCCACGGGCGGCACCGCCGTCACTCCCTGGGCCTCGCCGAGGCGAACTCCCACATGATGGCCGACAGGTCGGGCCCGGCCCGGTCGGCGAACAGGCCGTCGGCCCGGGGCCCCGACCAGGAGTGCCCCATCCCCTCCACCAGGTAGGAGTCGACGGCCGCCCGGCCGCGGTCGCGGTAGCTGGTGCGGGTCCAGGCGTGGCCACCGGGCGGCTCGACGCGTGCGACCGAGTCGGGGGCGGCGCCGACGTCGGGCCGCCCGGTGGCGATGAGCCCACCGAGGGCCCGCCACTGCGCCACCAGGCGCTCGGCCATGAACGGGCGCACCACCTCGTCCTGATCGCCCTGCACCACGAGCAACGGGACCTGCCGGGCCCGCGGGCCCATCTCGGCCGGCGCGAGACGGGCCGTGTCGACCGGCGTCAGCGCCGGGTCCTCCGCGAACCGGTGGAACCGGTACTCCCCGCCCGCCACCGACGTCACGGTCGCGACCAGGTCGGGGTAGGTGACACCCAGGATCACCGCTGTACCCGCACCCGATGACGCCCCGGCCACGTGCACCCGGGCCGGGTCCGCCCCGTAGGTGGCCACGACCTGGCGGATCGCACCGGCCAGCAGCTCGGGCTCACCCCGGCCCCGCTGCTGGTGCTCGGGCGACAACGAGTTCCAGCACAGCTGCACGTTCCGCAGGATCGACTGGGTCGGGTAGACGACGATGAACCCCTCGGCGTCGGCCAGGTCGTCGAACCGGGTCATGGCCCGCATCGAGTTCAGCCCGGACCCGGTCATGCCGCAGCCGTGCACGGCGACGACGACCGGCATCGGCCGGTCCGCCCGCCAGGACGGCGGCAGGTGGACCTGGTAGGCGACCCGGCCCTCGGAGCTCGAGTAGCTGCCGGGCCGGTCCTGGCCGCCCGCCGGTTCCCGGGCCTCGGCGACCGCGGCCGGGATCAGGAGGGCGAGGAGCGCCAGCGCGGCCGCCCCCGCGATCCAGGCGGAAGGACGGCGACTGGTTCGACGGTCACCCATACCGGCATCATCTCCTCGTTCCCGGCGGACGACCACAGTGCACTCCGTGCCGTCGCGGCCGGGTCAACCGCAGGGGACGCGCGCCGCGGGGACCCCTTCGATGCGGTCAGTCCGTGACCCGGCTGCTGGAGCGGTACTCCAGGTGGGAGTACTGGGGATGGCGGGCCAGCCAACCGGAGACGAAGGGGCACACCGCGAGTACCCGCAGGCCCTCGGCCTGCACCGCCTCGATCGCGCCGCGGGCCAGCTCGGAGCCCACCCCGCGGCCCTCGAACGCCGGGTCGACCTCGGTGTGGAGGAAGGCGACGAGCTCAGCGGTGCGGGTGTAGGTGGCGAACCCTGCGAGCGTCTCGCCCTCGTGGGTCTCGAACCGGTTCGCGGCCCCGTCGGGCCGGAGGGCCCGGACGAGCAGGGGTGCACCCGGACCGGCCGGCCAACGGTCGAAGGTCAGCAGCGACGGGACCTCGGGGCGCCGCGCATCCAGGCCGGCGGATCCCGCCAACCGTCCGTTCCCCGCGAGCTCCGCGAGTCGTCCGAGTACACGGTCACGGGCCAGGAGATCCGCCGGCAGACGGCGGTAGCCGATCGGACGTCCGGCCGCTCGGGTCGGGTACCCGGCCAGCTCCTCCCCCGTGAGCGCGTCCCCGGCGAGGTCGAGGGTGCGGCCGAGGAACCGGGGAGGTCCGGCGAAGATCGTCGCCGTCAGCCGGCCGATGTCGCGGACCGGACGATGGTGGTGGGGATGTCGAGGGTCCGGACGACGGGCGGTCGGGCTCGTAGCGCAGCGCGCGCCGGGCGTCGTCGCGCGGAGGGCCGCGGCACGGTCGACGACCGGTCGGGGGCGTGGCCGTGCACCCCCGGCGAGCCGGCGGGTGCCGCCACCCACCCGCGATGCCCTCAGGCCCCTTCGACGAGCCGCCGCGCCGCGTCGCGCGCGTCGACGGCCGCGGACGGATCGCCGTCGAGCTGGGCGGCGACCATGGCACCGTCGTAGAGCAGGGACAGCTGCCTGGCCGTGGCCGCGGGCCGGGGATGCCCGGCCTCCGTCAGCAGGCCGGCGAACAGGTCGCGCACCCAGGCCCGGTGGCGGTCGAGCACCGCGGCGACCGATCCGTCCGTCCCGCACTCGGCACCGACGTTGATGAACGGGCAGCCGCGGTAGCCGGGCTCGGCGAACCATTCCCCCAACATGTCGAAGACCGCGAGCAGTCGTTCGGCCGGCTCGGTGGCCCTACCGGGCAGCTCGGCCTCGACGTGCGCCCGCCAGCCGGTGCTTCGACCGTCGAGATAGGCCTCCACCAGCGCGTCCTTGCCGCCGAAGTGCCCGTAGAGGCTGGCCTTCGCCACCCGTGCCTCGGCGAGGATCCGGTCGATCCCCACGGCGTGGATGCCCTCGGCGTAGAACAGCCGGTCCGCGGTCTGCAGGAGTCGCTCCCGTACCGGCGGCCGCCGCTCCGTCGTGTTCATGACTTGACGATAACAGACAGACCTGTCTAACGTAGTCGGTGCGAACAGACCTGTCTGTCTGAAAGGTGCCTCTCATGACCCCTCCGTACTTCGACCGCTACGAGAACCTCGCGTTCGAGCGCTCCGACGACGGCGTACTCACCCTGCGCTTCCACACCGACGGCGGGCCGATCACGTTCACCGGCACCACCCACGAGGACCTGCCGAAGGCCCTGGAGGACATCGCCCACGACCCCGACAACCGCGCACTCGTGCTCACCGGCACCGGCGACGTGTTCATGGACTCCATCGACGGCGCGAGCCTGGGCGAGATCTTCAGGCCCGCGCACTGGGAGAAGATCCGCCGCGAGGGTCTCGCCGTGCTGCAGCGCCTGCTCGGCCTGCCGATGCCCGTCATCGGGGTGGCCAACGGCCCGGCCACCGTGCACTCGGAGTACCTGCTGCTCACCGACATCCACATCGCCTCCAACCGGGCCACCTACGGCGACTTCCCGCACCCTGCCTTCGGCATCACCGCGGGGGACGGCCTGCAGGTCGTCTGGGAGGAGGCCGTCGGAACCGCCCGTACCAAGTGGCTGCTGTGGACCGGCGAGACCGTCGACGCCGCGACCGCCCTGCAGTGGGGCGTGGTCAACGAGGTCGTGCCGCACGAGCAGGCCTACGCCCGCGGCCTCGAGATCGCGCGCACGCTCGCGGCGAAGCCCGCGCTCTACCGCAGCCTGCAGAAGCAGACCCTCAACCAGCGCCTGCTGCGCCGGCTGATCGAGTCCGTCCCCTACGGCATGGCGCTCGAGGGCCTCACCGCCGCCGACCTCGCCTACCAGGCGGGCTGACCGCAGGGGCGGGGCGCCCGGTCCGGGCGCCCCGGCCCGACCGTCACGAGGAGTGACCATGGACCTGAACCACCGACGGGGAGTCGTCACCGGAGCGGGCAGCGGGATCGGCCGCGGCCTCGCCGTGGCCCTCGCTGCGCGCGGCGGGCACCTCCTGCTCGTCGGCCGACGCGAGGCGCCCCTGCACGAGACCGCGGAGCTCGTCGTCGCCGCGGGCGGCAGCGCCCACGTGTACACCCTCGACGTCACCGACCCGGCTGCGCCGGACAGCGTCGTCGCCACCGCCCGCGAGCGCCTCGGCGGTCTGGACCTGCTGGTGAACAACGCCGGCAACGTCCGCGCGGGCCGCCTCGAGAACCACGACTCCGACGACGTGCGCGCGATGGTCGACCTCAACCTCACCGCGCCGATCCTGCTGACCCGCGCCGCACTGCCCGACCTCCGTGCCGGCGCGGCCGCGCACGGACCCACCTCGGTCGTGCTCACCATCGCCAGCGGTATCGCCCTGGTGGGGCTGCCCTTCTACACCGTCTACGCCGCCACGAAGACCGGTGTCGCGGCGTTCGGACACGCCCTGCGCCGCGAGCTGCACGGCACCGGGGTGCACGTGGCCACCGTCTACCCCGGAGCGACCACCACCGCGATGATGGACAGCTCCACCGCAGGCGAGGATCTCGGCTTCGGCCGCCGCCCGGTCCCGGACGTCGTCGCGGACGTCCTCGACGCTCTCGCCCGCGACGAGCACGAGATCAACACCTCGCTCCCCACCCGCCGCGCGATGCAGCAGCTGCACGCCCGCGACCCGCTCGCCGTCGACACCCAGCTCGCACCCCGCCTCGCCGACCTCGAGGCCGCGGTACGTCACCACCGCAGCATCTGAGCCATCCGGAGGACCACCCCATGACCGCCGCCACCGCCGCTCTCACCGACCCCGACGCGATGATCGACTCCCTCGCCGCCTCCCACGAGCTCCTGGACCGGCTCGACACCACGGGGCTGACCGCCCCCACCCGGTTGCCCGGGTGGTCGGTCGCCCGGGTCCTGTCCCACCTGGGCAGCGGCGCCGAGATCGGGACCGTGCTCGTCGGCCGTGCCCTCGACGGTGCCACCGACACCGTCGACCGGGACGTCATGACCGGCATCTGGGACCGCTGGAACGCCATGCCCCCGCGGGAACAGGCCGACGGACGACGTGAGCAGGACGCCCGTCATCTGGCGTTGCTCCAGGGCCTCACCCCCGGGCAGCGCCGGCGCCTGAGGGTGCCCTACTTCGTCGGCCCGCTCGACGTCGCCGAGTACACCGGTTACCGCCTCTCCGAGCACGCGGTGCACACCTGGGACGTCGCTGTCGCCCTCGACCCGTCCGCCCGTCTCGCCCCCGGCACGGCCGCGGTCCTGTGGGCACGTCTGGGCCTGATCGCCGGTCGCTTCCATGCGGCCGACGTCCGGGTCCGGCTCGCGCCCGCCGACGTCACGCTCCGGCCCACCGACGGCGCGCCGGCGGCGACGCTGGTCATCCGGCCCGACATCGTCGCCCTCGTGGACGGCGACCACGGGACCGCGCAGGTGCGCGGCACGGTCGACGCACTCGTCAGGCTCTGTTACAGCCGCCTCGACCCGGAACTGCGGGACGACGATCGGCTCGACGTCACCGCAGGTGTGTCCCGCGCGGACCTGATCGACCTGTTCCCCGGCTACTGACGGAGACCCTGCCGTCCGTGCCGCTTCGGATGGAGCTCACCGCCGCTACGGGCGGCCCCGGCGTGGAGCGGCCCCGTCCGACACGTCCGGGCCCCGTCGTCGGGGGAGGGCCTCGGTGAGGTCGCCCGCGTGAGCCGGGGCCTGCGGTCGCGCACCGGTCGCGTCGGGCGGCGACAGCCGGATCTCCGCCCGGCACCCGGGCCCGTGGTTGGCGATCGAGAGGCTGCCGCCCTGGGCGTGCACGAGGCCACGGGCGACCGCGAGGCCCAGTCCCGCTCCGGCCCGATCGGTGGGCGTGCGGGCGCCGGTCCCGCGGAACCCGACCTCGAAGATGCGGGGGAGCTCGGCGTCGGGGATGCCGCCGCAGCCGTCCTCGACACGGATCCACACCGTACCCTCCGCCGCACCTGCGGTGAGCAGGACGGAGCCGCCGGCCGGGGTGTGCCGGACGGCGTTGCCGAGGAGGTTGCCCAGGACCCGGAGCAGGTCGGTCTCGCTACCCAGGGCGTGCGGCCAGTCCCCGGGCCGGTCGGCGTCCACAGCGACCCCGGCGGCCCGCGCGACCTCCGCCCCGGCGGCGACGGCCTCGGAGGCCACCTCGGCCAGGGACACGCGTTGCAGGTTGAGCTGCAGGGTTCCGGAGGTGGCCCGCGAGAGCTGGAACAGGTCGTCGACCATGCCCGACATCCGCAGGGTCTCGTGGCGGATCCGGCTGACGTACTCACGGACCTCGGCCGGGTCGCTGACCACCTGGTCGAGCACGGCGTCGGTCATCGCGCGGACCCCGGCCAGCGGCGAGCGGAGGTCGTGGCTCATCCCGGCCACCAGGTCCCGGCGGGACTGCTCGGCCTGTCGCTCGGCGGCGCGCGCCTCGTGCTGCCACAACGCCTCGCGGGCCAGGGTGCGGCCCAGCAGCAGAGCGGCGGGCACGGTCACGACCGCGGCGACCAGACAGGCGACGAGGGTCCCCAGCAGCTGGGGCGTGTACATGAACCCGGACACGACGAGGACGCCGGAGAACGCGGCGACCAGGGGCAGGATCACCAGCGCCGTCGTCGCCGCGGACAGGGAACGGCGCCGGAGCCGCTGCAGCAGCGCCACACCGAGCCCGGTCACCGCCAGCGTGATGAGGACGGCGGGCAGCGCGGCCAGCAGGACCTCGCTCAGCACGGTGACGCCGTCCGGTCGTAGCGATAGCCGACGCCCCAGACCGTGGCGATCCGGCGGGGACGGGTCGGGTCGCGTTCGACCTTCTCCCGGAGCCGTCGCACGTGGACGGTGACCGTGGACTGGTCACCGAACTCCCATCCCCAGACACCGGCCAGCAGCTCGGGCCGGGTGAAGGCCCGGCCCGGATGCAGCAGCAGGTACTCGAGCAGGTCGTACTCGCGGCCGGTCAGGCTCAACGGTGCACCGGCGAGGACGGCCCGGCGGGCGCCGCGGTCCAGGTGCAGGTCGCCGTCGACGAGGATGCCGGAGCCCACCGCCGGGGCGGCCCTGCGGAGCACGGAGGCGACCCGCAGGGTCAGCTCGCGCGGGCTGAACGGCTTGGTGACGTAGTCGTCGGCGCCGAGCTCGAGCCCGCGGACGCGGTCGTGCTCCTCGCCGAGCGCGGTGAGCAGCACGACCGGGAGGTCCGGCCGCTGCGCCTTCAGCTCCCGGCAGACCGACAGGCCGTGCCGGCCGGGCAGCATGAGGTCGAGGACGACCACATCGGGCGCCCGCTCCAGCGCCGTCCGCAGACCGGTCACACCGTCCGCTGCCTCGAGCACCTCGTGCCCACCGTCGCCGAGGTAGCGCCGGACGACCTCCCGGACGTTCTCGTCGTCCTCCACGAGCAGGACCCGCGCGGCAGCCACCGCGGTGACCCTAGGCCGTCGCGCGGTGATCCCGGGGGATCCGTCACCGATCGGTAAGAACTGCCCGGCGGCCAGTTGTTAGGGGTTTCTTACGGACCCCGGCGAAGCCCCCACCCCCGGGCATCCGCTCCCTACGTTCGGCTCCGTCCACGACGAAGGAGCCGGTATGACCGAGACGGGCACCGCCCCACCGCCCCGAGGGGCCCGTCCACCGGGTCCCCGCTTCCGCAGCCCCATCCGGGGTCCGTGGCTCACCGCCGTCCTCGGTGTGGTGCTGCTGGTGGGGCTTCCGGTCGTCGCGGTGACGGGGCTGCTCGACTACGTCGCCTACGGCCCCGGCCAACAGATTCCGGGCGACGTCGGGCTGCTGCGCCCACCCGACATCGTGTTCCCGTCGGACCCGCCGTGGCTGTTCCGGCTCACCCAGGGCGTCCATGTCGGACTCGGACTCGTCCTGATCCCGGTCGTGCTGGCGAAGCTGTGGTCGGTCCTGCCGGCCCTGTTCGTGTTCCCGCCGGTCCGCAGCGTCGCCCACCTGCTGGAGCGGCTGTCGCTGCTGCTGCTGGTGGGGAGCATCCTGTTCGAGATCGTCACCGGTGTTCTCAACATCCAGTACGACTACGTGTTCGGCTTCAGCTTCTACACCGCGCACTACCTGGGCGCCTGGGTGTTCATGGCGGCCTTCGCCGTCCATGTCGTCCTGAAGCTCCCCGCGGCGGTCCGCGCCCTGCGGTCCCGGTCGCTGCGGGCCGAGCTGCGCACACCGCTGTCCCGGACACGTCCGGAGGAGACCGGCGGCGATCTCGTCGCGGAACGACCGGCCGCACCGACCATGAGCCGGCGGGGCGCCCTGGCCGTGGTGGGCGGCGGCTCACTGCTGATCGCCGCGCTCACGGTCGGGCAGACCGTGGAGCCGCTGCGTCCGCTCGCGTTCCTGCTGCCGCGGGGACGGGTGCCGGACGGCCCTCCCGGCAACGACTTCCCGATCAACCGGACCGCGGCCGCGGCGGGGATCGACCGGTCCGCCGTCGACCCGGAGGTC
>JAESFO010000897.1_pt1 | contig 11591 bp, 13 predicted proteins | sample 9269421 | NCBI WGS metagenome assembly JAESFO01 (sample SAMN14502839, study PRJNA617101) | algae metagenome | isolation source: Nostoc desertorum CM1-VF14 and co-occurring heterotrophs from rocky... | place: USA: Clark Mountains, San Bernardino, California | collected 2000-06-05 | reverse complement strand
AGCGACGGGTGAAGTGGGCCTGGTCGGCGTAGCCGAGATCGGCGGCCAGCCCGGCCAGTGCGGTGCCCGGGTCGGTCCGGAGCACCGCGGCGGCGTGCTGCAGGCGACGGCACTCGATCAGCCACAGCGGGGTCAGTCCGATGTGGCCGCGGACCAGGCGTTCCAGCGTCCGCGGTGCGACACCGACGAGCTCGGCGAGCTGGTCGGCGCGCAGGACGTCGGCGCGGGACTCGGCCAACGCGCAGGCCCGGTTGACCAGGCGCCCGGCGTCGGTGACCCGGTCCGCCAGCGGGGCGAGCCAGTCCCGCACCGTCGCGGCCGGGTCGCCGCCCGCCACGGCCGCGGTGAGCTCCGCCACCGGCGCGCCGCGGACCTCCTCGGCGGTCCCGCGCAGCGCGGCGGGTGCGGTGGCCGTGAACAGGGGGGTCGCGCCGGGCCGCAGCAGGACGCCGACGACCCAGGACCGCCCGGCCAGCTCCCGGACGTCGACACCGGTGCGCGGCCCGTGCAGCGTCGCGGTGACCGGGTCGGTGACGAGGTTGAACGCCGGGTACTGCAGCACCCGCTGGCGCACCGTGCGCCCCGGCGGGACGTCCCAGCGGGCGGTCCACACCCACCGGACGAGGTCGTCGAGCCCGATGGGCGCCCGGTCGAGCGTGACCTCGGGGGCACCCGGGTTCAGGTGTCCGCGCGACTCGACGGTCATCGACCAACCCCCTGTCGGCAATGTTCAATCCACGCCGTCGCGGGGCGGGGAGGCTCCCCGTATGGAGCTCACGAGCAGCCTCACCGGCGCCCACACCACCGACGGCCGTCCGCACGGGGTCACCTCACTCACCCCGCACCTGGTGGCATCGCCCGCCCGCGCGGCCATCGAACTCTACTGCGCCGCCTTCGGGGCCCGGGTGCTCTCGGTCACCGAGATGGGCGGGATGGTCGGGCACGCCGAGCTGGAGCTGGCGGCCGGCCGGTTCACCGTCTCCGACGCGATGCCCGACCACGGCCTCGTCGCCGCACCGGCGGGTGACCACCCGGTGTCGCTGTCGCTCGCGGTGTACGTACCCGATGTGGACGCGGCCGTCGCGACGCTGGTCGAGGCCGGGGCGACGGTGCGCGAGCCGGTCTCGACATTCGTGTCCGGGGACCGGTTCGGCTCGGTCGTCGACCCGTACGGGGTGCGGTGGGCGGTGATGACCCGGGTGGAGGACCTGTCGCCGGAGGAGAGCGGGCGCCGGGTCGAGGAGTGGGCGGCGCAGCAGGGCTGAGGACGCGGCGGCCCGGTCGGCGCCGGCGGCGGTGGACGTCGGGGACGGGGCCGGCCGGCGTCGCGCTGCGGGGGCCGTTCGTCGGACGGTGTGCCGACGCCCCTGTGCTCCTGGACATCGTTGCGGAGCGCCTAGTCTCGGACGGTGATCTTCGCTGCTCTGCTGTCCGTCGTCCCGGCGACCTGAGACCGGTGTTCCGGTCCCGATCGTTCCCGCCGGCCTTCGCGACGGCATCGGTGTCCTTCGTGGTGGTCTGCGCCGCGGCCGGGGTGCCGGCACCGCTCTACGTCGTCTACCAGCGGTCCTACGGCATCTCGACGGTCGCGCTCACCGGCGCGTTCGCCGTCTACGTCGTGCCGCTGCTGGTCGCCCTGCTGTGCTGCGGCAGCCTGTCCGACCACGTGGGCCGGCGCCGGGTGGCGGTGCCCGCGCTGATCGTCGGCGCGGTGGCGTGCCTGGTCCTCGCCACCGTCGACTCGTCCGCGCCGTTGATCATCGGGCGCGCGGTCCAGGGGGTGTCGGTGGGGCTCGCGCTGGCCGCGCTCGGCGGCTACGTCGTCGACCTGGCGCCTCCGGCGCGTCCCGGGCTGGCCGGGGCGATCACGAGCGGCGCGCCGCCGGGCGGCATCGCGCTCGGCGCGCTCGCCTCCGGAGCCGCGGTGCAGCTCGCGCCGGACGGCGCACCCGTCCGGTCCTTCGTCGTCGCAGCGGGACTGCTCGTCGTGGCCGCCGCGGCGCTCGCCCTGCTGCCGGAGACCGCGGCCCGGCGGCCCGGAGCGCTGCGGTCGCTGCGGCCGGAGGTCCGGGTACCCCGCGCCGCGCGCCGGCTGTTCCCGATGGTGTGTGTCGTCGTCGCGGCGACCTACGTCCTCGGCGGGTTCACCCAGGCGCTGGCCCCGTCGCTCGCGGCCTCCGTACTGGGCCGCGACGACCTGTTCAGCGGCGCCCTGGCCGTCGCCGTCTACCACCTCGCGGGACCGGCGGCGGGGCTCGCGGCCGCCCGGCTGCCCGCCGCACGCGCGCTGGCCGGCGGGGCCGTCGTGCTGGCGGCCGGCACCGCCGGGTTCGTCGGCGCGATCGCCCTCGGGAGCTTCGCCGCCTACCTCGCCGCCGCGGTCGCGGCCGGGGCCGGGTTCGGCGTCGCGTTCGCCGGCGCGATCCGGGTCCTGCTCGACCGGAGCCCGGAGGGCACGCGCGCCGGCACCCTCGCCGCGGTCTACCTGTACTGCTACCTCGCCGCCGCCGTGGCGAGCCTGCTGGCGGGGGCCGCGGTCGACGTGTGGGGCCTGGCGCCGGTGGCGTCGGTCCTGTGCGCTGTGGTCGTGGTGATGTCGGTCGTGGGCGCCGCCGGGGCCGCGCTCCGGCTCCGCAGCTCGGTGGACCCGGGGTGAGCGCCGCGTCGGCGCCCGGCCGGGACTGCGCGAGCCGCCACGGCCGTCAGTCGATGAGGTCCATCCCGGTGCCGGTGCGGCCCTGCTCCGGGGGCCGTGCGCCGCCGTAGTTCGGGCCGTACTGGCCGCGCCAGATCTGGCTGCGCCCGCGCCCGACGACGCCGAGCGCGTTGTTCAGGGTGGTCTCCAGCTCGCCCAGGGTGGTGTCGACGTAGTCGTCGCACTCCCGGCGCAGCCGGTCGGCCTCGGCGTGCGCGCCGTCGACGATCCGGCCTGCCTCGGCGTGCGCGGAACGGACGACCTCGGTCTGGGACACCAGCCGGGTCTGCTCGTTCTGCCCGTCGGCGATGAGCCGGTCGTGCGCGGCCCGGCCGGCGTGGCTCATCCGCTCGGCCTCGTCCCGGGCCCGGTCGGTGACCTCGGCGTACTGGCGGCGGCCCTCGGCGACCGCGCGCTCCGCCTCGTGGCGGGCCTCGGCCAGGGTGCGCCCGGCCTCCTCCTGCGCCTCGGCGACGAGCCGCTCGGCCTCGGTGCGCGCGTTCTGCAGCGTCTCCTCGGCCTCGGCGTTCGCCGCGGTCCGGGTCTCCTCCGCCTCGCGCTCGGCCTCGGACACGACGTCGTCGCGCCGGTCGAGCACGTCCTGGGCGTCGTCCATCTCGCCCGGGATCGCCTCGCGGACGTCGTCGAGGAGCTCCAGCACGTCGCCGCGCGGGACCACGCAGTTCGACGTCATCGGGACGCTGCGCGCCTCCTCGACGATCGTCACCAGCGCGTCCAGCGACTCGAAGACCCGGTACACGAGACGGATCCTCTCACCGTCGCGGGCGCGGACCCGTTATTGGGCGCCGCTCCCGCGTGTCAGGCGAGCCGGTCCAGCAACCGGGTGTGCACGCTCGGTGGGAGGAACGCGGTGACGTCGCCGCCGCCACGGGCGACCTCCTTGACCAGCGAGCTCGACACGTAGACCTGACCGGGCGCACCGGGCAGGAACAGCGTCTCGACCCCGGTCAGGTGCCGGTTCATGTGCGCCATCGGGAGCTCGTAGTCGTAGTCCGTCGCCCCGCGCAGGCCCTTGACCATCGCCTGGGCGCCGCGCTCGCGGCAGTAGTCGACGACCAGACCCTGGAACGACTCGACCCGCACGCCCGGCAGGTCCGCGGTGATCTCGGTGAGCATCGCGACACGCTCGTCGACGGAGAACAGCCCCTCCTTGCGGGGGTTCACCAGGATCGCGACGAACACCTCGTCGAACAGCGCCGCGGTGCGGGCGATGACGTCGAGGTGACCGACCGTCGGCGGGTCGTAGGAACCGGGGCAGACGGCGCGACGGACCTCGGGCATGGCCGGAACCTATCAGCCGGTGATCACCGGTCAGGCCCAGCTGCGGTCCAGCGACATGTGCAGCTCGTAGCGGTCACCGCGGTAGCGCGACACGGTGTACTCGACCGGCCGGTCGCCGGAGCTGGAGGTCCGGTCGAACACCAGGATCGGGCGCCCGGCGGGGATTCCGAGCAGGACCGCCGAGGCCTCGTCGGCCTGCTGGGCGGCGACGGTCTGCTCGGCGCGGTCGATGGGGAGCCGGTAGTGCTCCTGCAGGATCCCGTAGACCGAGCCGCTGAGGTCGTGGACGTCGAGGTCGGGGACCTGTTCGGCGTCGTACCAGGCGTCGTCGATCGACATCGGCACCCCGTCGGCGACCCGCAGCCGCCGCAGGTGCCAGCACCGGCCGTCGGGCCCCTGGCCGAGCGCGCGGACGGCCTCCGGCGGTCCGGTGGTGAGCGCGACCTCGAGGACGACCGTGGTCGGGGTCAGCCCGAGCCTGCGCATGTCGTCGTGGAAGGACGCGAGGTGCAGCCGGGAGCGCGCGGTGCGGGCGGCGACGTAGGTGCCCTTGCCACGGACCCGGGTCAGCAGCCCGTCGCGCTCCAGCTCGCCGACGGCGGCCCGCACCGTCACCCGGCTCACGCCGTGGTCCAGGCACAGCCGGCGCTCGCTGGGGAAGGCGTCGCCCGGTGCGAAGTCCCGCGCGATTGTCTCCGCGAGCAGGATGCGGAGCTGTTCGTGCTTGGGCACGACCCCGTCGCCGATCCGGACCTCGCCGTTCATGGTGCTGTCCACCGTAGCCACTACCGCCCCCGTCCCGGTGCGCCGACCTGCCCGGTCGCGACGGGCCCGGCCCGCTCCCCGGCGGCCGCCCGGTCGAGCACGAGCGTGCAGCGCGGGTGGTCGCGCAGCACGGTCGCGGGCACGTCGGTCGTGACCGGTCCGGACACCGTCGCCGCCACGGCCGCGCGCTTGCCCGCCCCGGTCGCGACGAGCACGATCCGCCGGGCCTCCATGATCGTGGCCGGTCCCTGGGTGAGCACCCGGTGCGGCACGTCCGCGGGACGGTCGAAGAAGCGGGCGTTGTCGGCGCGGGTCCGCTCGGTCAGCGTCGCGACCCGGGTGCGCGAGCCGAACGCCGAGCCGGGCTCGTTGAACCCGATGTGCCCGTTGCCGCCGATACCGAGGATCTGCAGGTCCACCGGGCCGCACGCGGCGAGCAGCCGTTCGTAGTCCGCCGCGGCCTCGGCCGGGTCCGCGCGGGTGCCGTCCGGGGCGTGCACCGCGGCCGGGTCGATGTCGAGATGGTCGGTGAGCTCGCGGCGGATGACCTCGCGGTAGGACTGCGGGTGCCCCGCCGGCAGGCCCAGGTACTCGTCGAGCAGGAAGGCGCGGGCCCCGGCGAAGGACAGCCCCTCGTCGCGGTGACGGCGGACCAGCTCGGCGTAGGCGGGCAGCGGGGAGCTGCCGGTGGCGAGCCCGAGGGTCGGCGGCCGGCCGGTGCCGCGGGCCAGGACGTCGGCGACGGCGTCGGCGACCGCCCGCCCGCAGGCCCGCGGGTCGTCGAGGACCACGATCTCCATCACGCACCCCCGTCGGTGACGGGCAGGCCGGCGCGCAGCACCTGCTGCGGCCGCAGGTCCGCGTCGGTGACGAGCACGTCGGCGCGGTGGCCCGGGGCCAGCGACCCGACCTCGCCGTCGAGCCCGAGGAGCCGGGCCGGGGTGCGGGTCGCGGCGAGCACCGCGTCCTGCAGCCGCACCCCCGCGTCGCGCACCGTGGCGCGCACGACGTCGGCCAGGCACGCGGTGCCGCCCGCGATGGGCCCGTCCGGGATCCGGGCGACGCCGTCGTCGACCCGGACCTGCATCGTGCCCAGGTGGTAACGGCCGTCGGGCATCCCGGCGGCGGCCATCGCGTCGGTGACCAGCGCGACCCGGTCCGGCCCGACCAGGTCGAACACCGCGGCGACGGTGTCGGGCGACAGGTGCACCCCGTCCGCGACGAGCTCCACGACGAGCTCGCCCCGGGCGGCCGCGGCCAGGCACGCCGCGACCGGCCCGGGCGCCCGGTGGTGCATCGGGGGCATCGCGTTGAACAGGTGGGTGGCGCTCATCGGTGCGCCGCCCGCCCGTGCGATCCCGGTCGCGGTGGTGCGGGCGTCGGCGTCGGTGTGGCCGATGCTCGGCAGCACCCCGTGCGTGGCGAGCACCGCGAGCAGGTCCGCCGCGTGCGCGGTCTCCGGCGCGTAGGTCACCGACGCGACGGACCCGTCCGCCTTGGTGAGCAGCTCGTCGAGCAGCGCGGGGTCGCCCGGGAGGATCGCGCGCGGGTCGTGCGCGCCGCACCGCGCGGCAGCCAGGAACGGGCCCTCCAGGTGGATCCCGGCGAGGTCCCCGGCGACGACGAGCGGGCGCAGCGTCGCGATCCGCTCCGCCAGCACGGTCGGCGGGGCGGAGACCAGCGAGGCGACCGTCGTCGTCGTGCCGTGGGCGCGGTGGTGGGCGACGGCGGCCGCCGCCCCCGCCGCCGTCGCGTCCGGGAAGCCGTGCCCGGCGCCGCCGTGGTCGTGCACGTCGACCAGCCCCGGCAGCAGCAGCGACGACGACGCGGGCGGGAGCGGACCGTCGTACGCGGCGGCCGGGAGGACCGCGACGATCCGGTCCCCCGCGACCGCGACGACCGAGTCCGGGAGCAGCCGGCCGTCGGTGACGACGGTGCCGCGGAGCACGCGGTCACGCATCACGCGTCGTGGTCCGTCTCGAGCAGCGTCACGAGGCCGTCCAGCGCAGCCGGGGCGCCGTCGCCGTCGGCCCGCAGCACGACCTCGTCGCCGAAGACGACGCCGAGGGTCATGAGCCCGAGGACACTGCGCGCGTCGACCGGGTCCTTCCCGTCGGTCGCGACGGTGACGGGCAGCCCGGTGGCGGCGGCGGCGCGGGCGAGCAGCGCGGCCGGGCGGGCGTGCAGCCCCACCCGGGACGCGACGACGGCGGTGCGGGTGTGCACGGTGCTCTCCTGCTCATCGTGGATGGTCACCGGTCGGTCCGTCCAGCGGTGTCGGGGTCGCCGGCGGCCCCGGTGGTCGCGGCGCCCTCGGTGGTCGCGGCGGTGACGGTGGCCGGTGTGGTCTCGGTGCCGGTGGTCTCGTCGTCCTCCCGGCCGGGGGTGCGCAGGTTCCAGCGACGGATCACGAAGCGGAACAGCACGTAGTAGACGACGGCGTAGGCGAGCCCGATCGGGATCAGCCACAGCGGCCGGGTGGCCTGGCCGAAGTTGAGGACGTAGTCGATGGCACCGGCGGAGAAGGCGAACCCGCTGTGGATGTCGAGGGCGTTCACCAGCGCCAGCGAGGTGCCGGTGAGCACCGCGTGGATCAGGTACAGCGGCCACGCCACGTAGACGAAGGCGTACTCCAGCGGCTCGGTGATACCGGTGACGAAGGAGGTCAGCGCGACCGACACCATGATCCCGCCGACGAGCTTGCGCTTCTCCGGGCGGGCCTCGTGCCAGATCGCCAGTGCGGCGGCGGGCAGCGCGAACATCATGATCGGGAAGAAGCCGGTCATGAACGCTCCGGCGGTCGGGTCACCGGCGAAGAAGCGGTTCAGGTCGCCGCGGGCGCCGTCGAAGTCACCGATGAGGAACCAGACGACCGAGTTGACGATGTGGTGCAGCCCGACGGGCAGCAGCAGCCGGTTGACCAGGCCGAAGATCCCGCCCCCGACGACGGCGTTCTCCCCGACGGCGGTGCCCAGCCCGGTCAGCCCGGCGTTGAACACCGGATAGACCAGGCTCATCACCGACGCGATCACCATCATCGACACGGCGGTGAGGATCGGGACCAGCCGGCGGCCGTTGAAGAAGCCGAGGAAGGTCGGCAGCGTCGTGCGGTGGAAGCGCTGCCACAGCAGTGCCGCGACCAGGCCCGCGACGATGCCGCCCAGCACCCCGAAGTCGATCGTGGCCTGCTCGCCCTTCGAGTCGAGCACCCCGGGCAACAGCACCGGGGACAGCGCAGTGAACACGCCGTCCATCACGAGGTAGCCGACGAGGGCGGCCAGCGCGGTGGACCCGTCGGAGCGGCGCGCCCAGCCGATCGCGATGCCGAGCGCGAAGATCATCGGTAGGTGGTCGAACAGCGCGCCGCCTGCCGCGGCGAGCACGGCCGCGGGCTGCTTCAGCGCCTCGACGCCGCCGAGCAGGTCGTCCTGCCCGAGGCGCAGCAGCAGGCCGGCCGCGGGCAGGACGGCGATCGGGAGCATCAGGCTCCGGCCGAGACGCTGCAGGCCGGCCAGCCCGGCCCGTCGTCGTACCGGTTCCGCTGTGGAGGTGCTCATGGGCTCGCACTCCTCGTGAGGGTGTCGGCGACCGGGGCCGGTGCGCGGGCGTTGTGGAGCCGTCGCGTCAGCCGGTACGGTCTGGTTATAACCAGTGAGGGTGCGGGCTGGACGACACCCTGTCAAGACACTGGTCATAACCAGTTGCGACCAGAGGGAGACCTCCTATGAGCAGGGCCGACGACATCGTGGCGGGGCTGGGCGGGTCCGCGAACATCACCGACATAGAGGCGTGCATCACCCGGCTCCGGACCGAGGTCGGCGACCCCGGCCTGGTCGACGACGCGGCGTTGAAGGCCGCCGGGGCGCACGGTGTGGTCCGGTCCGGGACCGTCGTGCAGGTCGTGATCGGGCCGGAGGCGGAGAACCTCTGCGACGACGTCCGGGACCTGCTGTGACGTCCGTCGTCGCGCCCGTCGACGGCGCGGTGGTCGGCCCCGCGGGGGTGCCCGACCCGGTCTTCCGCGACGAGCTGCTCGGCGGCGGGACGGCCGTCGAGCCGCCCGCGGACGCCACCGAGGCGGTCGTGCTGGCCCCGGTCGCCGGCACCGTCGCGGCGCTGCACCCGCACGCCTTCGTGATCACCGCCGACGGTGGCCCCGGGATCCTGGTCCACGTCGGCATCGACACGGTCTCGCTCGGCGGGGCCGGGTTCACCACGCACGTCGCGAAGGGCGACGCGGTCGAGCGGGGCGCGCCGGTGCTGACCGTGGACCTCGCCGCCGTGCGGGCGGCCGGCCTCGCGCCGACCTGCCCGGTCGTCGTGCTGGACTCGCCCGCCGGCTCGGTGAGCGCCCCCACCGGGCACACAGTCCGCGCCGGCGACGAGCTGTTCCGCCTGTGACGGGCACCGTTCCCGACGGCGCCCCGGTCGTGTTCGACCTCGACGGCACCCTCGTGCGCAGCGAGCACGTGCACCGCCGGACCTGGGCCCGGTTCTTCGCCGAGTGGGGCGCCGAGGTCGACGACGAGACCTACCGGCACCGGTTCATGGGCCGCCGCGCGGCCGACACGCTGCGCGAGGTCGACGGGCCGTGGCGCGACGCGGACCCCGACGAGCTCGCCGCGCAGCTGGCCGGGCACGGCTCCGCCCTCGCCGACGACGTCGACGTCGTCCCCGGCGCTCCCGCGCTGCTCCGGTCGCTGGCCGGGCGCGGGCACCGGCTCGCGGTGGTGACGAGCGCCCGCCGCGGCTGGGCCGACCGGGTGCTGGGCGACGTGCTCGATGCGGCACCGCTGGTCGAGCTCGTCGTCACCGCCGAGGACGTCGTGCGCGGCAAGCCGGACCCGGAGGGCTACCTCACCGCGTGCCGCCGCCTCGACGCCGACCCGGCCGGCTGCATCGCGTTCGAGGACTCCGTCGCCGGGGTGTCCTCGCTGGTCGCGGCCGGGATGGGCACCATCGTCGGGGTCCGGACGACGGCCGGGGACGCGGAGCTGACCGCCGCCGGGGCACACCGGACGGTGCCGGACCTGACGCCCGGCCGGCTGCTGGGCCCGGCGGCCTGATCCGGGCTCAGCTCCCGAGCGAGCCGTGGTGCAGGACGGTGTCGCCGTAGCGGCGGGACCGGCCCGCGGTGAACCCGGCGGGCCAGCCGAACTCCCCCGACGACTTCGCCCGCTCGACGACGACCGCCGCACCGGGCGCGAGCCAGCCGTGGGTGGCGGCGGCGGTCAGCCAGCCCGCGACCTCGTCGTCGGGCACCGCGTAGGGCGGGTCGACGAGCACGACGTCGAACGCCCGCGGCGCGGGCCCGGCCAGCACCGTCCCGGCCCGCCCGGTGACGACCGACCCGCCGAGCCCGACCGCGGCCAGGTTGCGCCGCAGCACCCCCGCGGCCCGCTTGTCCGACTCGATGAACACCGCGTCGGCCGCGCCCCGGGACAGCGCCTCCAGCCCGAGCGCGCCCGACCCGGCGCACACGTCCAGCACGGCGGCACCGCCGAGACCCGGATCGTGGTCGAGCGCGGAGAACAGCGCCTCACGGACCCGGTCGGAGGTCGGCCGGGTCCCCGACGGCGGCACGGCGAGCCGTCGTCCGCCCGCCGCGCCCGCGATCAGCCTGGTCATCGCTCCATCGTGCCGTGCGGCTCAGTCCAGCTCGACCAGCAGGTCCCCGCCCTCGACCTGGGTGACCGTCCCGATCGCGAGCCGCTTGACGGTGCCGGCCCGGTGCGCGGTGATCGACGCCTCCATCTTCATGGCCTCGATGGTGGCGACGGTCTGGCCGTCGTCGACGCTGTCGCCCTCGTCGACCTGCAGCGTCACGACCCCGGCAAACGGCGCCGCGACGTGCGCGTCGTTCCCCTTGTCCGCCTTCTCCGCGGCCTTGACCTCGGTCGCGACCGACTCGTCGCGCACCGCCACCGGGCGCAGCTGCCCGTTGAGCGTGGTCAGCAGGGTGCGGTAGCCGCGCTCGTCGGGCTCGGAGACGGCCTCCAGCTCGATGATCAGCGTGACGCCGGGCTCCAGGTCCACGGTGTGCTCGAGGTCCTCCTCCAGCCCGTAGAAGAAGTCCTTCGACGACAGCACCGCGGTGTTGCCGTACTGCTCGCGGTGGGTGTCGAAGTCCTTGGTCGGGCCGGGGAACAGCAGCCGGTTCAGCGTGCGGCGACGCTCGTCCCGCAGCCCGCGACGGTCCTCGATGGACAGCTCCGCCTTCTCCGCCTCGGGGCTGCGGCCCTCCAGCGCGCGGGTCCGGAACGGCTCCGGCCAGCCCGCGGGCGGCGAGCCCAGCTCACCGCGCAGGAACCCGATCACCGAGTCCGGGATGTCGAAGCTCGCCGGGTCCTTCTCGAAGTCCGCGGCGTCCACCCCCGCCCCGACCAGGTGCAGGGCCAGGTCGCCGACGACCTTCGACGACGGCGTCACCTTCACCAGCCGGCCGAGCATCCGGTCCGCGGCGGCGTAGCAGTCCTCGATCAGCTCGAACCGGTCGCCCAGGCCGAGCGCGATCGCCTGCTGGCGCAGGTTCGACAGCTGCCCGCCGGGGATCTCGTGGTGGTAGACCCGTCCGGTGGGGCTGGCGAGGCCGGACTCGAACGGCGCGTAGACCTTCCGCACCGCCTCCCAGTACGGCTCCATGTCCCCGACCGCGGTCAGGCTCAGCCCGGTCGCGCGGTCGGTGTGGTCGGTGGCCGCGACCAGCGCCGACAGCGACGGCTGACTGGTGGTGCCGGCCATCGAGGCGACCGCGCCGTCGACGGCGTCGACCCCGGCGTCGATCGCCGCGACCAGCGTCGCGAGCTGCCCGCCCGCGGTGTCGTGGGTG
>JAESFO010000896.1_pt1 | contig 11593 bp, 8 predicted proteins | sample 9269421 | NCBI WGS metagenome assembly JAESFO01 (sample SAMN14502839, study PRJNA617101) | algae metagenome | isolation source: Nostoc desertorum CM1-VF14 and co-occurring heterotrophs from rocky... | place: USA: Clark Mountains, San Bernardino, California | collected 2000-06-05 | reverse complement strand
GCTATCCAAAAAACTTAAGTGTTCCTGGTGGTGTGTCCAATCCCAGCAACATCACAGTACTAGGCAATCGGCTTTACTTCACAGCATCGGAGGGGATGAATGGCACAGAACTGTGGACGATTGACCCCAACAGTGGCAACCCCATCAACCTCAACATTAATCCTGGTAGTACTTCCTCTAATCCCAGCAATTTCACCCTACTAGGTAATACCCTCTACTTTACTGCCAACAATGGTTACAATGGCACAGAACTGTGGAGAATAGACCAAAATGGCTATCCGCAACAAGTACAAGACATCAATCCTGGTAGTGCCTCCTCTAATCCCAGCAATTTCAACCTACTAGGTAATATCCTCTACTTTACTGCCAACAATGGTTACAATGGCACAGAACTGTGGAGAATAGACCCCAACACTGGCAACCCCATCAACCTCAACATTAATCCCGGTAGTGCCTCCTCTAATCCCAGCAATTTCAACCTACTAGGTAATACCCTCTACTTTACTGCTAACAATGGTTACAATGGCACAGAATTGTGGAGAATAGACCAAAATGGCTACCCGCAACAAGTACAAGACATTAATCCTGGTAGTGCTTCCTCTAATCCCCGCAACTTCACAGTCGTAAATAACATTCTCTACTTTGTTGCCACAGATAATTACAATGTCAGCCAGTTGTGGAAAATAGACCAAAACGGCTATCCAAAAAACTTAAGTGTTCCTGGTGGTCTGTCCAATCCCAGCAACATCACAGTACTAGGCAATCGGCTTTACTTCACAGCATCGGAGGGGATGAATGGCACAGAACTATGGACGATTGACCCCAACAGTGGCAACCCCATCAACCTCAACATTAATCCCGGTAGTGCTTCCTCTAATCCCAGCAATTTCAACCTACTAGGTAATACCCTCTACTTTACTGCTAACAATAGTTACAATGGCACAGAATTGTGGAGAATAGACCAAAATGCCTACCCGCAACAAGTACAAGACATTAATCCCGGTAGTGTTTCCTCTAATCCCAGCAATTTCACCCTACTAGGTAATACCCTCTACTTTACTGCCAACAATGGTTACAATGGCACAGAACTGTGGAGAATAGACCAAAATGGCTATCCGCAACAAGTACAAGACATTAATCCTGGTAGTGCCTCCTCTAATCCCCGCAACTTCACAGTCGTAAATAACATTCTCTACTTTGTTGCCACAGATAATTACAATGTCAGCCAGTTGTGGAAAATAGACCAAAACGGCTATCCAAAGGGCTTAGGTGTTCCTGGTGGTCTGTCCAATCCCAACAACTTCACAGTTTTAGGAGATAGCCTTTACTTCACAGCATCGGAGGGGATGAATGGTACAGAACTGTGGATGATGAACTCCAACACTGGCAACCCCATCAACCTCAACATTAATTACCAGAATGGTGCTTCTAATCCCAGCCATTTTACAGCCCTGGGTAATACCCTCTACTTTACTGCCAATGATGGTTACAGTGGCACAGAGTTGTGGAGAATTGTTGCTAATAGCTATCCGCAACAAGTACAAGACATTAATCCTGGGATTGGCTCTTCCAATCCTCATAATCTGACAGTGATAGATAACATTCTTAACTTTAGTACTGATGACGGTATAAATGGTACAAAAATGTGGAGAATTGATCCCAACACTGGTACTCCGAACCCTTTGAGTATTTAAGTTTCCCAGAAAATACGTTCAGCCTACCAGCACAGGGCAAGTGGTGGTATTGCTGACTTCAACGGCGATAATAAAGCCGATATTTATATTCTCTGGTGTGAGACCTCATGATTGGAAGCAATAGCCCGTAATTGGTTTATTGACCCCTAATAATCATTAGATGAAACTTACAACAAAGTCTACATTAATGTCATTGAGGTTATGAAACCTGAACTATCTAGCGTTTAGCTTAAAAGCAGTGCAGGGGACTTACAAGCTGTGTCAACACAAATTGTTGCAAGTCGTGCACTGGGTAAGGCTTAACTTGATGACACGAATTTGCCTCAACGCCATTTAATTTGTTAGTGTACACTAACAAATAAAGGCATTTCTAACAAAAATTCACGTTATTTTTTGAAGTCAGCCTTGGATTTCGATTGCTTCTGTAGATATACTTGTTACAGAATCAATTAAAATAAAAAACCCATAATTAAATAGCAACCCAAGCCGGGGACATGAGTCCCCGGTTTGTTTTTTAAGTAAAGAGAAATCCTCAATCAATTTTATCAAATTGATTGAGGGTCATCGGTGAGAGATTAAGATAAAGTGCCTTTTGTCAATTGATTAAAATATTCAAAATAGTCTTAATTTACGGCATTCCTTAAATACTGTTGGAAATTGCGTTGGCGGTAGCCCGTCGTAGACATCGCCTTTTGGTTCTGGATTCTTGAGTGTAAACAACACCAGTAACCCAAGAGGTATCGCTAATATCGGCAGCATAAAGGCATAATACCAGCCCATTGTTGCTAATACGCCTACGCCACTTATTATTGGATAACTCGCTGTACCGACGCTGCTGATACTTGCATTGTAACCCATTGCAGTAATCCTTCTGTCACCTGTGTAGATATCACCGATTAAGGTGATACTCAGAGAAAGCAAAGAAGCAGCACCAATTCCTTGCAGCAAACGCAACCATAGCAATAAATTAAAATCGCGGGCAAAGGCGCAGGCTGTACCAGCTATGCGAAATAAAAACAGTGAAGGAACAATAATTCTCTTTCTGCCCCATCTATCGGTAAGAATACCAATAATTGTCCCTAAAATTAGAGATGGCAATGTAAATGCTGTAATCAATAAACCTAAATTTCTCGGGTTAATATTTAAGTCTTTGGCTAACTTAGGAAAAGCCGGAGTTACGCTAGAAACTCCGATAGCAGCAATTAATGCAACTGCACAAATAATCTAAAAATTTAGCTCTAGATAAATTGGCCTCTGTCGTTCAAATTGGCTCTTATCTTCTGGTGAATTCATGATTTTACCTTAGTGGATAAATAATCAAGAACGCGAAGCATCTCTTAAGACGCTTCGCGTTTATGTGTAAAAAAGAGTGCCTAATTGATTGTCTTCTTAAGCCGCAACTTTTTCCTCAAATGGTTTAAAGGTTTTTTTGCTAGCACCGCAAATAGGACATTCCCAGTCATCGGGAATTTCTTCAAAAGGTGTACCAGGTGCAATTCCCGAATCAGGATCGCCAGCAACCGGATCGTAAATCATGCTGCATTTTTTACAAATCCATTTTCGAGTTTTGGCATCTTCACCTGCAACTCTAGTTGCTGTTTGTCCTCCATTTAAAACTTCTAAGGCTTCAGCGTAGCGATCGGCGTGGTAATTTTCGATAAATTTTAACAAACCAAAACGGTGTGCAGCTTCCCGAAACGTGTCGGCATGTTCGGTAGATTCTTTAACTTGTTTGAGAAATTCTTCAGCCGCAGGATTGTCGCGATCGCGTTGAGCATCTGCGGCAAATTCTGGATACATTGTGGTATATTCGTAAGTCTCCCCTTCAATTGCCAAAGATAAACAGCGTGAGATAATTTCCCGTTTTTGTTCATCAGTTAAAGTAGCCGAATCTTCTACCACAAGTTCTGGATGTAGCAACTTAAAATGTGCAAAAGCGTGTTCGGTTTCTTGATCAGCTGTTTCTTTAAAAAGTTTCGCCAAATCTGTAAACCCAAGTTGACGCGCCACATCCGCAAAAAACAGATACTTGCGATTTGCCATCGATTCACCACCGAAAGCAGCTTCTAAGTTTTGGAGTGTAGTAAAATTGGACAAATCCATAATTTGTGGATGACAGTGAAGGAATATTTAGTACGAAAACACAGACTCTACAACCGGATAGACAAGCCGTTATTTGTATAAGTTATAAATGGTTTATACAAACTTTTTCAGCCCATATTTAACAATCCGTTTTGTTAGCTGCTCTTGGACAATTATAAAACCGAAAAGTTTTACAGATGACAAATGATATTTTTGATTTAGAGATGACTGTGATTTCTTCAAGTCGTCTGAAGTTCTAAAAACGGGTAATCAGTGTATCCTGTTGCGTTAGGGGCATAAAATGTCTTTGGATCTGGGGTATTGAAATGTGCGTTCAGTTCCAAGCGTTTTGGTAAATCAGGATTCGCAAGAAATAACTTGCCAAAGGAAACTAAATCTGCATTATTGCTGGTGAGAATACTATCTCCTGTAGGGCGATCGTAGCCACCATTGGTAACCAAAGTACCTTGGAATATTTGGCGGAAGTAAGGTGTTACGGGGTTCATGACTTCGCGGGTTGCTAAATCGACTTCATTCGGTTCCATCAGGTGAAGATAGGCAAGTCCAAAGGGGTTAAGAGCGTTGATGGCATAACTAAAAGTTTCTTGAGGGTTGGAGTCATGCATCCCGTAGAAAGTATTACTTGGTGAAAGTTTGATCCCAACACGGTTTGCACCCCAAACGCTAGCGACTGCTTCCACAACTTCTAAGAGGAATCGGCTACGCTTTTCTATTGAACCGCCATACTCATCTGTGCGCTGGTTCGAGCCATCTTGAAGGAATTGATCGATTAAATAGCCAAATGCACCGTGAAGTTCAATCCCATCAAAACCAGCAGCCAAGGCATTTTCTGCGCCTTTACGGAATTGCTCGACAATCTCGGAAATTTCTTGGGTTTCTAAAGCCCGAGGAGTTTCCAACGATACTTTACCTATGGGTGTATGGAGTGAGCCAACTCCAGCGATTGCACTAGGAGCAACTGGTAACTCTCCACCAAGTAAAGCCGAGTGAGAAACTCTCCCACAATGCCAAAGTTGCAAAAAAATTCTGCCCCCTTGTTCATGTACTGCATTAGTTGTCAACTGCCATCCTGCCACTTGTTCTTCTGAGTAAATTCCTGGGCAGTTGATGTATCCTAAGCTTAGAGGTGAAACCATTGTACATTCAGTAACGACCAGCCCAGCACTGGCCCGTTGGGCGTAGTAAGTTGCCATTAGCGAGTTTGGGATGCTTGCAATTGCCCGCAAACGCGTCATCGGTGCCATTACGATCCGATTTGGTAAAGTGTAAGGACCAAGCTGAACTGGTGTGAAAAGATTTATATTGGAATTCATGGCTGAAATTTCAGTAATAGATTAACGGCGTTACAGCACTTTGGAACTAAATGAGGTACAGAACCAAGGATTCACAAATCAAATTATTCTTCTTCCTCCTGCCTCCTGCCTCAAAACCAGTGACTTTGTACCTCATGCAAAAGGAAACTGCTGTATACATTACTGGTTGAGGTTTTGAAACGGGGAATATCGCTTTCCTGATGAAAACTTCGATCGCCTCACGCGATTCCACCGTTTACACGGATGTTTTGCCCAGTGATCCATCTGGCTTCGTCGCTAGCGAGGAATGCTACTACATCGGCGATTTCTTGCACATCTCCCAGTTTGCCAAATGCAGCCATTTGGGCTAAACGATCTATCTGTTCTTGGGTTTTGCCTTCTCGAAACAATTCTGTATCGGTGGGGCCAGGAGAAATAATATTAACTGCGATCGCTTTTGCACCCAATTCTTTAGCTAGTACCCGTGTGATTTGTTCAACAGCACCCTTGGTTCCGACATAGGCACTATAAGTTGGCAGCATCATCGCCGTGGTTGATGAGGAAAAGTTGATAATCCGTCCCCCTTCTGCCATGTGTTGCGCGGCTTGTTGACAAGTAAAATAAGTGCCTTTGACGTTAATGGCAAAAATCGTGTCAAAATCTTCTTCACTTACCTGAGTAATTGGTTTATAGAAGGTGATTCCGGCATTGTTGACCAAAATATCGACTTTACCGAAGCGTTGAAGTGTTTGCTCAAATAACCGTTGAATGTCGGGTAATTTGCTAATATCAGCTTGTACAGCGATCGCCTCTACTCCCAACTTTTCAATTTCTGCAACAACTTCCTCTGCTTTACCTGCATTACCCGCATAGTTAACGACAATAGATGCGCCGTTACCAGCTAATTTTAGTGCGATTGCTCGTCCAATTCCCCGCGATGCACCAGTGATAATTGCAACTTTCCCGGCTATTGATGCCATAGATTAATCTGGTTTTATTTTGGTTCGCCAAAGTGATTATCTGCTGTTAACATACTGTATCAAGGTTAAATTTAGCGATCGCTGGTAAAATGCCAACTTCATTCAAGCGAAAATCCCGCCAGCGACTTCAAGTAACCGCCAAGCGGGAGAAATAAAAATATTTTGCAAGAGATGAGGTATAGTTGCGCTCTCTTCACGGCAGATTAAGGTTTGATGCGACTTGGCGAATATTGTTGAATGTGTTCAGCAATATTGAATGTCTGAGTGTTCTTTGATGTAAACGCGATGCCTACAGCGGTAAACTACGCCTTACCTAACTTGACAGAATTTAAGTTTTGATTTACCAAATCTGCCTAGATTAAAATTATCTAAAGAAGGGATTTCCTACACTTTCTTCTTGAGTCGTACTAAACTGCGGACAGTTTGTCCCAGATAAGCGTGTTCCATTAAATATAAAAGTAGTGCCATTGGAATTGATAGCATTACCATTTATCCTCCGATCTGGAACGAAATCTCCTATTACTTCACCGTTAAGTGCGATAGTTACGGCTGGTGAAGGGGGGTTTGTGACTGCTTGCCAATTTCTCTGATCCCTACCTAGGTTTGCACGGTTATAAGTAGCGTCTAGTCCAAGAAAGTTTAGTGTACCATTGGCGTTAAAGTCAAAACAAGCAGGAAAACTATCTCCCAGGCTCGAAGTAACATTGACATTGTAACTTTTGCCCTCCACTCCAGCGTATACAGGCACACTAAACAACATTATTTGTCCAAGTAAACAAGTTAAAACTAAACCACACTTAGATCGAATGATTTGCACTAGCATAATTGTTTACCTCCGTTACATAATAAAGTAATTGCTTACTTTTACCCATTGATATTCATTCAGAATCGAGGTCGGAAACGCAAATTTTCAGCCTACGATGCAGTAACCTTCCGGGGAAGCAAGCTTATGCATAGAGTTTTGTAGGGAAGGCTGGCTATGCCTACGCATCATATAAAAGCATCATTTATTCTTGCGTTAAGATTTAGTATAAAGCTTAATTAGATACTTGATAGCATGGATAATTTACAGCGTAATCACTATTGACAAAACGAGTTATATCTTAAACTGTCACGAATGTTTTGCTTTTTATTCAAAACAAAATCCCGCCAGCGACTTCAAGTAATTGCCAGGCGGGAGAAATAAAAATATTTTGCAATATCTGAGGATAGGTGCGCTATCTTCACGGCAGATTAAGGTTTGATGCGGCTTGGCGAATTTTGTTAAATATATTCAACCAAAAGGTCATCTGACTTATCAAACCTGCGTAGATTAAATTATTTTAATAAGGGATTGTCTCGACTTCTCCCAAATTGAAGGTTTGATGGACTTATTGGCTGAGGCGGACATGTCGGTCTAGATAAGAGTGTCCCATTCAAGGTAAAAGTAGTGCCATTGGAATTCATCCCACTACCACTTATCGCCGGAGCTGAAACAAAGTCTCCTATTACTTGACCGTTAAGTGCAATACTTACTAATGCTGAAGGAGGGGTGACTGCTTTCCAAGTTGCCTGAGTGTTACCATTAGAAGTAGTATAAGTAGCGTTTTGTCCAAGAAAGCGTAAGGTACCATTAGTGTTAAATTCAAAACAAGCAGTAAAATTATCTCCTAGACTCGAATTAATACTCACAGTGTAGCTTTTGCCCTCCACTCCAGCTTGTACTGGCGCAGCAAACAACATTATTTGCCCAAGTAAACAAGTTAAAAATAAACCACATTTAGATTGAATGATTCGCACTGACATAATTGTTTGCCTGTTTTACGTAATTAAGTAATTGCTTACCTTTACCCATTGTTAACAGATTCAGTTAAGGTTATTAACAAATGGTTAATAAGTAATGGCGCTTAAAATCTACTCATAACCGAGGTTGGAAACACAAATTTTCAGCCTCCGATGCCTGTGGGTTATATTTAAAAGCATCGTTCATTTTTATCTTTAAAGATTAATTAAATACTCTATAACATGAAGAATTTATAGCCTAATTACGATTTACAAAACGAATTATATCATCATGAATACTTTTTTTGAGGAAGAAGCATAAGAGCCAGATCAAAGTTTATTCCATATAAAGACTTGGAGCGGCTACTCTACGAGTTCTCCAACGTAGTGCCCGTAAGGCACAAAAACTTCTATGGTTAACGCTCTTGAGTGGGTATTGGTACAAGACAAGATTGAGAACTTATCCTCCACTTCCCACTCTCCACTCTCTTTAATTAATATTCTGGAACGATCGCAACACCATCCCTAAGATTAAGCAATCCTGAGATAATAACTTTATCTTCTGGCTGTAACCCTTCAATAACTTGATAATTATTATCTTTGATCTCGCCTAGCTTCACTCGTTTTTGCCGAGCTAATTGTTGAGATACACCTTGGGGAGATGTTTCTGTTTCAACAACATATACAAAAGTGTCCCCCCCTACACGAGTCATTGCAGTTGTAGGGATTAAAATTCCGGGGCGCTGATTCCAGAATACTCTAGCCCTTACCAATTGATCTGCACGTAACTGACCGTTAGGGTTATCAAAAAGCGCTTTTATCAGTATTCCTTGTGTTTCATTACTAGCACTAGGTGCAATAAAAAATACTCTACTTCTACCCAGTTTTTGGCCTTGTGCGTTCATAACTTCCACCGGCATTCCCTTACGCAATTGCGGTCCTTGCTGTAATGGCACAGAGATATTGACTTCTAAAGGTCGATTTTGCGTGATATTAACTAATGGTGTGGAAGTGTTAACTAAATCACCTACTTTCACAGCGATGTTGCCAACAGTACCACTAAAGGGAGCGATCATTTTGTCAGACTGGAGATTCCCTTGTTGGGGAATATTTACATTAGCTTGCTGCAAAGTTTGTTCAGCCTGCAATATGTTAGCTCGTTGTGCTTGAATCCTGGAATCAATTGCATCAAGATTAGTTTTAGCATTGGCGAGCCGATCAGCAAACTGATTGCGAGTCTGTCGAGATACGGCTCCTTCTTCAGCTAGGGTGACAAACTTTTCGTAGTTCTGCTGGTACAATTGCACATTAGCAACAAAGGATGGTCGTTGTGCTTCCAGAGATTTGAGTATAGCGCGGGCATTTTCCAGTTGCACTAAAAATCCTTGAGGTACAGCATTGTTTCCACTGACACTTACTTGTGAGGTAGGATCTACTTGGAGAATTGCCGCTCCTGCTGCGACTCGATCTCCCGATTTGACAAATATTTGGGTAACTTGGCCCTGAATCCTCGGCTGGAGCGTGACTGAGCGCTGGGACTTGAGGCTAGCAATAAAATCTGAACTTTCCTCAATAATACCGCTTTGTACTGTCGATATTTTGACTCTTACCCCTTGAGGTTGAACATTAGCAGTTGAAGGTGCTGAATTTTGCGGAGTGAACAAACGCCAAACTAGAGCTGCTCCGCCCCCTAACAATAGTAATGCAGCTAAAACCCAAAGCCACCGCCGTTTTCCAGAAGGTGGCTCAAATGGTGTTTGTGGAGCTTTATCTCCAAAATCAGTTTGAGGCTCAGGGGATGTCATGGCTTATGGGGAATTTAAGGAACAAATTAACTAGAATTAAATCAATATTTCATCTCTTGATATGGAAATTACTGATTTGGCATGAGGTATTGTGGCAAATTATATGTTACCCCATCCAAATATATAGTTTTGATGATTCCACCTAAATCTACCGAAAGGTCAATTCCTGCAAGATAATATAGGAATTTGCTCTGGCAAAATAACTTGTTGTAAGGTTAAGAAGTTTTCCGTCACTCCTACCTTTCCAGTTTGAAGTGTAATTTCCAAAGTTGGAAATATAGTTTTCCCTCATGACCTATTCCTTACTAGCTAACTTAACTTATTCTTTTAGCTGTGAGGCAAAGACATACTGCGGTTACAGAAGTATGTGAAACAAATTATAGCTGATTCACAGGATTATCTTAATCTCAAAGTGGATTAATTAACTTTAGGGGCTTTTATTTAGATTGTAATTCTTCGCTAAAAAACTACTTTTAGCACACAAAAAGCAAATTTGTTTTATAAGCCAATCCAAATGACGCAAGTCTAGAGCAAGTTTATTATTAGCGATCGCCCAGAACAGTATTATTTTAGAAATTTTGTACAGGACTTACGCAACTGGCACATTGCGATCGCTAATTGATAGTATTTTTGTACTACATAAATGATTTTTGTAATTAGCCCTGTAAGAAAGAGAAATTTAAAAACTGATTTACTCCTCAAAATTAATGGGACAGACCACTAAAAGAAATGGGCAATACTATTGCGCCTGTGGGTGATGCAACCGATGAGACAGATGAATTTGGCACGGTGATGCCAGTTTAAATCTGCTGTTTGGAGCGTTACGCTATCTTCAGTACATTAGTTATTTATGGGACATATACATGGGAGAATCGATTTGACTTAGCGTTATCTGTGGACAAGCGCAAGGTAGGGTAGCCCAATAAACTTTTAGGTTACTGGAATGAACGTCTACTGATGAAGGAGGATTGATGAATCCCGATACAAAAGAACTGATGCAACAACTAGGGCAACAGTACGAAGGTGCTGTGACGAAGCCCTTGTATACGGCTGTGGTCACTGTAACCCCAGGGCAAGAGGGACATGCACGGATGTCGGGTCATGCTCGTAGTGACGATGGCTTACTCGACTTGAACCTTGCTTTTCCTACTAAACTTGGTGGACACGGGCAAGGAACCAATCCAGAACAACTTTTTGCAGCAGGTTATGCAGCCTGCTTTCATGGAACACTGGCTTTGGTTTCAACAAAAGCAGGTATTGATGCTTCAACTGCCACGGTTATATGTGCTGTAACCATTGGCAGAGATCCAGCCGATGGTGGATACATACTGTCTGCAAAATTAACTGTCGCTCTTCCTGGGGAAGACCGAGAGAAATCTGAACAGGTGGTTGCCCAAGCATACAAGCTCTGTCCCTACTCGAAAGCTATTCATGGCAATGTTGATGTGGAGGTGACGGTAGCTTGAATCATCTGGACATTATGGCTTGCACGCTCTGTGGGTCAAATGTCAGATTTTCATCACCAGAGAAAAGGGCACTGATCACCGCGATATCAAACACACTGAAAAATATACTTTGCTGAATGCTCGACGCTTCCTGAATTTTGATTGGGGTGATTTGTGAAATTTAGATTGTAGGAGTAATTCAAAAGATTATGGCGGACAGCGTTGACGTGAATGAGTAATGTAGAAGTCTCCTTGCGCCGCATTCAATTAATGTGTGCCAGTTGATTGTTAGCGATTAGAACTAATGCTTTAGCTTCATCAGTAGTCCATCCGGCTAAACTAGCAAAAATAATTTCTTTAACCTCATAAGATGGCTTATTATCTAATCAGGGTTAGCGCGTCTCAAACCCTATTGACAAGCGGACTTACCTGATCAGCAATCAAGTTAGAAACAAAGTGCCACTATCCAGGCTAGGGTAAGATTTAATCCATCTAGCTCCAAGGTTCGAGTAA
>JAESFO010000895.1_pt1 | contig 11601 bp, 8 predicted proteins | sample 9269421 | NCBI WGS metagenome assembly JAESFO01 (sample SAMN14502839, study PRJNA617101) | algae metagenome | isolation source: Nostoc desertorum CM1-VF14 and co-occurring heterotrophs from rocky... | place: USA: Clark Mountains, San Bernardino, California | collected 2000-06-05 | reverse complement strand
CCGCGAGCTCCGCGGTCACCTCCGGGCTCACGCGTGGCCCCCGCGGGCGGGGTCGGACAGCTCGGCGAGGACGTCGTCGGTCGCCGCGCCGAGCGGGGGCCCGGCGGTGCCCCGCCGCGCGGGGGTGCGGGAGAAGCGCATCGGCGACCCCAGCTGGCGGACCGCGGGCAGGGTCGGGTGCGGGGCGTCCCAGAAGAAGTCCCGGCCGGTGAGCAGCGGGTCGGTGAAGACCTCGTCGTAGCCGGCGATGGACGCGCAGGGGACCCCGGCCGCGTCGAGCGCGGCGAGCACGTCGGACGACGACCGGGTACTCGTGACCGTCTCGATGCAGTCGATCAGCGCCACCCGGTTCGCCAGCCGCGAGCCGGGGTCGGCGAAGCGCGGGTCCCGCTCGAGGCGTTCCAGCCCGAGCGCCGCGCACAGCGACGTCCAGAGCCGGGTGGTGTTCGCGCCGACCGTCACGTGCCCGTCGCGGGTGCGGACGGCCTGGTAGGGGGCGTAGCGCTGGTGGGCCGAGCCCTGCCGCGCGGGCACCTCCCCGTCGCCGAGGTACATGCCGGCCTCCCACACCGCGAGCGAGACTCCCGACTCCAGTAGCGAGACGTCGATGTGCTGACCGGTTCCGGAGCGGTCCCGCTCGCGCAGCGCCGCGGTCACCGCGAGCGCCACGTAGAGCGCGGTCACCAGGTCGCAGACCGGCACGCCCACCTTGACCGGGTCGCCGTCGGGCTCCCCGGTCACGCTCATCAGCCCGCTCGCGGCCTGCGCCATGATGTCGAGCCCCGGCCGTGTCGCGGCCGCACCGTCGACACCCCAGCCCGACGCCGAGGCGTACACCAGCTCCGGACGGCGGTCGGCCAGGGCCTCGTAGCCGAGCCCGAGCCGGTCCATCGCGCCCGGCCGCAGGTTCTCCACCACCACGTCGGCGCGGTCGACCAGGGCCAGGAACGCGGCGCGGCCCCGCTCGTCCTTGAGGTCGAGGACGACGGACTCCTTGTTGCGGTTGAGCCGCAGGAACGGGGAGCTCTCGCCGTCGAGGAACGGGCCCGCGGACCGGGTCGGGTCGCCGGTGCCCGGCGGCTCGACCTTGACCACCCGGGCCCCGAGGTCGGCGAGCTGCATCGTCGCGAACGGCGCGGCCATGAAGGCCCCCACCTCCAGTACGAGCACTCCGGTCAGCGGTGGGTCGGTCTGCATCGGCAGCCCTCCGGGGTCGTCGGCATCGGCCGTGATATACGGTATACGGAAGTACGGGAGAGGTGGGTGCGGTGACGGCGGTGCACGCGGGTACCGGTGGCCGGATCGTCGCGCCGCCGTCCATGGCGGAGCTGGCGACCGACGCCCTGCGCGCGATGATCTTCTCCGGCGAGCTCGCGCTGGGGGAGCGGCTGGTCGAGGCGCGCCTGACCGAGCGGCTCGGGGTCTCCCGCCCGCCGCTGCGTGAGGCGCTGCAGACGCTGACCCACGAGGGCCTGGTCGTCGCGCACCCGCGGCGTGGCGCGACGGTGCGCACGCTGACCCGGCACGACGTCTACGAGATCGTGACCCTGCGCGAGGACCTGGAGGCACTCGCCGTCCGCCTCGGCGTGCCGGTACGGGTGCCCGAGCGGCTGGAGCGCTGCCGGGCGGCCCTGGCGGCGTTCGAGGAGGTCGGCCGGGCCGGCGACGAGAGCCGGTTCCTGCACCACAAGTTCGAGTTCCACCTGTCGCTGGTCGCACTCGCCGGGCACTCGCGGCTGACCGAGGCCTACCGGGCGCTGTCGTTCCAGATGCAGCTGTGCATGGCGATGAACCGCACCGCCCGTCGCGAGTCCCTGCTGGAGAACGTCGAGCGGCACCGCGAGCTGCTCGCCGTGGTCGAGGCGGGGGACCCGGAGGTCGCGCAGCGGGCCCTGACCGAGCACGGCCACACGTCGTTCCTGCTCGACCTCGTCGACCGGCTCGACGGCGGCACGCCGGAGTCCGAGGAGTGGCTCGCCCGCCGGCGTGGGGCCTGAGCTCCGGTCGGCGCTCACGCGAGCGTCCCGCCGATGCCGTCGGCGGCGGCCCGCAGCAGGGCGGCCGCCTCGGCGACACGGTCGTGCCCGAAGCGGTGGATCGGTCCGGACACCGACAGTGCCGCCGGGCTGGACACCCCGGCGAGCGGGACGGCCACGCAGAACACGCCGACCTCCTGCTCCTCGGCGTCCACGGCGAACCCGGCCCGGCGGATGCGGTCGAGCTCCCCGAGCAGCCGGTCGGGGTCGACGACGGTGTGGTCGGTCGCCGCGGGCAGCCCGGTGGAGCCCAGCAGCCGCCGGGCCGCGGGCGCGGGCAGCTGGGCGAGCAGCGCCTTCCCGACGCCGGTGCTGTGCAGCGGCACCCGTCGCCCGACCTCGGTGAACGTGCGCATCGAGTGCGGACCGGGCACCTGCGCGGTGTAGACGGCGCGCTCCCCGTCGAGCACGGCCATGTTGGCGGTCTCGCCGAACCGCTCCGCCACCGCGCGCAGGTCGTCCCCGGCGCGCACCCCCAGCACCCGCGACGCCCGGTCCCCGAGCCCGATCAGCCGCGGCCCCAGGGTGTAGCGGCGGTTGGTGACCTGGTGGGCGTGGCCGAGCTCGCGCAGGGTCGCGACGATCCGGTGGATCGTGGGCTGCGGCAGGTCGACGGCCACGGCGAGCTCGCTGATCGACAGCTCCCCGTCCGCCTCGGCCAGCACGTCGAGGATCCGGAAGGCCCGGACGACGGACTGGACGCCGCCCGGGCCTGCTCCCGTTCCCGGCACCGGATCAGCCCCAGCCGGGGACGACGAAGATCAGCCAGCTCAGCAGCGGTGCCACCGCGCACATGCTGAAGCCCCAGATCATGAGCCCGTGGAACACCCGGTCGGTCTGGTCGGCCGGCGCGTTCGCGACGACGAGCGCCCCGCTGGTGGAGAACGGCGAGGAGTCCACCACCGACGACGACAGCGACAGCGCGATGATCAGGCCGACCGCGCCCACCTCGCCGGCGAGCAGGAACGGCACGGCCAGCGGGATCAGGGCGCCGAGGATGCCGGTGGTCGAGGCGAACGCGGACACGATCGCGCCGATCAGGCAGATGATGATCGCGGCCAGCAGCGGGGACCCGATCGTCGTCACGAGGGTGCCGAGCCAGTCGATGGTGCCGACCCGCTCCATCAGCGACACGAAGGTCACGATCCCGCAGATCAGCAGCACCGTCGGCCACGCGACCTGCCCGACGGCCGCCTTGGCCGACGACGGCGAGATGATCGAGAGGACCGCCGCCACGGTGAGCGCGGTGAAGCCGACGTCGAGGCCGAACGCGAGTGCGCCGACGGCCAGTGCGACCAGGCCCAGGATCGTGAACACGTGGTCGCGTTCGAGCGGGCGGTGCGGCTCGTCGTCGTCCGGGCCGACCGGATCGGCGGCCCCGGACCCACCCGACCCGGCCCCGCCGGTGACCGTCCGTGACCGGCCGTGCGGCACGGCGCCGCCGCCCAGGGCGAGCGAGGTGCCCGGCTCGGCGGCCACGGCGACCCGGTCGTCGCCGGCGCCCGAGGATCCCGCGGCATCCCGGGAACGGCGGAGCAGTTCCCGCCCGCCGAACATCAGGAACACGACGATGCTGAGCGCGAGATTGAACACGAACGACGAGAAGAACAGCAGCCCCGGATTGCTCGGCAGGTTGTTGCGGGCGACGACGCCGTTCACGATGCTGCCGAAGATGCTGATCGGCGAGAAGCCGCCGGCGCTCGCCCCGTTGATGATGAGAAGGCCCATCAGCATCGGGTTGATCTTGTAGCGCTGGGCGAATCCCATGCCGATCGGCGCGATGATGGCGACCGCGGCGGGGACGACGGCGCCGACCGCGGTCAGGACGGCGGTGACGCCGAACATGACCCACGGGATCAGGGCGATCCGGCCACCGACGGCCCGTACCGCCAGCTGGACCAGGCGATCCACCGTCCCGTTGCCCTTGGCGATGGCGAACAGCAGGGTCACGCCGACGAGGATCACGAACAGGTCGCCGGGGAACCCGCCGACGATGTCGTCGGTGTCCTCCCCGACGAACGCCGTGCCGACGACGAACGCGGCGACGAAGGCCAGCGCGCCCATGTGGACCGGGAGGATCGTCGCTATCAGGAACACCAGGGCGAGTGCCACGATGGTGATGAGTTCGATGGACATCGTTTTCCTCTGGGGTCGGCACTGACGCAGACAGGAACTGATGACGCGGTCCGCGCGACGTCGCCGGGCCGCATTTTCCGCAATGCGGAAAACGAATTCGATATCCCGAGTATCAGCAGGATCACACACGCCCGTCAAGCGGCGTCGATGCCGCCCGGCGGGATGTGGGAAGGCCCTGCAGCACCCTCTCGACGGCAGACTGTAGACGGTATACCGTCATCAGCGCGAGACCCGGATTCCGCCATCCGGAACCATCGGTCACCGAGCGTGGAGAACCTCATGACGTACGCAGCCGGTCGGCACTTCCTGCAGATCCCCGGCCCGACGAACGTGCCGGACTCGGTGCTGCGCGCCATGTCGGCCGCGACGATCGACCACCGCGGTCCGGACTTCCAGGCGCTGGGGACGGAGCTGCTGCGCGACGTCCGCCCGGTCTTCGGCACCACGGGCCCGGTCGTGATGTACCCGGCCACCGGCACCGGCGCGTGGGAGGCGGCCCTGGTCAACACCCTGAACCCGGGGGAGACGGTGCTGTGCTTCGAGACCGGGCACTTCGCCACGCTGTGGCAGGAGATGGCGGGCCGGCTCGGGCTCCGGGTGGACCTCGTGCCCGGCGACTGGCGGCACGGGGCGGACCCCGCCGTCGTCGCCGAGCGGCTCGCCGCCGACACCGGCCGCCGGATCGCCGCCGTCTGCGTGGTGCACAACGAGACCTCGACCGGTGTCACCAGCCGGGTCGCCGAGATCCGCGCCGCGATGGACGCCGCCGACCACCCGGCCCTGCTGCTGGTCGACACCATCTCCTCGCTCGGCTCGATGGACTACCGGCACGACGAGTGGGGTGTCGACGTCACCGTCGCCGGCTCGCAGAAGGGGCTGATGCTGCCACCGGGGATGAGCTTCAACGCGATCAGCGCCAAGGCCCTGGAGCGCTCCCGCACCGCGACGATGCCGCGCACCTTCTGGGACTGGGGCCCGATGCTCGCGGCCAACGAGCGCGGCTTCTTCCCCTACACCCCGAACACCAACCTCATGTACGGGCTCAAGGAGGCGTTGCGCCTGCTCCAGGACGAGGGACTGGAGAACGTCTTCGCCCGCCACACCCGCCACGCCGAGGCCACCCGGGCCGCGGTGCGGGCGTGGGGCCTGGAGGTGCTGGCCCTCGACGAGCGCGAGTACTCCAGCGCGCTCACCGCCGTGCTCGTCCCCGACGACGTCGACGCCGACAAGGTCCGCGCGGTGATCCTCGACCGCTTCGACATGTCGCTGGGCGCCGGTCTCGGCCGCCTCGCCGGGCGGATCTTCCGGATCGGCCACCTCGGTGCGTTCAACGACCTCACGCTGGCCGGGACCCTCGCCGGTGTCCAGATGGGCCTCGGTCTCGCCGGGGTGCCGGTCGCGGGCTCCGGCCTCGACGCGGCGCTGGAGCGGCTGCAGACCGACTGACCCGCCCCGACCGCCCCCGCACCGCCGCGAGAGGACGCCCCCCATGACCGCCGAGCTGACCCGTCCCGCCACCGCCACCACCGCCGTCCCGGGTCTGGAGGAGACGCTCCGGTCCCGGGTGACCGGCGAGGTCGCCTTCGACGACTACAGCCGCCACCTCTTCTCCCGTGACGCGAGCATGTACGCGATCACCCCGCTCGGAGTGGTCTTCCCCCGTACCCACGACGACGTCGCCGCGGCCGTGCGCACCGCGGCCGAGTTCGGCGTGCCGGTCGTCCCGCGCGGTGCCGGCACCAGCCTGGCCGGCCAGACCGTCGGACCGGGGCTCGTGCTCGACCTGTCCCGGCACCTCAACCGGATCGTCGAGCTCGATCCGGTGGCGCGCACCGCCGTCGTCGAGGCGGGGGTGGTGCAGGACCAGCTCAACCGGGCCGCGGCCGCGCACGGGCTCATGTTCGGCCCGGACACCTCCACGAGCAACCGGGCCACGATCGGTGGGATGATCGGCAACAACTCCGCGGGCAGCGGGTCGCTGACCTTCGGCATGACGATCGACCACGTCCGCGCGCTCGACGTCGTGCTGTCCGACGGCTCCACCGCCCGGCTGGAACCCGTCGACGCCGACGAGCGCCGCCGTCGCGCCGCCGCGGACACCCTGGAGGGCGCCCTCTACCGCGAGCTCCCCGCGCTGGTCACGGAGAACGAGGACGCGATCGCCGCGGGCATGCCGCTGTTCTGGCGCCGGGCCTGCGGCTACCGGCTGGACCGGCTCGCGGGCTTCGCGGAGTCCGGGACGTTCGACCTGGCGACGTTCGTCGTCGGCGCCGAGGGCACGCTGGTGCTGGCGACCCGCGCCGTCGTCGACCTGGTGCCCAAGCCCGCGCGGACGGTGTACGCCGTCGGCCACTTCGACACCGTGCACGGCGCCATCTCCGCCACCGCCGACGCGCTGAGCTGCGATCCGCACCAGGTCGAGATGATGGACAGGACCATCCTCGACCTGTCCCGCCGCAAGATCGAGTACGCGGACCTGGGCAACCACCTCGTCGGTGACCCGGCCGCGCTGCTGTTCGTCTCGTTCTCCGGCGACGACGAGGCCGGGCTGGTGGCGAAGCTGCGCGCACTGGCGGCGCTCTGGGAGCGCCACGGCCACGGCTACCACACCCTCGAGCTGGTCACCCCCGCCGAGCAGGCCGCGCTGCTCAAGGTCCGCAAGTCCAGCCTCGGGCTGCTCATGGCGGCGGGGGAGGGCACCCGGCGCCCGCTGGCCTTCGTCGAGGACACCGCGGTGGCCCCCGAGCACCTGGCCGAGTACACCGCGCGGTTCAAGCAGATCCTCGACGAGAACCGTCTCGAGGCGGGGTTCTACGGCCACTGCTCGGTCGGCTGCCTGCACATCCGCCCGTTCGTCGACCTCACCGACCCGGCCCAGGTCGCCACGATGCGCCGGGTCGCGGAGCGGATCAAGGACCTGGTCGCCGAGTACGGCGGCGTGAACTCCTCCGAGCACGGCGACGGCCTGGCGCGCTCGGAGTTCAACCGCGAGATCTTCGGCGACGAGCTGTACGAGGCGATGCGCCGGGTCAAGGCCCTGTTCGACCCGGGGAACGTCATGAACCCCGGCAAGATCGTCGACGCCCCGTCGATGACCGAGAACCTGCGCGACCGCGACGCGCTGCCGCCCGCCCCGCGGCTGACCACGGCGCTGTCGTTCGAGGTGATCGGCGGCCCCGGCGCCACCGGGATGCGCGACGCCGCCGACCGCTGCATGAACATCGGCCTGTGCCGCAAGACCACGGCCGGGGTGATGTGCCCGTCCTACCAGGTCACCCTCGAGGAGGAGCACTCCACGCGCGGCCGGGCGAACGCACTGGTCAAGGCGCTGTCCGAGCCGGACCCGGCCGCCGGGCTCGCCGACGGGCGGCTGCACGAGATCCTCGACCTGTGCCTGATGTGCAAGGCCTGCAAGAGCGAGTGCCCGATGGGCGTGGACATGGCCTCGCTCAAGGCCGAGGCGCTCCACCAGCAGCACGCGGTGCACGGCACGCCGCTGCGCTCGCGGCTGTTCGGTGCGATCCGCACGCTGAACCGGCTCGGGTCGGCGACCGCGCCGCTGTCCAACCTGCCCGGCCGGGTCGGGGTGCTGCGCCGGCTCGCCGAGCGGACCGTCGGGATCACCGCGCGCCGCCCGCTGCCGCGCTTCGACCGGGACAACCTGGTGCGGTGGTACCGGCGTCGTGACCTCACGCGGGCCGCCGCACCGGCCGGGACCGTCGTATGGCTGGCCGACTCGTTCACCACCTTCACCGAGCCGCACATCGGGCGGGCCGCGATCGGCCTGCTGGAGCGTGCCGGGTGGCGGGTCGAGCTGGCCGGCGGCGGCTGCTGCGGCCGGTCCAGCCTGTCCAAGGGACTGCTCGACGACGCCCGTCGCAAGGCGACCGGCCTGGTCACCTCGCTCGCCCGGGACACACCGGCCGACGCGCCGATCGTCGGCTGCGAGCCCTCGTGCGTGTTCACCCTGCGCGACGAGACCCTCGCCCTGCTCCCGGACAGCGCCGAGGCCCGGTCGGTGGGCGAGCGGGTCCGCCAGGTCGAGGAGCTGCTCGTCGAGGCCCTCGACGACGGCCGCCTGGTCCTGCCGGAGCGCTCGGCGCTGAGCGGGCGGCGCGTGGTCTACCACGGGCACTGCCACCAGAAGGCCGAGGTCGGGACCGCGGCGACGCTCGCGCTGCTGCGCCGCATCCCCGGGCTGGAGGTCTCCGAGATCGACTCCGGCTGCTGCGGGATGGCGGGCTCGTTCGGCTTCGAGGCCGAGCACTACGCGACCTCGATGGAGGTCGGCCGGGACCGGCTGCTCCCGGCGATCGACGCCGAGTCCGCCGACACCCTGGTCGCCGCGACCGGCGTCTCCTGCCGCCAGCAGATCTTCCACGGCGCCGGGCGCACCGCCTGGCACCCGCTGGAGCTGGTGCGCGAGGCACTCGGCCCGGCCGGGACGGTGTGAGCGGATGCGACTGGTCCGCTACGACTCCGGCCAGGGCCCCCGCACGGGGCGGGTCGAGACCGGCGGCGGCGGCGACGTCGTCCGCGAGCTGGGCCCGTCCGGGCCGGGGGCGGTCGCCGGGCGGCTCGCCGAGGTCGTCCTGCTTGCCCCCTGCGACCCCCGCACCATCGTGTGCGTCGGGAGCAACTACCCCTGCCAGCTCGCCGAGAAGGGGCGTCCCCGCCCGGAGCGGCCCGCGCTGTTCCTCAAGGCGCCCAACGCCGTCGTCGGACCGGGGGAGCCCGTGCTGCGCCCGGCCGGGGTGGAACGGCTGGAGTACGAGGGCGAGCTCGCGGTGGTGATCGGCCGCCGGGCCCGTGACCTGGACGAACGCACCGCCTGGTCGCACGTGCTCGGCCTGACCTGCGCCAACGACGTCACCGCGCACGACTACCGCGCCGACGGGCAGTGGGCGCGGGCGAAGAGCGCGGACACCTTCTGCCCGCTCGGGCCGTGGATCGAGACCGAGCCGGGCGCGGGGCCGTGGGGGCTGCGGACCACGCTGAACGGCCGCACCGTCCAGGAGTCCGACACCGGGGTGATGATCTTCGACGTCGCGCGGATCCTCGCCCACGTGACCCGCTGGATCACGCTGCAGCCCGGTGACGTCGTGCTCACCGGCAGCCCCGGCGGGGTCGGGCCGATGACCGCGGGGGACCGGGTCACCGTCGAGATCGACGGCGTCGGGACACTGGAGAACCCGGTCGCCGACCGGCCCACGCCCGTGCCGCACTGAGCCGGCCCGGCCCGGCCCGGCCCGGCGCGGACCGCCGCTGCCGGCCCGGCTCAGCCCCGGCCCGCCGGCTCCGGCGTGTCCAGCTCGGCGGGAGCGGGAGCGCCCGCCACCCCGGCCGCGCTGCGGTAGACGTCACCGAGCCGGACCGCCCACGGTGCCGCCGCGAACCGGTCGAGGAACCGCCGCCGGGCCCCGGCCCCGAGCCGGGCACGCAGGTCGGCGTCGCGGGTCAGCCGCACCAGCTCGTCGGCGATCCGGGTGGCGTCGACCGGGGCCAGCAGCCCGGTCCCGCGGGTCACGATCTCCGGGATCCCGCCGACCCGCGTCGCGACCGCCGGGGTCCCGGTGCCGTGGCCGAGCACCAGCATGCGGGGCATCGTGTCGTGCCGGGTCGTGTGCAGCTGCACGTCGGCGGCGCGGAGCAGCGCGACCGGGTCGGTGCTGCGGCGGAACGCCACCCGGCCGGACAGCGCCTCGTCGGCGGCGACGCGCGACTCCAGCCACGGCCGCAGCGGCCCGTCGCCACCGAGCACCACGGTGAGCGGCTCGTCCGGTCCGATCCCGGCGACGGCGTCGAGCAGCATGTCCTGCCCCTGGCCGCGGCGCATCGGCGCGACCGAGACGGCGACGACCTCGTGGTCGTCCACGCCGAGCCCGCGCCGCAGCCGCTCCCGCTCCTCGGGCGTGCCCTCGCCCGGGTCGGCGGCGCCGTCCGGGATCACCGACAGGCCCTCGGTGGACCCGGCGGCGCGGCGGTACCAGTCGCGTTGCAGGGCTGACGTCGCGATCGTGCGATTCATGAACCGTTTGCGCGCCAACGTCTTCGCGGTCCGCCGGAGCTGGTCGCCGCGGTCGGCGGGGTGCTCGTGGATGTGGTGCAGCGTGGACACCGCGGGCACCCGCAGCCGGGCCGCGGCGGCCGAGCCGACGACGTCGGGCCGGGCGCCGTGGGTGTGCACCAGGTCGACACCGTGCTCCCGGAACGCGGCGAGCACCTTCAGCACGGCACGCGGGTCCCACGGCGCGACGTTCAGCTCGACCGGTGGCGCCCCGGCGCGGGCCATGCGCTCGGCGACGTCGGAGTGCCCGGACGGGGCCAGCGCGACGACCACCACCCGGAACCCGGCGTCCGGGGCCGCGGCGGCGAGGTCACCGAGCGCGGCGGCGACGCCGCGGTCGTCGAGCGACTCGACGAGGTGTCCGATCGTCAGGGTCCTGCTGCTGTGATCGCTGGTGGGCACGGTGACGTGGCCTCCCGGGGTGGCGCTGCGGGGTCGGTCCTCGGCGGTCGGCCGGTGACCCGGTCGTGGCTCGCCGGTCACCATGACACTACCGAGTGACGACGTCGCGTGACGGGGTCGGACGCTGCGCGCATCGGGCGACACCGGGCGGGGGGTGCCTGCCGATCGGGGGAGTGCCGGGCAGCGCCCGGGGTCCGTTACGGTCACTCCGGTGCGCACGGTTCTCGTGATCGGGATCGGGGCCGGTGACCCCGACCACCTCACCCTCCAGGCGGTCCGCGCCCTGCGACGGGCCGACGTCGTGTTCGTCATCGACAAGGGGCTCGACGGCGGGGGGTCGCAGGACGACCTGCTGGCCCTGCGCACCGAGCTCCTGCGGCGGCACCGCCCGGACGGCGGGTACCGGCTGGTCACCGCGCCCGAGGTGGGCCGGGACCGCGGCACCGAGGTCGAGCGCGACGACGAGCGCTACCGCGACGTCGTCGTCGACTGGCAGGACCGCCGTGCCCGGCTCTACCGCGAGATGCTCGACGCCGAGCTGGCCGACGGGCAGACCGGCGCCTTCCTGGTCTGGGGCGACCCCTCCCTCTACGACGGGACGCTGCGCCTGCTCGACCGGGTCCTCGACGGCGCGGGGGAGCAGTGGTCGGTCGAGTCGGTCGCCGGGATCTCCAGCGTCGCCGCCCTCGCCGCCGCCCACCGGCTGATCCTCAACCGGGTCGGGCGCCCCGTCCTGATCACCACCGGGCGCCGGATCGCCGAGGGGATGCCCACCGACGTCGACGACGTCGTCGTGATGCTCGACGGCCGCACCGCCTTCGCCACGCTGCCCGACGAGCAGCGCCGTGAGCTGCACATATTCTGGGGCGCCTACCTGGGTACGCCCGACGAGCTGCTCGTCGCCGGGCCGCTCGTCGAGGTGACCGACGAGATCCTGAAGGTCCGGGCCGAGGCCCGGGA
>JAESFO010000894.1_pt1 | contig 11603 bp, 8 predicted proteins | sample 9269421 | NCBI WGS metagenome assembly JAESFO01 (sample SAMN14502839, study PRJNA617101) | algae metagenome | isolation source: Nostoc desertorum CM1-VF14 and co-occurring heterotrophs from rocky... | place: USA: Clark Mountains, San Bernardino, California | collected 2000-06-05 | reverse complement strand
GTAATTTCTCTTTGCTGTAGACAGAGCCGTTCTTAATACCTAAAAACTGCTGAAGATACTCATTGCTTATTTTTGCATTGCCGGTAATTTTTATGCTGTCGATATGGTAAAGAGGTCCGGGCTGAACGTTTATTCTTCCAGAAACATCCCGGCCGTTTATTTGCAAGCTGTCCAGGAAAACCCGGGCAAAGGGATAACCATTGTTTTCCATGTATACCAGCATGCGCTGCTGAAGCGTAACAATTTTATCCGGATCGTACTGTTGCCGGGTGAATTTGTCGGGCGTCCAGCCAACCTGGCTCAACCAGTTCCGGGATGTCTCGTCGGCATGCACTGAAGCCCATTGATAAATTTCTCCAAAGAAGAGATGAATACTGCTATGCAGGGAATCGGATTGTATAGAGTCAATTGACGCTGTAATATAGCCTTTTGCCTGCAGGGTAGGTATCAGCTCTTTAATATAGCCCATACATTCATCCCGGTTAATAAACTCTTTTTTAGGTTGTATAACTGCCTCTACAAATGCGCTATCGCGGTCAACAGGAATCACAGATAAGGTATACCTGCTTTGCCCTTTTGTTAGCAAAAAATGTAAAAGCAGCAATGCTGTAAACAGGTATCGTATCTTTGCAGGTTTCAACGGGAGTAAAAGTAAGTTGAAAAGTTGAAAGGTATAAGAGTTTACAAGGTATAAACACTAGATCCTTGTCAACCTGTAAACTTGTTAACTTATCAACCTAAACATCACATGAGCGGCATTTATATCCATATACCTTTTTGCAGGCAGGCCTGCAACTACTGCAATTTTCATTTTGCCACTTCTTTATTAAAGAAAGGAGCTATGCTAGCTGCCATTAATAAAGAAATTGAATTAACCGCAGGCAATACATGGCCGGTGAATACCATCTACTTCGGAGGAGGAACGCCCAGCCTTTTAGAAGTAGAGGAAGTTTCGGCTGTTTTAAGTACAGTTCAGTCTTTGTATGGTGTGGATGGGAGCGCTGAGATCACATTGGAAGCCAACCCGGATGATCTGACCGAAGAGAAACTAAGAGGTTGGAAGGAAGCCGGTATTAACCGTTTAAGTATTGGCGTTCAGTCTTTTTTTGAGGAAGACCTGCAGTGGATGAACCGTGCTCATAATGCTGTTCAGGCAAAAGAAGGTCTACAATTGGCATTGCAATATTTTGATAATATTACAATGGACCTCATTTATGGAACCCCCGGGCTTACTAATGATAAATGGCAGCAGAATGTAGAAACAGCCCTGTCTTTGGGAATCCCTCATTTGTCTTGTTATGCATTAACGGTTGAACCCCGTACACCGCTGGATAAGCTGATCAGGCAACATAAAAAAGATGATGTAAATCCCGATATCCAGTCAGAACAATTTTTATTATTGATGGGATGGCTGAGGGCGGCAGGATACGAACATTATGAAATATCCAATTTTGCCAGGCCGGGTTTCCGAAGCCGGCATAATTCATCGTACTGGCAGGGTAAATCTTATGTGGGTATCGGTCCTTCTGCCCATTCATTTAACGGAGCAGAGCGGAGATGGAATATTGCCAATAACCAGCAATATATTGAGTCGATTGAAAAAGGAATACTGCCTATGGAAAAGGAATTGCTGACAGCTGTACAACGGCAGAATGAATCGATCATGATCTCACTTCGTACGATTGAAGGGATCAGTTTAAATAGCTTTTCTGAAGAAGCTGCTCAACAGTTGTTGAAGGCCGCCCGGAAATATATCAACCAGGGACTTGTTATTTATGAACCGGGTTGTTTGAGGCTTACTGATGAAGGCAAACTCTATGCAGACGGTATCGCGGCAGATCTTTTCTTCGACGTCCAGGCAACGGTTTAAGCCGTGGATTAAAAAATTATATCAACACTTTTTCAATGGCTTCAAAGCCTTTGGCAGGTGTAAGCTTATCCCATAATATTTTGTAGATGTTTGCTGCAATGGGCATTTCAGCCTTAATTTTTTTATTGATATTGTAAATACATTTGGCGGCATTATAGCCTTCGGCTACCATGTTTAGTTCCAATTGGGCCGCCTTTACAGAATAGCCTTTGCCGATCATATTACCAAATGTGCGGTTGCGACTGTATAATGAGTAACAGGTAACAAGCAGGTCGCCCAAATAAACTGAAGCAGCGTAGTTGGCCGATTTTGCTCCGGTAACGAGGTTAGCCTCGTGTTCACCTACCACTATATGCTCAGCCCCAAAAGTTCTTAAAAAAGCAGCCATTTCATCAGCACAGTTAGCAATGTATACACTTTGAAAATTATCGCCATAGTCCAGGCCATGAGCAATACCTGCGCCCAGCGCATATATGTTTTTAAGAACAGCTGCGTATTGCACCCCTAAAATATCATCGTTTACCACCGTATTAATGGAAGGTGAGGTAAAATAGGCCGCAATTTTTTGGGTCATTTCAATATCGGCGCCCGAGAAGGTTAGATAGGAGAGTTTTTCTGCTGCCACTTCCTCGGCATGGCAAGGACCCAGCACGGCAAAATAGTTTTGCAGGGGTACATTAAATTCATTGGCGAGGTACTCATTCAGTAATATATTTTCTTTGGGAAGCATGCCTTTTACAGCCGACAATACCTTTTTATTTTTAAGATCGCCGGGCTGCAGTTCAGACAACACTTCGGTAGTGTACGCCGACGGTACAGCAATGATAAGCACATTAGCGGCCGATACTACTTTGCTCAGATCGGTATCGATTTTTAAAAGCTTTGTTTTTAAAACTGCCGAAGTGAGATAATGGGGATTGTGAGCCCTTTTTTTTATATACGAAGCAGATGCGTCATTTCTCACCCACCAATTTACCTTATTACCATTATCTGTAATGATCTTTACCAGCGCAGTAGCCCAGCTGCCACTTCCTATAACACCAAATTTTATCCCCATAGTGTGTGATGTGGGACCGAGTCTGAAAGCAAAAACTAATCTTACGGCTTTCCGACTAAGGTCAACTTAATTTTCTATTTCTTAAATGTATAAAAACTATTGGCCTGTTGTGTACAGGTTACTACCAGGTCGTTAATACAAACATGGGCTGGCAGTCCGGCGCAGTAAAAGATGATATCTGCTACATCCTGTGCCACTAATGGCTCAATACCTTCATACACTTTAGCAGCTTTATCATCATCGCCTTTGAAACGGACATTTGAGAATTCTGTATCTGCAGCTCCGGGGTGTATCGCAGTAACTTTAATATTAAACTTTAATAGCTCTATTCGCATGGCCTGGCTCAATGCATTTACTGCATGCTTTGTAGCACAATACATATTTCCCTGGGCATACACTTCCTTGCCCGAAATAGACCCCAGGTTGAAAATGTGACCGCTTCCTGCATCAATCATAAAAGGTAAAACAGCCTTGGTCATATAAGCCAGGCCTTTTAAATTGGTATCTACCATGATGTCCCAATCATCAATACTCGCTTCATCAAAATTATCTCTGCCCACAGCCAACCCCGCATTATTGATAAGTATGTCAATCTTTTTCCATTCGGCGGGGAGACCGTTAACTGCTGCCAATACGTCTGCTTTGCTTCTTATATCAAAAGATAAAGACAAGGCTTTTACCGGGTATTGCTGTTGTATTTTTTCAGAAAGTGTATCCAGTCTCTCTTTGCGGCGACCGGTAATAATTACATCGTAATTGTTAGAAGCAAATTTCAAGGCGCAGGCTTCACCGAATCCTGATGTAGCGCCTGTAATTAAAACTATTTTATTCATTCGTAAATGCTTATCGATTTTAGCCGAATACCTTTAATGATTTAAAGTTTTCATTTTTACTGCCTAAAGGTTTAAAGAACTCGCTTGGAGACTTCTTCAAAGTGTAATGAAAAATGAAATTTTAATCACATCGGGTTCATGTATCGCTCATTAACCAGGCGCTAAATATCGGATAAAAAATCTTCAATTGCTTTATTCGCCTCTTCCGGCTCCTCCAGCATACCTAAATGCCCCGATTTTTTTAAAATATTGACAGAGGAAATGGACGGAACGGAGGCCTGCTCAATTGTTTTATCCAGCGGTATAATTTCATCCTGCTTTCCATAAATAAAGAGGACAGGAACCTTTATTTTTTTCAGTATTTCTATGCGATCGGGTCTTTGCATCATAGCTTCATAATACCTTATTACTGCTTCCTTACTCATATCGGGCAGTTGGCTCATAAAGCGTTCATAGAGTTCTTTGTTACCGGTTTTGGTGTTAGCTGCAAACATTTTAGGTGCAGTGGTTTCAAGAAAAGGCCCGGCGCCATGTTTATCTGTAAATTCTATACCTTTTTGCCTGTTGGCTTTTTTTTCATCGTTGTCCGCGGCAGCAGTGGAATGAAACAACCCTAGTCCCGATAACAGCTCGGGATATTTTTCTGCAAATGCCAGAGCTATATATCCCCCCAGGCTATGACCTATTACTGCTGCCTGCTCTATCTCTTCAGCTTCCAGTATTTCTTTTACAATCGCAGCCACCCCTTCCATACTTACATCGCTGGTGAGTTCAGAAACACCGATACCCGGAAGGTCGGGGGCAATAACCCGGTAGCTTTTCTGCAGGTGGTTGATTTGCTCCAGCCAGGCAGAACTATCTATACCAAATCCATGTAGCAGCATAACAGCGTTGCCTTCACCTCCAGCCATGTAACTGATCAGTTTGCCTTCAACGGTTATTGATTTTCTATGCATATTTCTATTTTATAGTGTTAAGCAGATCAATTGATCTAACTGGTTCCCCCGAGTTTTCTTTTAAAAACTTCAGACCTGGTGTCGAACAGACCATAGTTCTCCTACATGTTGGAAAGTTTCCGGGTCCTTATTTTCCTGATTATTGTGAGCAACAATAATGCCGCAGCCAGGCTACTCAGGATCTTCGATAAAAGGTCTCCGTGCCTGGTATAAAACGTGTCGGTTATGTAAGCCGGTACTGTTTGCTTTAAGGCGCCGTCCACGTTCCAGCCCAGTTGTTGAATTATGTTCCCAAACGGATCAATAAAGCCGCTAATACCTGTATTGGCGCTTCGGGCTACCCATTTGCGACTTTCAATAGCGCGCAGCCGGGCGTAGTTCATATGCTGTTTATAGCCTTGCGTATTACCCCACCAGCCGTCGTTGGTAATAATGCAAACGAGGTTGGCCCCTTTACGGTTAAATGAAGCCAGGTAATCACCATAAATACTTTCATAGCAAATGGCTGGTGTAACATTGTAGCTATTGTTACTGGTTGTAAACACATGGGTATTGGTGTCTTTAGCATAACCGCCGCCGGTACCTCCGAATTTTTCAAAGGCGGGAGCCATAAAAGCTAAAAAACCGGGTAAGACTTCCACGCCGGGTACCAGCCTGGATTTATGGTAGATCTGGGCTTTGGTACTATCCAGCATCAATGCTGTATTATACATTTCGTAGTAGCCCCCGCCACCTCTGAAAGGCTTGGCAAAACGGCTGACTTTAGAGGGGAATTCTCTATACCCCTCCAGTCCTGTAAGCAAATTAACCTGTGGGTTTTCTTTCAGGAAAGTCCATAGTGGTGATAAGAAAAAATCATCTTTCAATTGGTCTTCGCTCGTTTGCTTGGGTATGGCTGTTTCAGGCCATACTACTAATGCTGTATTGGCATCTATTTCTTTCTTTGATAAACTGATGAGCTTTTGCAATTGTTCCTGCTCTGATCCCGTACCAAACTTTTCATAGGGATCTATATTGGGCTGCACTACTACCACATTATATTTATTGTGTAGCAGTGTCAGGTTATTTTTTATAAAAGAGGAGAAGATAATAGGCACAATCAATAAAAGCAGCCATGCCGCTATATTTCTGAAATAGCGTAAGGTTCTTCCTTCCTGGTTATATAATTTCAGTATATGAAATATGAGCACATTGCTCAGCAGTACCCACAAACTTCCTCCAGAGGTGCCTGTGTATTCGTACCACTGTATCCATCCGGGATGTGTAGCAAATGCATTCCCCAAGGTAAGCCAGGGCCAGCTCAGGTCCCAATTGTGATGCAGGTACTCAAAAGCCATCCAGTAAGCTACTATGGACAAGCTGCCCAGAAATCCCTTAACATATTTTGTGGTAAAATAGTAGAGCAGCCAGGGTACGCACATGATCAGGCTATTGGCGAAAAAAGCACTGACGCCCCCTATAACACTGGCTTTGGCTACCCACCAGGTTGTAAGCACATTCCACAGTACCATGTGGATATATGTATACCCGAAATAGTGCCTCCAGCTAACACTGCGATCCGATAAAAAAAGCAGGGGAAGCCAGGCTACAAAAATCAGCAGGGTAAGTGGTGAGGTGGGCCATGCCGCCCAAAGCAGCAAGGCTCCCAATATAGAAGTCAGTAAGTTTTTTACCGGTAATTGCATGGCGTAAAGCTAAGGCAATTACGTCTGAAATTACTTTTAATAAAGGGTTAATGTTGTTTAGGCCACCGGTGCTTTTTGTGTTCTTCTTTCTCCGATTTGCTGTCTCCACATGGCATAATATAACCACTTTCTCTCTATCAGCTCTTCATGACTTCCGGTTTCAGCTACTTCGCCACGCTCCAGCACATAAATGCGATCTGCATGCATAATGGTGCTGAGCCTGTGGGCAATCAGCACGGTGATCTGGCTGCCCTTGGATGATACTTCCCTTATGGTTTCCGTTATTTGTTCCTCGGTAATCGAATCTAATGCCGAAGTGGCTTCGTCAAAAATCAGCAGGTGTGGATCTCTTAATAAAGCCCGGGCAATGGCGATACGCTGTTTCTCTCCACCACTGAGCTTTAAACCGCTTTCACCAATAACAGTATCTACGCCGTTACCGGCACGTTCCAGTAAAGCCGTACAACTGGCTTTTCTTAAAGCGGTTTGTAATTGCTCTTCAGTGGCCCCGGGGTTTACAAACAACAGGTTTTCACGTATGGTTCCTGCAAAAAGCTGTGTGTCCTGTGTTACAAAACCGATCTGCCTTCTCAGTTCATCAAAATCAATATCATCGCCGCTAATACCATCATAATATATGGTGCCTTCTTTAGGCCGGTATAAACCTACCAGCAGTTTAACCAAAGTACTTTTGCCAGATCCACTGGGGCCTACAAAGGCAATGGTTTCTCCTTTTTTAACATCAAAAGAAATATTTTCAAGCGCCTTAAACTGGGCAGACTGGTGCTGGAACGAAACGTTTTTAAATTCTAACTCCTCCAGAATGCCCAATGGTTGGGGTTTGAGCGGTTTGGGCTCGCTCTTCTTCAGCATCAGGTTATGGAAGTTTTGCAAAGAGGCTTCTGCTTCACGATACGACAGTATTACGTTGCCTATTTCCTGCATAGGACCAAACAGGAAAAAGCCGTAAAAGCTAAGAGATAAATACTCGCCGGGCGTAATGGAGTCCTTAAAAATCAGCCAAAGCAAGGTAAACGCAATCACCTGTTGTAAAAAGTTCACCAGGGTTCCCTGTATAAAACTCAGGGAGCGTACGCTTCTTACTTTTTTTAATTCCAGCTTAAGAATTTTAAAGGTATTATTATTAAGACGGTTTACTTCCTGTCCGGTTAATCCAAGACTCTTTACAATTTCTATATTACGCAGGCTTTCGGTAGTGGTACCGGCAAGGGCAGTAGTCTCTTTTACGATGTTCTTTTGGATGTATTTTATTTTTTTACTCAGCAGGCTGGTCACCAATGCAATGAAAAATATGCCCAGGGCGTAAACCGGCATAATAGTCCAGTGAAGGCGGAATGCATATATCGATACAAACACAATGCTTACAATGATCACGAAAAATACATTCACAAAGCTGCTGATAAATTTTTCGGTGTCTGTACGAACCTTGGTTAATATAGATAAAGTCTCGCCGCTTCGCTGATCTTCAAAGTCCTGGTAAGGCAGCCGCATGGAGTGCTTCAGGCCATCAGTAAAAATGGTAGCACCAAATTTTTGTATTACCACATTTACAAAATAATCCTGAAAGGCTTTGGCAATGCGACTAACCATCGCGGTTCCAATCAATAAAAATAAATAAAAGAATACCCCGTGATAGCCGTCGCCGCCCCATAAATAGCTGCTTTCAGTACGCGGCAATGTTCTTGCTTTATCATAATGGTGTGGATGATTGGCAAACATATCCAGCAGGTTACCGCTGATCATGGGTGCAAATAAGGAGAAGATCTGGTTCACAGCTGCTAAAAACAATGCAAAAGCAACCAGCCATTTATAGGGTTTCAGATAGTGGAGTAGTATACGCATAATAAAATCAGTTCCGTTTGGTCAACGGCCATGGTGTAAGGAACAAATATTTTTTGACTTTGTTTAACAATATGCCGTGTCTGGGTATGCCTGTCAAAAATATTTATTAAGGTGCTATTGGCCTAAAAAAATCAAACAACGGATAAGATGGCTGGTATAAATAGCGCTCTTCATATTTTTGGGCATAAAGCTGTATAAGTATTTCTTTCAAAGAATATTAATTAAATGCTTGTCCCTCAACTTATTTTAAATGCCAGTCGATGCCCAGGTCCTTCAACATTTTGGCAGGATCGTTCAGGAATGCTTTGTGAACGATAAATGGTTCTGTATCTGAAAACCTGGTGGTTTTGTAGCCCGAATCCGATAATTCAATAATTTTTGAATGGGGGTAAGATAAAAGGAGTGGGGAGTGCGTGGCAATTATAAACTGGCTTTTCATATTTACAAGCTCGTGAAGGCGTACCAGGAATGCGAGTTGACGCTGCGCAGAAAGAGCCGCTTCAGGCTCGTCAAATACATAAAGGCCGTTCCCACCCAGCCGATTCATAAAAAGTGAGAAAAAGGATTCTCCATGAGATTGTTGATGAAGCGATTTGTTACCATACGATCGTAATGCTCTTCCATCTTCCTTTTGAAGCTGATCAAGATAGGAGGCCACATTATAAAAAGATTCTGCTCTTAAAAAGAACCCGTCCTTAGGAGTACTGATACCTTTCCCGATCCGGATACAGGCTGAAAGTGGAGAATCGGTTCTTTGGGTAGAAAAAGAAAAATTCTTCGACCCTCCCTCAGCGTTAAAACCATATTGTACAGCAATGGCCTCAAGTAAGGTTGACTTTCCTGTTCCGTTTTCGCCAATAATAAAAGTTACATTAGGATGCAGGTCAATTTTTGTAATGTTTCGTAAAGCCGGTATATTAAAAGGATAGCTGTTATTGTCAGCTATTTTCTCCCTGAGGATCTCAAAATGATTGATGTATTGTTTTTCGATCATTTTATATATTGGAATAGTCTGATTTGAAGTAGCGGTTGGGCTTTAAATAAACCGTCTGCCTTGTAGCATCAATAATAATGCGGAATCTTTTCAGAATGTCACCTCCCATAACACTTATTTTCTGCCGGCCGACAGTGCCGGTAAAGAAGCCGACATTGGTGTTATGTAGTTCTAACTTACCCAGTTTTAAAACAGGCAGTAATCCTTTTTGAGTAGTTAATACATTGCCATAAGCATCTTTTAATTTTTTCTCGCTGGTGATCTTTATTTTCTGATCGATCTTATTGTTTTGAACAAAGGCGTCGTTAAGCAAAATGTCACCTCCGTAACCGGAGTGTAAAAGTAATTCGGTTCCTAATGACTCCTTACCTACTTCCAGTTCACCTTTTATAAAAAGGTTGGTTCCCTTTGATACCAGTTGCAACTTTTCATATTGCTTCAAACGGTGTGGAAGGGTGGGACCAACAGTGAGTTGCAGCTTTTCAAAATCAAAATCAAGCACCTTGCCGTTGAAAAAATTTAACCCGATCTTACCATCCGATTCCTGCCCTGAGTTTTGGTCATCCCATATTTCTACATTATCCCATTGCAGGCCGGCGATGTTTAAAGTATTGCCTTTGCCGTAACGCGAACTATTGCCGCCCCCGCCCCAGCTTTGTACGTCATTAACTGCGCCGGTAAAATGTATAGTTGCCAGTTTTTTAGTAGCTTCTTCCGTTAGTGTGATATCGCTGGATGCGGTATGCAGCATCAGGTTTACCGTATCCCGGTCGTTAAGGGCTGCTTTAAGAATGATATTGTTATAGGCAGTAATACGAAACGGAATGATGTAGGCATTGCTGTCATCGTTTTTCTTTAATGCAGGTTGTGCTTTCAGGCTAAAATTTAAAGAGGTAAAGCATATGAATACAGCAATAAAGCGGAGCATAATGAAATTGTATTAATTATTGAGGTTTATTGAAAATAATCAACCGGCCCATCCCTCACGATCCAGGCTGCGGTATTGGATTGCCTCAGCCAGGTATTCGGGTTTGATTTTTTCCGAGCCTTCCAAATCGGCGATCGTACGTGATACTTTTAAAATACGGTCATAAGCGCGCGCAGAAAGATTTAGTTTTTCCATGGCTGCTTTTAACAACATTTGCCCTACATGATCGATAACGCAGATCTCCGTCAGCATTTTGCTGGTTATTTGCGCGTTGGCATAAATGCCCGGATGGTTTTTATAACGTTCTGCCTGTAGCTCTCTTGCCTTAATAACTTTGTCCCTAATGGTTTCCGAATTTTGCTCTTTCCTGATGTTGGATAATTCGCTAAAAGGAACGGGCGTTACTTCTACGTGAAGATCTATCCGATCTAAAAGAGGCCCTGATATTTTGTTCAGGTATTTCTGAACCGCTCCGGGCGGGCAGGTACAGGTTCTCTCAGGATGATTATAAAAACCGCAGGGGCAGGGGTTCATGGAGGCGATCAGCATAAAGCTGGCAGGGAAATCAAGTGTGAGTTTAGCCCGCGAAATAGTTACCCTGCGCTCTTCCATGGGCTGGCGCATAACCTCCAATACCGTTCTTTTAAATTCAGGCAACTCATCCAGGAATAAAACACCATTATGCGCCAGGGATATTTCCCCAGGTTGGGGATTACCGCCGCCCCCCACTAATGCTACGTCCGAAATGGTATGGTGTGGCGAACGAAAAGGGCGCCTTGAAATTAACGTCGCATTTTCAGGTAACTTACCTGCTACAGAATGGATCTTGGTCGTTTCCAGCGCTTCCTGCAAAGTAAGCGGGGGAAGAATGGTAGGCAGCCGTTTGGCTAACATGGTCTTTCCTGCGCCCGGTGGCCCTATCAGGATGGCATTATGGCCGCCTGCTGCCGCGATCTCCAATGCCCGCTTGATATTTTCCTGTCCCTTTACATCCGCAAAGTCAAGATCAAAGTCATACTGGGAATGAAAGAACTCCTCTCTTGTATTCACTTCCAGGGCATCCAACCCGGTTTCTCCATTATCAAAAAAATCAATAACCTCCTTTATATGCGTGACGCCATATACCTTAAGACTATTTACCATTGCGGCTTCACGTGCATTGACTTTGGGCACAATGAGGCCTTTGAACTCTTGTTTGCGGGCCTGTATGGCAATGGGTAACGCACCTTTAATGGGCCTGATCTCTCCGTCAAGACTCAGCTCACCCATTATTACGTATTGGGATAAGGCCTCCATATTTTCTATTTGTTCTGAAGCGGATAAAATGCCCATGGCGATGGGGAGATCGAATGCCGTACCGCTTTTCTTAATGTCAGCAGGCGCCAGGTTGATGACGAGTTTGGTGCGGGGCATGTCG
>JAESFO010000893.1_pt1 | contig 11610 bp, 9 predicted proteins | sample 9269421 | NCBI WGS metagenome assembly JAESFO01 (sample SAMN14502839, study PRJNA617101) | algae metagenome | isolation source: Nostoc desertorum CM1-VF14 and co-occurring heterotrophs from rocky... | place: USA: Clark Mountains, San Bernardino, California | collected 2000-06-05 | reverse complement strand
CGGGCGGTACGCGTCAGGAGCCGGTCTTCGCGGCCTGGCGTGCGCGGTGCTCGGCGAGCCCCGGGACGTCCCGGCCGGCGATCGACACACCCTTCGTCTCGATGACGAAGTAGAGCGCGATCATGCCGACCACGCAGGCGCCCATCATGTAGTAGGCCGGGAACAGGACGTCGCCCGTGCCTTCGATGGCCGCCTCGTTGATCAGCGGCGCGGTGCCGCCGAACGCCGCCGTCGCCACGTTGTAGGAGATCGCCATGCCGGCGAACCGGACGTGGGTCGGGAACATCGCCGGGAACGTCGCGGAGATCGTCCCGAGCTGCAGCAGGTAGATCAGGCCGAGCACGGTGAACCCGAGGATCGCCAGCGGCAGGCTCTGCGCCATCAGCATGTACATCGGGATCGCCAGCACGAAGATGCCGACCAGTGAGATCCACCAGCACGGTTTGCGGCCGATGCGGTCCGACAGCGCACCGGCGAACGGGATCAGCAGCATCATCACGACCTGGCCGATCACGGCGACGGTGTCGGCACTCGCCGAGTCCATCGACAGCGTCGTCTGCAGGTAGGTCGGCATGTAGGTCAGCAGGGTGTAGTTGATGACGTTCAGCGCGATGACCAGTCCGAACAGCGCCAGGATCGGCTGCCAGTAGCGTACGAGGAGGTCCTTGAGCGCTCCGGTCGCGGCGGACTCGGACTCGCCGGCGGCCTCCAGGTCCCGGAACACCGGGGTGTCCTCGAGCTTGGTCCGGATGTAGAGACCGATCATGGCCAGCGGCAGGGCGATCATGAACGGGATGCGCCAGCCGTAGTCGAGCATGGCCTGCTCGCCGATCGCGGTCTCCAGGCCGAAGACGACCAGCACCGCGAGCGTGAAGCCGGCCAGGGTGCCGAACTCCAGGAAGCTGCCCCAGAAGCCGCGCTTGCGGTCCGGCGCGTACTCCGCCATGAACGTGGCGGCGCCGCCGTACTCACCGCCGGTGGAGAAGCCCTGGATGATCCGCAGCAGGAACAGGAGCGCCGGGGCGGCCCAGCCGATCGTCTCGTACGACGGGATGACGCCGATCAGGAACGTCGCGACACCCATCAGGATGATCGTCATCGACAGGACCTTCTGCCTGCCGATGCGGTCACCGAGCGGACCCCACACGAAGCCGCCGAGCGGCCGCAGGACGAACGAGATCGCGAACCCGAGCAGGGTCCCGAGATATCCCAGCTCACCCGGGAAGAACGCGTTCGTCAGTTCGACCGTCAGGTAGGCGTAGATGCCGTAGTCGAACCATTCCGTGGCGTTTCCGATCGCCGACGCGGCGACCGCCCTCCGCAGGACGGAGGGCTCCACTTCGTCCTGATCACCCTGCTGACCAGCGTCTGCCGGAGTCGATGACATTCGATAATCCCCCCCCGGTCGAAATGCCGGCCCGCAAGCGGAGCCGCATTTCGTTACGCGATCGACATGGTGAGCGTCTTTGCGGTGTGCGGAGCTTACAGAGCGAAAAGGGGGGCTGCCACCCACGGGTGGAGATCGATCCCCGGCCCTTCGCGACGGCCCCGTGTAGCGTCGCGACCGTGCTGGCGATCGACGGCCTGGCCAAGCGGTTCGGCCCCGCCGTCGCGCTGGACGGGGTGAGCTTCACCGTCGCCCCGGGCGAGGTGTTCGGCTTCGTCGGCGGGAACGGCGCGGGCAAGACGACGACGATGCGGATCGTGCTCGGCGTCCTCGACGCCGACGCCGGCGCGGTCACCTGGAAGGGCGGCCCGCTCGGTCCCGCGGACCGGCGCCGGATCGGCTACCTGCCCGAGGAACGCGGTCTGTACCCACGGATGCGGGTCGCCGAGCAGCTCGTCTACCTGGCCCGGCTGCACGGGCTGTCCCGGTCGGCCGCGCTCGCCGCCACCGAGACCTGGACCGACCGGGTCGGGCTCGCCGACCGCCGCGGCGACGAGGTGCAGAAGCTGTCGCTGGGGAACCAGCAGCGGGTGCAGCTGTGCGCCGCGCTGGTGCACGACCCCGACCTGCTGGTCCTCGACGAACCGTTCTCCGGGCTGGACCCGGCGGCCGTCGACACCCTGGGGGCGGTGCTGCGCGAGCGCGCCGCGGCCGGGGTGCCCGTGGTGTTCTCCTCCCACCAGCTGGAGCTGGTGGAGCGGCTGTGCGACCGGGTCGGGATCATCTCGGCGGGCCGGATGGTCGCGGTCGGGACGGTCGACGGACTGCGGGCCGGGGCCGCCGACCGTTACGACGTGACGGGCCCGCCGCCCGGCTGGGCCGATACCGTCGCCGGGGTACGGGTCGTCGGCACCGAGGGGGATCGCACCCGCGTCGAGCTGGCGCCGGGCACCGACGACCAGGCGCTGCTCGCCGCGGCGCTCGCCGCCGGACCGGTACACGCGTTCGGTCCGTACCGGCCGCCGCTGACCGAGCTGTACCGCGACGCCGTGCGCGACCGCGCCGTCCCGTCGACCGACGGTGCCCGATGAGGACGGTGCTGCTCGTCGCGCGGCGAGAGATCACCACCCAGCTGCGGTCGCGGACGTTCGTCGTCGGGATCCTGCTGATGCTGCTGGTGTTCGGCGGCTACGGCGCGGTGATCGTGTTCGCCGGGTCGCAGAACTCGTCGTCGTCGCTGGTGCTCGACGGGCCGGCCCGCGAGCTGCGCGGCGAGCTGCAGGGCACCGCGGACCGGCTGGGCACCGCGCTGCGGCTGACCGAGGCCGGGAACCGGGCCACCGCCGAGTCGATGGTCCGCACCGGCGAGGCCGACGCGATGCTCACCGGGGCACCGGGGACCTACCAGCTCGTGGGCCTCGACGACGTCGCGCCGGGGCTGCGGTCGCTGGTCGCCGACGTCGTCGAGCAGCAGGCCGTGCGCGAGTCGCTGCTCGCCGCCGGCGCCGACCCGGAGCGGGTCAGCACGCTGTCCGGGGTGGGCGTGCGCACCCTCGAACCGGTCGACACCGAGCTGGGCCAGCGGGTGGGGACCGCGTTCGTCGTGACGTTCCTGCTGTTCTTCTCGGTCACCGCCTACGGCGCGGCGGTCGCGCAGGGGGTGGTCGAGGAGAAGTCCGGACGCGTGGTGGAGCTGCTGCTCGCGACGATCCCGGCCCGGCAGCTGCTCGCCGGGAAGGTGCTCGGCCTCGGTCTGGTCGGGCTGCTGCAGCTGCTGATCCTCGGCGCGGTGGGCGCGGCCGTCGCGGTGGGCACGGGCGCGCTGGCCGTCCCGGCGCTGCTGCTGCCGACGCTGGTGTCGGCGCTGGCCTGGTACCTGGTCGGGTTCTTCCTGTTCGCGACGCTCTACGCGGCGGCGGGGGCGCTCGTGTCCCGCCAGGAGGAACTCCAGTCGGTGACCGCGCCGATCGCCGTCGTGCTGCTCGTGCCGTTCCTGCTCGCCGTCGCCGTGCTGCCCGTGGACCCGCGCAACCCCGTCACCACAGTCCTGTCGTTCGTGCCGTACCTGTCGCAGACACTGATGCCGGCCCGGACCGCGCTGGGCGTCACCGACTGGTGGGAGCCGGTGCTCGCCTACGCGCTCGCGCTGCTCGCGCTGGCCGGGATGGTGGTGCTGTCGGCCCGCGTCTACCGCAACTCGGTGCTGCGCACCGGGGCCCGGGTCCGCTGGCGGGACGCCCTCAGGACCGGGCGGCCTTGACCTGGTCGTAGCGGGCGAGCGCGTCCTGCCGCTCGGCCTTGTGGTCGACCATCGGCTCCGGATACCCCTCCGGGATGCCGCCCTTCAGCTTCCACGGCTGGTGCACGGCCTTGCCCTCGACGTCGGCGAGCTCGGGCACCCAGCGGCGCACGTAGTCGCCGTCGGGGTCGAACCGCTCGCCCTGGGTGATCGGGTTGAAGATGCGGAAGTACGGCGAGGCGTCCGTCCCCGACCCGGCCGTCCACTGCCAGCCGTGCTGGTTGGAGGCCAGGTCGCCGTCGACGAGCAGCGCCATGAAGTGCCGCGCCCCCCGCCACCACGGGATGTGCAGGTCCTTGACCAGGAACGAGGCGACGATCATCCGCACCCGGTTGTGCATCCACGCCTCGCCGCGCAGCTGGCGCATCCCGGCGTCGACGATCGGGTAGCCGGTGCGGCCCTCGCACCAGCGCTCGAAGTCGGCGTCGGCCGCCTTCCCGGTGCGCAGCGGCAGGTGGTCGAAACCCTTGTCGTAGTTCTCGCGCGCCGAGTCCGGGCGCCGGTGGAGCACGTCGGCGTAGAACTCGCGCCAGGCGATCTCGGTGCGGTAGGCCTTGACCGAGTCGCCCCGGTGCTGCGCGAGGTCGGCGAGCAGCGTGCGCGGGTGCACGCAGCCGTACTTGAGGTACGGCGACATCCCCGAGGTGCCCTTCTTCGCCGGCAGGTCGCGGTCGGACTCGTAGTCCAGGACGCCCTCGTCGAGGAAGTCGCGCCAGCGCGCCAGCCCGGCGGACTCCCCCGGCTCGGGCAGCTCGGCCTCGACCGGCTCGTCGCCGGGGACCTTCACCGCGCGCGGACCGCCGTCCTTGTCCGAGGGGTCCATCCAGGTGCACGTCGACGCGTCGGTGCCGGCCGGGGCGCGCCAGCCGTGGTCGGCCCAGGCGCGGCTGAACGGGGTGAACACCTTGAACGGCCCGCCGCCGCCCTTCTCCACCCGGCCCGGCGCGACGGCGTACGGCGAACCGGTGCGGACGAGCTCGACGCCGTCGTCGGACAACGCCTTCTCGACGTTCTCGTCACGTTCGCGGCCGTAGGGGCCGTAGTCCGCGGCGACGTGCACGGTCTGCGCGCCGACGGCCCGCGCGACCCGCGGGACGACGTCGGCCGGGTCGCCCCTCACCACGAGCAGCTTCCCGCCGAGGGCCTCGTCGAGCTCGCGCAGGCAGCCGTAGAGGAAGTTCGCCCGCGCGGCACCCGAGGGCTTCAGCAGTACCGGGTCCAGCACGAACAGCGCGAGCGCACGGTCGGCGGCGTCGGCCGCGGCGAGGAACGTGGGCTGGTCGGCGACCCGGAGGTCGCGCCGGAACCAGACGACGGCAGTGCTGGGCGCCATGCCGGTCGACGCTAGCGGCGCCGCCGCCGCGCCGCCCGCCGAGCCGTCGCGCTCCTCCGGTATGCCCCCAGGGGAACTTTCGTGGCTTAGAGCGCTACGAGGGTTCCCCTGGGGGCGCCGGGGCGGCAGTGCGCGAGGCGGGGCGGCGGCTCCCCGGAACGAGCGAGCGGGCCGGTCGTGGGACCGGCCCGCTCGGGAGGTGAGGCGGTGGGGCTACGCGGTCAGCGCTGGCCGACCGGGACGTAGAGGCGCTCCGCGGAACCGGTGTAGAGCTGGCGCGGACGCCCGATCTTGTTCTGCGGGTCGTTCATCATCTCGCGCCAGTGCGCGATCCAGCCCGGGAGCCGGCCGAGCGCGAAGAGCACGGTGAACATCTTCACCGGGAAGCCCATCGCCCGGTAGATGACGCCGGTGTAGAAGTCGACGTTCGGGTAGAGCTTGCGCTCGACGAAGTAGTCGTCGGCCAGCGCCTTCTCCTCGAGCGTCATGGCGATGTCGAGCAGCGGGTCGTTGACGCCGAGCTTCTTGAGGATCGTCTCGGCCTGCTCCTTGACGATCTTCGCGCGCGGGTCGTAGTTCTTGTAGACCCGGTGCCCGAAGCCCATCAGCTTCGCGCCCTGCTCCTTGTTCTTGACCCGGTTCACGAAGTCGTCGACGTTGCCGCCCTCGACGTCCTTGATGCGGGTCAGCATCTCCAGGACCGCCTGGTTGGCGCCGCCGTGCAGCGGACCGAACAGCGCGTTGACGCCGGCGGAGATGGAGGCGAACAGGTTCGCCTGGCTGGAGCCGACCAGCCGCACCGTCGACGTGGAGCAGTTCTGCTCGTGGTCGGCGTGCAGGATCAGCAGCGTGTCGAGAGCGCGGACCATGTCCGGGTCCAGCTCGTAGGGCTCGGCAGGGAACCCGAAGGTCATCCGCAGGAAGTTCTCGACGAGGCCGAGGGAGTTGTCCGGGTACAGGAACGGCTGCCCGACGGACTTCTTGTACGCGTAGGCGGCGATCGTGAAGACCTTCGCCATGAGCCGCACGGTGGAGAGCTCGACGGCCTCCTCGTCGTGCGGGTCCAGCGAGTCCTGGTAGAAGGTCGACAGCGCGCTGACCGCCGACGACAGCACCGGCATCGGGTGCGCGTCCCGCGGGAAGCCCTCGAAGAAGCGCTTGAGGTCCTCGTGCAGCAGGGTGTGCCGGCTGATCCGGTTGGTGAAGGCGTCGAGCTGCTGCTGGCTCGGCAGCTCGCCGTAGATCAGCAGGTAGCTGACCTCGAGGAACGTGGAGTTCCCGGCCAGCTGGTCGATCGGGTAGCCGCGGTAGCGGAGGATGCCGGCGTCACCGTCGATGTAGGTGATCGCGGACGAGCAGGCAGCGGTGCTGGTGAAGCCCGGGTCGAAGGTGACCAGGCCGGTCTTGCCGAGCAGCTTGCTGACGTCGACGGCCTGCGACCCCTCCGTCGGGGTGTGCACCGCGGTCTCGAACTCGCCGCCCGAGTACCGGAGTACGGCGGTGTCGGACTTGGCGGCGGTCTCGTCGGACATGTGGAGGTTCCCTCTCACAGCGGGGATCAATCGGGTCTCGGGCACACGCTAGCCCGCCGGGGCGATTACGCAGAACGCGGCGACGATTCTCACCCTCCGTCGCGGGGTGCCCGATATCGGAGGAACTCCGGGAAGCGCCACACGCACAGCAGCACGCCCACGATCACGGCGAGGCCGCCGAGCGTCGCGGTGGGGCCGGGCCCGACGAGCGAGGCCACCGACCCGTGCCACATGTCGGCGAGCCGGGGCCCGCCCGCGACGACGACGATGAACACGCCCTGCATCCGGCCGCGCATCTCGTCGGTGGCGACGGTCTGCAGCATCGACGACCGGTAGACCGAGCTGACCAGGTCCCCGGCACCGGCGACGGCGAGCGCGAGCACCGCGAGGAACAGCGAGCCGGTGAGCCCGAACACGAGCACGCCGCCGCCCCAGACGCACACCGCGACGACGACCGCGACGCCCTGGCGCTGCACCTTCTGCAGCCAGCCCGAGAGCACGCCGCCGGCGACCATCCCGATCGGGATCGCGGCGTACAGCAGGCCCTGCTCGATGCCGCCGTCGGCCGACCCGCCGAAGGTGTCCACCGCCATCTGCGGGAACAGCACCCGGGGCATGCCCAGACCCATCGCGATCACGTCGACCAGGAACGAGACGAGCAGGATGCGCTGCGTCCCGACGTAGCGGAAGCCGTCGACGACCGAGCGCAGCCCCACCTTCGGGCGGGCGCCGTCGAGCCGTTGCGCGGAGCTGGGCAGCGCGGGCAGCCGCCAGGTCGCCCACAGCGTCGCCAGCAGGAAGATCGCATCGATCAGGTAGAGCGTCGACAACCCGATGAACGGGATCAGTACCCCGGCCAGCAGCGGCCCGAGCACCGCGCCGACCTGCACGACGGTCATGTTCAGCGCGTTCGCCGCGGGCAGCTGCTCGGCGGGCAGCAGCCGCGGGATGACCGCGCTGCGGGTGGGCTGGTTCATCGCGAGCATCGCCGACTGGAACGCGAACAGCACCAGCACGACCCACACGTTCCCGGCGCCGCTGGCCGAAACCACCCACAGCGCCAGCGAGCTCAGCGCGATGCCGGAGCCCGTGAACAGCAGCATGACCCGGCGGTCGACGGCGTCGGCGATCGCGCCGCCCCAGAGCCCGAACACCACGAGCGGGACCAGCCCGAACAGGCCGGTCAGGCCCACGTAGGCCGACGACCCCGTCAGCTGGAAGACCTGGATCGGCACGGCGACGACCGACAGCTGGGCGCCGATCACCGTGACGATCCCGGCGGTCCACAGCCGCCGGTACGCGGGCGTGCGCAGCGGGGTGGTGTCGGCGAAGGTCGACCGCAGCAGGCCGGTGACCCGACCGGCGCGGGTCCGGGTGGTCGGGCCGTCGCCCGTTGCGGACGGGACCGGCCGGGTCGGGGAGTCCCGTTCCGCGCCGGGCACGGGCTCGGTCGGCCCGTCCCCCGGGTCGTTGCGACTGCTCACGACGTCAAGGTGTACACGGGCCCCCCGACGGTGCGCCTCCGGGTTCCCTCCTAGGGGGCGAGCCTGCGGACCGCCCAGGCGTCGTCGCGGCCGGCCTCGAAACGCAGCCGGTCGTGCATCCGGTCGGCGCGGCCCTGCCAGAACTCGACCTGCCACGGCACGATCCGCCAGCCGCCCCAGTGCGGGGGCCGCGGGATCTCCTCGACGCCGTCGAAGCGGCGGGTGACCCCGGCGAGCGCCTGGTCGAGGACGGTCCGCCCGGCGACGATCGTCGACTGCGCCGACGCCCACGCCCCCAGCTGCGACCCGCGCGGGCGCAGCGCCCAGTAGGCGTCGGACTGGGCCTCGGAGCAGCGCTCCACCCGGCCGGAGAGCTGCACCTGCCGCGCCAGGTCGTACCAGGGGAAGGTCACCGAGGCGACGCGCGTGCGGTTCAGGTCGTGGCTCTTGGCCGAGGTGTAGTTCGTGTAGAAGACGATCCCGCCGGCGTCGAGGCCCTTGCACAGGACCGTGCGCGACGACGGCAGCCCGTCCGGGTCCGAGGTCGCCAGCACCATCGCGTTCGGCTCGGTCAGTCCGGCTTCACGGGCCTGCTCCAGCCACGCGGTGAGCTGTTCGTGCCAGGTCGGGGCCAGGTCGTCGACGTCGAGCGGGCGGCTCGAGTAGTCCGTCCGCATCCTCTCGAGCGCGGGCGCGTCGGTCATCGGTTCCCCTTCCGGCCAGGTGCGTGCGTCTCGCACGGTAAGCGTGCCGGAGCCGCGTGTGCACCCGCCGATCGGAGTGGTCGCGACCGGTGTTCACGGACGGGAGCCCGGTTCGTGATCGACGCCACCGGTCGGTCGCGTTGCCCTGCTGACCCGTTCGGAGCAGGGTGACGGCGACGATCCGAGCCGAAGGAGACCCGGTGACCGAGACGACCGCGCACGAGGTGCCCCCGCCGCCGCCCGGCTTCACGTCCGGGCTGGAGGGCCACGTCGCGTTCCGCACCGAGATCGCCGAACCCGACAAGGACGGCGGCTCGCTGCGCTACCGCGGCGTCGACCTCGAGGACCTCGCCGGCACCGTGACCTTCGGCGACGCCTGGGCCCTGCTGGTCGACGGCCGGTTCGGCCAGAGCCTGCCGCCCGCCGAGCCGTTCCCGATTCCGGTGCACACCGGGGACGTCCGGGTCGACGTGCAGGCGGCGCTGGCCATGCTCGCCCCGTACTGGGGCTACCGCCCGCTGCTCGACATCGACGACACGGAGGCCCGCGACAACCTGGCCCGCGCCTCGGTGATGGCGCTGTCCTACGTCGCCCAGTCCGCCCGCGGCATCGGTGTGGCCGCGGTGCCGCAGTCGCGCATCGACGAGTGCTCCACCATCACCGAGCGCTTCATGACCCGCTGGCGCGGCGAGCCCGACCCGCGCCACGTCGCCGCCGTCGACGCCTACTGGGTGTCCGCCGCCGAGCACGGCATGAACGCCTCGACCTTCACCGCCCGGGTGATCGCCTCCACCGGAGCCGACGCCGCCGCGTCGCTGTCCGGCGCGATCGGCGCCATGTCCGGCCCGCTGCACGGCGGCGCCCCGGCCCGGGTGCTCCCGATGATCGACGAGGTGGAGCGCACGGGCGACGCCGAGGCGCTGGTGAAGGGCCTGCTGGACCGCAAGGAGAAGCTCATGGGCTTCGGGCACCGGGTCTACCGGGCCGAGGACCCGCGGGCCCGCGTGCTGCGCCGCACCTGCCAGGAGCTGAACGCCCCGCGCTACGAGGTGGCCGCCGAGCTGGAGCGCACGGCGCTGGCGATCCTGCGCGAGCGGCGCCCGGACCGTCCGATCGAGACGAACGTCGAGTTCTGGGCGGCGGTGATCCTCGACTTCGCCGAGGTCCCGCCGCACATGATGCCCGCGATGTTCACCTCGGCCCGGACCGCGGGCTGGTCGGCGCACGTGATGGAGCAGAAGCGCGAGGGCAAGCTCGTGCGTCCGAGCGCGCAGTACATCGGCCCGGGCCCGCGCCGTCCGCAGGAGGTCGAGGGCTGGGACTCGGTCTCCGCCCGCTGACCGCGCCCTCGGTGTGCCCCCAGGGGAACTCTCGTGGCGTAGAGCGCTACGAGGGTTCCCCTGGGAGCGGCCCGGCGGGCAGCGGCGCGGGGACCCGCCGGCGCCGGATCGCCAGCGACAGCCCGGCCGCGACGACACAGAGGACGGCGCCGCCGTACCAGGCCGCGTCGTAGCTGCCCAGCGCGTCCCGGACCAGCCCCGCGACGAGGGCGGCGAACGCCGCCCCGATCTGGTGCGAGGCGAAGATCCAGCCGAACACCACCGCCGAGCGGGCGCCGAACGCCTCGCGGGCCAGCGCCATCGTCGGTGGGACGGTCGCGACCCAGTCCAGGCCGTAGAACACGACGAACGCGAGCATGCTCGCGTTCAGGTCGGTCCCGAACAGCGGCGGGAGCAGGAACAGCGACAGCCCGCGCAGCGCGTAGTAGGCGCCCAGCAGGAGCCGCGGGTCGACGCGGTCGGTCAGCCAGCCGGAGAAGATCGTCCCGAGCAGGTCGAAGATGCCGACCAGGGCGAGCAGGGAGGCAGCCGTCGTCGCGGGCATGCCGTGGTCGTGCGCGGCCGGGACGAAGTGGGACTGGACCAGCCCGGCCGTCGTCGCGCCGCAGATGAAGAACCCGCCGACGAGCAGCCAGAACGTACCGGTGCGCGAGGCGTCGGCCAGGGCCCGCAGCGCCAGCCGCGCGGCACCCGTGCGCTGCGGCGGGACGACGTCGGCCTCGGTGCCGCCGTAGGGCAGGACCCCGGCGTCGGCGGGGCGGTCCTTCAGGAACAGCAGCACGACCGGCACCACGGCCAGCGCCGCGCCCGCGGTGATCAGCGCCGCGGGCCGCCACCCGCCCGACTCGACGACGGCCGCGACGAGCGGCAGGAACACCAGCTGCCCGGTGGCGGTGGCGGCGGTGAGAACGCCGGAGACGAGGCCGCGACGGGCGACGAACCAGCGGTTCACGACGGTCGCGACCAGCGCCATCGCCATCGACCCGGTACCCAGCCCGACGACGACGCCCCACAGCAGCACCAGCTGCCAGACCGCCGTCATGAACACGGTCGTGCCCGCGCCGACCGCCACCATGACCAGCGCGGTCGCGACCACGCGGCGCACGCCGAAGCGCTCCATCAGCGCCGCCGCGAACGGCGCGGTCACCCCGAACAGGGCGAGGTTCACCGCGAGCGCGAAGGAGATGGACCCGATGCCCCAGCCGAACTCGGCGTGCAGCGGCTCCACCAGCACGCCCGGCGTGGAGCGGAACCCGGCCGCGCCGAGCAGGGCGAGGAACGTCGCCCCGGCCGCCCACCAGGCCGGGTGCACCCGGCGCCGCTGCGTGTCCGCCGTCGCGGGCGCTGTCGTCATGGCTCCATCGTGCGGTGGCGCTGCGACGCGCAACAGTGGCCGCTCGGACGACATGTGCAAGAATTCGGCCATGCACCGGGTCGGAGTGCTCGCCGTCGACGGGGTGATCGCCTTCGAGCTGAGCATCCCCGAGCGGATCCTCGGAACCACGACCACGGCGGACGGCACCCCCCTCTA
>JAESFO010000892.1_pt1 | contig 11619 bp, 12 predicted proteins | sample 9269421 | NCBI WGS metagenome assembly JAESFO01 (sample SAMN14502839, study PRJNA617101) | algae metagenome | isolation source: Nostoc desertorum CM1-VF14 and co-occurring heterotrophs from rocky... | place: USA: Clark Mountains, San Bernardino, California | collected 2000-06-05 | reverse complement strand
CCGGAGCGGTGCGACCGACGGCGACACCGAGACCGGAGCGGGCGTGCCGCCGCCGCGGCCCGCCCGCCGCGGCGCCGCGGACTCGCGCGTCACCGAGGTCTTCGACGCGCTGGTGCCGCGCCGCCGTCGTCGTCGCTACCGGGACGACCCGCCCGCCGAGGACACCACCACGGCGCAGGAGCCCACGCCGGAGGCGGACGCTCCCGGGGTCGCGGAGCCGGGACCGGGCGAGACCCCGCCACCGGCCCGGCTCGACGCCCGCGCCCGCGCGCTGCGGATCGGCGCAGCGGCGGCCGCGATCCTCGTCCTGGTCACCACCGCCTACGGGTTCGCCGGGCGCAGCGAGGTGCACGACGGCGTCCGCGACGTCGCCGCCCTCGCCAGGGACAGCGACGCGATCCTCGACGCCGACGTCCAGGCCGGCGACCGCAACGTCCTGGTGCTGGGTCTGCAGGCCGACCGCGCGGGCACCGCGGAGTCCGCGCGCACCGACACGGCGGTCCTGGTCCACCGGCCCGCGGGCGGCGGACCGGCCGTCACCCTGTCGATCCCCGCGACGCTGGAGGTGTCCCGGCCGCCGTGCCGGCGCTTCGACGCCACCACCGGCACCTACGGCGACACCGTGCCCGCTGAGTCCCGCACCGCCTTCGCCACCGCCTACGACGTCGGCGGCCCGGCCTGCAGCGTCGGCGTCGTCCAGCAGCTGACCGGCATGCCGATGAGCGGCGTCGTCGCGCTCGACCTGGCCGGGACCCCGCAGCTGGTCGACGCCGTCGGCGGGATCGAGGTCTGCACCGAGCGTCCGGTCGTGGACCCGGTGCTCGGCCCGGTCGTGGAGGGCTCGGGCACCGTGGAACTCGACGGGCCCACCGCGGTCCGGTTCGCCTCCGCCGCGGGCACCGCGGACAGCTCCCCGGCGAACCGGGTCCGGCGCCAGCAACGCGTGCTCGCCGCCGCGCTCGGCGACGCGCTCTCGACCGCGTCGCTGCTGACCCCGGGGGCCCCGGGCCGCTCCGCGGCCGGGGTGTCGTCGGCGCTGTCGGCGGACGGAGTCGACGCCGGCGAGATCCTCACCCTCGCCCGTGGGCTCGCACGGTCCGGCGCCGCCGGCGACGCCGACACCCCGGTGTTCCTGTCGGTCCCGGTCACCGAGGCCCCCAACACGCGGGGCCAGCTGGAGCTGCGCCGCTCCGAGGCTCGCACCCTGTTCTCCGCGCTGCGCGAGCACGAGCCGCTGCCCGAGAGCGCGACCGCGCCGGCCTCCCGGTCCGCGGCCGCCCCGGCGCCGGGCACCGTCGTGAACCTGGTCGACGCGACCGGACGCCCCGGAGCGGCCGACCGGATCGCCGCGGACCTGCGCGAACGCGGCTACGAGATCGGCACCGTCACGCCCGGTCCGGCCGCACCCGGCGCGCAGGTCCGCTACTCCCCCGACAACACCGACGCCGCGGGCACGCTCGTGGAGGCGCTGCCCGGCGCGCGGCCGGTCCCGGACCCGACCGGGAGCCGGATGCTGGAGCTCGTCGTCGGAGCCGGCGACGCGGCCCCGGTGCAGGCCGTCCCCTCCGACGACGCCGACTGCGGCTGACACGCCCATACCCCGAACGGGGGATGTCGTCCAGCGTTCACGGCGGGTTCACCCGCTGCAGCTGAACCTTCCCGTCCGGGGGCCTAGGCTCGGGACATGCGCGACACCTATCAGGAGCAGCTGGACGAGCTGGCCTCCGGCCTGGCAGACATGTGCGACGACGTCGCACGTGCCATGGCGCGCGCCACGACAGCGCTGCTCGAGGCCGATCTCCAGCTCGCCGAGCAGGTCATCTCCGAGGACATCAAGATCGACGACGTCCGTGCCGCCGCGGAGCACCGGGCCTTCGGCCTGCTCGCCCTGCAGGCGCCGGTCGCGACCGACCTGCGGGTCGTCGTCGCCGCGATCCACGGTGCGGGCGACATCGAGCGCATGGGCGACCTCGCGCTGCACGTCGCCCAGGCCGCCCGTCGCCGGCACCCGCAGACCGTGCTGCCCGACGAGGTGAAGTCGTACTTCGCCGAGATGGGCCGGGTCGGTGTGGAGCTCGCGGAGAAGGCCGGGCGGGTCATCCGTACCCGTGACCTGGACGCGGCGAACGAACTCGAGGCGGACGACGACGCCGTCGACGACATCCACCAGCACATGTTCACCGTGCTGATGGACCGCAACTGGACCCACGGGGTGTCCGCCGCGGTCGACGTCGCACTGCTCGCGCGCTTCTACGAGCGCTACGCCGACCACGCCGTCGCCGTCGCTCGCCGGATCGTGTACGTCGTGACCGGGCAGATGCCCGGTCCGCTCGCTGTCTGAGGGTGTTGTTGCCCCGTTCGACGTAGTCGATACACCCCGCTCGGCGAACGGCCGACCGATCGAGTTTGACGGTGCGACGCCGAGGGCACGTCTGCGTCATGGAACACGCGGGCTGCGTCGTCACAGAGGTCGTCGGGACCTCGGACGAGAGCGTCGAGGCGGCGATCCGGGACGGCATGAGCCGGGCCGGACACGCCCTCGAGTGGTTCGAGGTGACCGGGGTCCGATCGACCGTCCTCGGCTCCACCGAGCGCTTCCGGGTCGGCCTGCGCGTCGGCCTGCGGTCCCGCGCCGCCTGACCCGGCGTTCACCGAGCGTTCACCGGTCCCGGGCCGAATCGGCCACGGACTCCGATCTAAGGTCGTCGCCATGCGCAGGGAGACGCTCGACGACAACCTGACGCAGCTCCGGTCCATGCTCGACGAGATGGGTCCGCTCGTCGCCTCCGCGTTCCGCGACGCGTCCGAGGCGCTCCTGTGCCACCGCCCCCGGCTCGCCGAGCAGGTCGTCTCCCGCGACCCCGTCATCGACGGCCACCGCGACGCGATCGAGCTGCTCGCCGTCGAGACCATGAACATCCACCAGCCGATGGTCGCGCCGCTGCGCTCCGTGATCACCGCCCTGCGGTGCGCCCAGCAGCTGGAGCGGATGGGTGATCTGGCCCGGCACGTCGCCGCCACCGTCGTTCGCAACGCGGACCGTGCGGTGCTCGCCGAGCAGGCCCGCCCGCTGTTCCGCGACTACGGGGCCCGGGTCGCAGCCATGGGTGACAAGGCCGTCGAGGCGCTCCGTACCCACAACGTCGTCCTCGCCGCCGAGCTGCGTGACGACGACGACGTCGTCGACGCCCTGCACCGACAGGTCTTCGAGCTGATGTTCGGCCCGGACTGGACCGCGGGGGTGCCCGCCGCCGTCGACGCCGCGCTGCTGGCCCGCTTCCACGAGCGCTACGCCGACCACTGCGTGCACCTGGCCGACCACATCGTCTACGCCGTCACCGGCGGCACCGTGGACGAGCTACCCGCGCTCTGACCCCACCCGCGACGACGACGGCCCCGGCCCGCCTGAGGGGGCCGGAGCCGTCGTCGTGCTGCGGGGACTCAGCCGAAGCGACCGGACACGTAGTCCTCGGTCGCCTTCTGCTTCGGCTGGGAGAAGATCGTCTTGGTCTCGTCGAGCTCGACCAGCTTGCCGGGCTTGCCGGTGCCCTCGATGTTGAAGAAGCCGGTGAAGTCGCTGACCCGCGCCGCCTGCTGCATGTTGTGGGTCACGATGACGATCGTGTAGTCGTTCTTCAGCTCGTTGATCAGGTCCTCGATCGCCAGCGTGGAGATCGGATCCAACGCCGAGCAGGGCTCGTCCATCAGCAGGACGTCCGGGCGCACCGCGATCGCGCGGGCGATGCAGAGCCGCTGCTGCTGACCACCGGACAGGCCCGAACCGGGCTTGTCGAGCCGGTCCTTGACCTCGTTCCAGAGGTTCGCACCGCGCAGCGACCGCTCGACGGTGTCGTCGAACTCGGACTTCGAGGCCTTCTTGTTGTTGAGCTTCATCCCGGCGATCACGTTGTCGTAGATCGACATCGTCGGGAACGGGTTGGGCCGCTGGAAGACCATGCCGATCTGGCGGCGGACGCCGACCGGGTCGACGTTCGCGCCGTAGAGGTCCTGGCCGTCGAGCTCGAGCCGGCCCTCGACGCGGGCGCCGGGGATGTTCTCGTGCATCCGGTTGATCGACCGCAGGAAGGTCGACTTGCCACAGCCGGACGGGCCGATCAGGGCCGTCACCGTCTTCGGCTTGATGGTCATGTTGACGCCCTCGACCGCGAGGAACGCCCCGTAGTAGATGTTCAGGTCCTTGGCTTCGACACTCTTGCCCATGTCGGGAGTCCTTATCGGGTCTTCGGGGCGAAAATACGGGAGATGACGCGGGCGAGGATGTTCAGCACCATGACGATGAGCATCAGCACCAGGGCCGCGGTCCACGCCCGGTCGATGAACGCCTCACGCGGGATGCCGGGCACCGCGTAGGAGTAGTACGAGAAGACGGGCAGCGTCGCCATGGGCCCGGAGAACGGGTTGAGGTTGATCCCGAGAGCGGCACCGACCGTGACCAGCAGCGGCGCGGTCTCGCCGATGACCCGGGCGACGGCCAGCGTGATGCCGGTCGCGATACCGCCGGCGGTGGTCGGGATGACGACCTTCAGGATGGTCCGCCACTTCGGGACCCCGAGGGCGAAGGCGGCCTCACGCAGCTCGTTCGGGACGATCTTCAGCATCTCCTCGGTGGAGCGGACCACGATCGGGATCATCAGCACGGTCAGTGCGACCGCACCGACGAACCCGAAGCGGACCCCGGGCCCGAGCAGCAGCGCGAAGAGCGCGTAGGCGAACAGGCCTGCGACGATCGAGGGGATACCGGTCATCACGTCGACGAAGAAGGTGATGGCCCGCGCCAGGCGCGAGTTGTTGCCGTACTCCACCAGGTAGATCGCGGTCAGGATGCCGATCGGGATCGACATCAGGGCGGCGAGCCCGGTGATGATGAGCGTGCCCTGGATGGCGTGCAGACCACCGCCGCCGACACCGACGATGCCGCGCATGGACTGGGTGAAGAAGGTCGCGTCGAACCGTGCCCAGCCCTCGGAGACGACGGTGTAGAGGACCGACACCAGCGGCAGCATGGCCAGCAGGAACGCCGTGGTGACCACGACGGTGACCAGACGGTCGGTGGCCCGGCGACCGCCCTCGACGACCCGGGACACGACATAGGTCGCGACCGCGTACACGACGGCGGTCGACACCACCCAGAGTCCGACACCGGAGCCGAGGAGTGCGACGAGCCCACCCATCAGGACCGCGGAAGCCACGAGCACCGCCCACGGGGCCCAGTTCGGCAGGCTTCCCGTACGGCGCAGCACCGTGGGTGTCGCGGCGGGGGTCTCCAGACCGGTACTGGTCACGGGTACCTCGGTGTCGGTGCGGTTGCGTTCGGTTCCGGTGGACATCTCAGTTCGCTCCGGAGAAGTCGCGGCGGCGCTCGACGATGTAACGGGCGAGCATGTTCACCAGCAGCGTGATCACGAAGAGCACGAGGCCGGAGGCGATCAGGACGTTCACGTCGAGCCCGGAGGCCTCGGGGAACTGCAGGGCGATGTTCGCCGCGATCGTCGACGGGTTCTCGCTGCTGATCAGGTTCAGCGTCACCGCTCCGGAGACCGACAGGATCGTGGCGACCGCCATCGTCTCCCCTAGCGCGCGCCCCAGACCCAGCATCGCCCCGGAGATGACGCCCGAGCGGCCGAACGGCAGCACCGCGAGCCGGATCATCTCCCAGCGGGTGGCACCCAGGGCGAGCGCGGCCTCCTCGTGCAGCTTCGGCGCCTGGAGGAAGACCTCACGGGCGACGGCGGTGATGATCGGCAGGATCATCACGGCGAGGACGACACTGACGACCAGCATGGTCCGGCCGGTGACCGAGGGCGGCCCGGCGAACAACGGGATCCAGCCGAGGTAGTCGTTGAGCCAGACGCTCAGCGCCACCGACGCGGGGGCGAGGGTGAAGGCACCCCAGAACCCGTAGACGATCGACGGGACCGCCGCCAGGAGGTCGACGACGTAGCTCAGCCCCTGTGCGAGCCGGCGGGGCGCGTAGTGGCTGATGAACAACGCGACACCGACCGCGAGCGGCGTCGCGATCAGCAAGGCGATCACGGCACCGAGGACCGTGCCGAAGATGAGCGGGGCGATGTAGGCGGCGAGCCCACCGTGCACCTCCTCCGCCGGAGCGACGAGAGCGGGCGCGGCCTCGGAGACGAGGAACGCGGCGACCCCGGCGAGGACGACCAGGATCAGGATCCCCGCACCCTTCGCCGAACCGGCGAAGATGCGGTCACCGAGCTGGCCCGGAGGCTTGCCCGATACGGGTTCGGGCTTCGTTTCCGTGGTGGTCACAGTGATCCCTGGGGGTGCGATCGTGCGCTGGGCAGGGGAGGACGGCACCGGGGAACCCCGGGCTCGGTGTCCATGATGAACACGGCCCGGGGCCCCTGGCTAGATGACATCCGACTCAAGCCGACGGTCAGCCGGCGGCCTTGATCTGGTCGATCACCGGGGTGATCTGGCCACGCAGGGCCTCCGAGAGGGGCGCCGAGCCCGCGTTCTGCGCCGCGGTCTGCTGACCGTCCGCGCTGACCACGTAGTTCAGGAACGCCTTGGTGGTGTCGGCCTGGGCGGCGTCGGGGTAGGTCGGGCAGGCGAGGAGGTACGACACCAGCACCACCGGGTAGGCACCGCCGGTGGCGGTCCTGTTCAGGTCGAAGGCGAACGAGGTGTCGCCCTGGCCCTCGACGCGCGTGGACTCCTCGAGGATCTTCGCGGCGGCCTCGGCGGTCGGCTCGACGTTCTGGTCGCCCAGCTTCACCTTGGCCTTGCCCAGCTCGCCGGCCTGCGACGCGTCGGCGTAGCCGATCGTGCCGTTACCCGCGTTCACCGCGCCGACGACACCGGAGGTGCCCTGGGCGGCCTCGCCGCCCTGGATCGGCCACTCGCCGTCGCCCTCATCGGTCCACACCTGCGCCGCGGCCTTGTTGAGGAAGTCGGTGAAGTTCTCGGTGGTGCCCGACTCGTCCGAGCGGTGCACCGGGGTGACCGCCGTGGCCGGAAGCTGCACGCCCGGGTTGTCCGCGGCGACCTTGGGGTCGTTCCAGGTCGTGATCTCGCCCTTGAACAGGCCCGCGATGGTCGCCGGCGACAGGTTCAGGTCCTGCACGCCGTCGAGCTTGTAGACGATGGCGATCGGCGAGACGTAGTTCGGGATCTCGATGACCGAGCCGCCGCAGCGCTGCCGCGCCTGGTTCAGCTGGTCGTCCTTCAGGTAGGCGTCCGACCCGGCGAACTGGACCGCCCCCTGGACGAACTGCGTACGGCCACCGCCCGAGCCGACCGGCTGGTAGTTGACCGTCGCGCCGGGGTTCGCGCCGGTGAAGCCGGCGATCCAGGCCTGCATGGCCGCCTGCTGGGAGCTCGCGCCCGCACCGGCGATCTGGCCGGTGACGCCCGAACCCTGGGCGTCCGAGCCACCGCCCTCGTTCGCCGCACCGCAGCCGGCGACGAACAGTGCGCAGGACGTGGCGATACCGACGGCAGCCAGGCGCGCCCGGGGCGCGCGCCGCTTGGTCTTCACTGCAGTTTCCTCCGAGTCGGCTCCGAGCCGGTTGCGGGACGGCGGTCTGGGTGACCACTCGGCCGCAGACGCTAGGAGTCGACGTTGGACGCCACCCCCACGGAAGATGAACGTGGGATGAACAGGGTCGGCGACCGGGTGGACCTGCGTCACACGTTCGAACGAACCCGTCACCGGTCGTCGAACGGTGACCGGGTCTCACCGGGCGTAGTTGACGTCCGCGGCGTGTACGGCGAACCCGAGGCGCTCGTAGACGGCTACGGCGGGGGCGTTGTCCGCCTCGACGTAGAGCAGCACGGTGTCCAGCCCGCGGTCGTGCAGGTGGTGCAGTCCGGCGAGGGTCAGGACCGTGCCGAGCCCCCGTCCGTGGGCGGCCGGATCGACGCCGAGGACGTAGACCTCGCCCAGGGCCCGCTCGTCGCCGGTCGCCGGGTGGACCTTGGTCCAGTGGTAGCCGAGCAGGGTGCCGCCGCCGTCGACGGCGAGCAGGAACCCCGCCGGGTCGAACCAGTCCTCGGCCTCCCGCGCGGCGAGCTCGGCGCCGGTCCAGCCGCCCTGCTCGGGGTGCCAGTCGAAGGCGGCGTTGTTGACGCGGAGGAACTCGTCGTCGTCGCGGCCGGGTTCGAAGGCACGGATCGTGACGCCGTCGGGGACGGTCAGGGCGGGCAGCGGGCCCGCCGCACCGGTGCGGCGCATCTGCCAGAGCACGCGGTCCCGGCGGTAGCCGCGGCCCGCGGCGAGCCCCTTCGCGGCGTCGAGGTCGCCGTGCGCCCACACGTGCGGGTCGGCGGTGACCTTCTCGACCGCAGCGACGAGCGCGCCGCCGATCCCCCGCCGTCGTGCGCCGGGGTGCACGGCCAGCTCGGCGTAGGTGCCGTCGACCTGGGCGTAGCCGGCCACGGCTCCGTCGTCACCGGGGACGACGAGGTGCGCCACACCGTCGGCGGGGGCGTCCGGGCGCAGGTGCATCAGGAACTGCTCGGAGAGCGGTTCGGCGCCGTCGGCGGCGGTCGCCGCCCTCAGCAGGTGCTGCACCGCGGAGACGGTGGGGGCGTCGATACGGGAGTGCTCCTGCGGGTCCACGAGCGCCGACCCTAGGTCACCGCGGCACCCACGCTCCACGTCCCGGGCCGGTCGGGGGCCGGGCGCCGGGCAGGCGACGGTCCGGGACGGGCTCGGGGTCCGCGTCGTCCTGGTCGGGCGGCGCGGACAGCCCGCCGCGCGACGGGCGGACGAACTTGTAGCCGACGTTGCGCACGGTGCCGATCATCTGCTCGTGCTCGCCGCCGAGCTTGGCGCGCAGCCGCCGGACGTGGACGTCGACGGTGCGGGTGCCACCGAAGAAGTCGTAGCCCCAGACCTCCTGCAGCAGCTGCGCCCGGGTGAACACCCGTCCCGCGTGCTGCGCGAGGTACTTGAGCAGCTCGAACTCCTTGTAGGTGAGCTCCAGCAGCCGGCCCTTGAGCCGCGCCGAGTACGTCGCCTCGTCGATGACGAGCTCGCCGAGGACGAGCGCGCCACCCCCGGACGCGGACTCGGCACCGGGGCGCGACCGCAACAGCCGCAGCCGCGCGTCCACCTCGGCCGGGCCGGTGTCGGGGAGCAGGATCTCGTCGACCACCCACTCGCCGGACACGGCGACCAGGCCGCCCTCGTTCAGCACGGCGATCACCGGCGCGTCGGTCCCGGCGCTGCCCAGCAGCCGGCACAGGCTGCGCGCGGCGACCAGGTCAGAACGGGCGTCCACCAGGACGGCGTCGTGCGGACCGGCGTCGAGCAGTGCCGCCACCTCGGGCGCCGCGGTCCGCACGTTGTGCGGCAGCAGCGACAGGGCGGGCAGTACGGCTGCCGCATCCGGAGCCGTGGTCAGCAGGAGCAGTTCCATGGACTCCCCCTTCTCGCGATACGCGGACGATACCGGGACGTCACCCCACGGTCAGCCGCAGAGCGACGGGTTTCACGCCACGAACTGGATCGTTCCCGTCGGGGACGGGGCCCGCTCCGGGGCCCCGGGGCCGCCCACCGGGCCGGCGGCCGGGCTCTCTACCCTGGTCAGGACGTATCCCGATCCTGTGGAGGCCCGGTCGTGGGACGCCCCGTCCGTCGCGTGCTCGCCACCGTCCTGGCGGTGGCCGCCGTGCTCGTCGCGGGCGACCTCGCCACCGGCGCGGCGGTCGAGGCGGGCGTCTCCCGTGCGCTGCGCGACCGGCTCGACCTCCCCGAGGACCCGCGTGTGCAGGTGCACGGCTTCTCTGTCCTCGCCCAGGCCGCGACCGGCCGCTACGACCATGTCGAGATGACGCTGCAGCGGGTCCCGGTCGGGCCGCTGCGCACCCCCGAGCTCCAGGTACAGATGTACGGCCTGCGCGGGGACCTGTCCGACCTCGCCGGGCCCGGACCCGCCCGGTTCCGCGCCGCGGCGGCCGAGGGGATCGTGCAGGTGAGCCCGAACGACATCCGCCGGATGGTCGTCGACGCCGGCGGGCCGGCCGCCGGGGTGACGCGGCTGTCGGTCGAGGCCGTCGACGCCAACGCGATCGACTCGGTGATCCGGGCCGGCGGCGACCCGGCGCTGCGCGGACTCGACCCGCGCAACGCGGCACGGTTCGTCGCGGAGATGCCGGTGGACGGGGCCGACACGCAGGTGGCCGTCCTGACCGTGCTCCTCGTCGACCACGGCACGATGCGGATCGTCCCGCGGGACGTCCGGATCAACGGATCGGACGAGCCGGTGCCGGACGCGGTCCGCACCTCGATGCTGCGCGCGCTCGCCGTGGACATCGACCCGGGTCCGCTGCCGCTGGGCGTCACCGCGACCTCGGCCGGTGTTCCGGAGTACAACGTCCTGCAGATCGCCGGGTCCGTGCGCGACCTGAGCGTGGGCGGCGGACCGGGCACGTCCCGCTCCGCGGGCTGAGAGGGGCCGTCGGTGGACGTCACGGGTGCGGTGGTGCTGGTCGTCGTCCTGCTGGTGGCGACCCTCGTCGGGCTGGTCCTGCGCAGCCGTTCGGGGCGGCTGCGGCCCTCCGGCGACGACAGCGGCGCGCCCGCCGTGGCCGGGCCGGGCTGGGAGCTGGCCGGGACCGGGCCGGACGGGCGCCGGGCGCTGCTGCTGCAGCTGTCCTCACCGGTCTGCGCGCCGTGCCGGCAGACCGCGCGCGTCCTCGGCGACCTGGCCGCGGCGGACCCGGGCGTGGCGCACGTGGAGGTCGACGTGGCCGAGCGCGTCGACGTCGCCCGGGCGCTGGGCGTGCTGCGGACCCCGACGACGGTCGTCTTCGACGCCCGCGGTGCCGAGGTCCTCCGGGTCTCCGGGGTCCCGCGCACCGACGAGCTCGTCGCCGCCCTTCCCACCGGCTGAGAACGTGTGATGTCCGGTGGGCGCCGACCGCTGGGCTCGGCGCGGATCGTCGGCTAAGCTCGGAACCGTGAACTGGCCGCTGACCCGACGCCGCACGGTCGATCTGTGCCGCCTCGCCGGCTGCCTGTGTCTGGACTCCTGACCCGCGTGTCCTGAGCCCCGGCGTCCCGCGACGCCGAGGTTGCCACCCCGGTTGCTGGAGTCCCATGTCCGTCACGGACCGCGGATCCGCGCTCGTCGAGCCCCGGCTCGACCCGCGCGGGGTCCGCTTCTCCGCCGCGATCACCACCATCGTCCTGGCGCTGGTGCTGCTGTCCGGCAGCGGCCTGCTCGTACTCGCGCAGGCCGTCGTCTTCGCCGTCGGCGCGTTCGCCGGCATGCGGTTCGCCCCCTACGGCGTCGTGTACCGGCACCTCCTCGCGCCCCGGCTGGGTCCGCCCGCCGAGCGCGAGGACGCCGCCCCGGTCCGCTTCTCGCAGACCGTCGGGCTGGTGTTCACCGTCGTCGCGGCGGCCGGCTACCTGTCCGGCCTGACCGTGCTCGGTGTCGTCGCCACGGCGGCGGCCCTCGCGGCGGCCTTCCTCAACGCGGCCTTCGGCTTCTGCCTCGGCTGCGAGATGTACGGGCTCCTCGCCCGCCTGCGCGCCACCGCCGCGCAGTCCTGACCGTTCCACGACACACGATTCGGGAGAGATCGACATGAGCCGCGAGGACGTCCTCGTCACCGCCGACT
>JAESFO010000891.1_pt1 | contig 11630 bp, 10 predicted proteins | sample 9269421 | NCBI WGS metagenome assembly JAESFO01 (sample SAMN14502839, study PRJNA617101) | algae metagenome | isolation source: Nostoc desertorum CM1-VF14 and co-occurring heterotrophs from rocky... | place: USA: Clark Mountains, San Bernardino, California | collected 2000-06-05 | reverse complement strand
ACTACGTCGCCCACCTCGCCGAGCTCGTCGAGACCCACGCCGACGAGCTGGCCGCGGTCGTCGTCGAGCCGGTGGTGCAGGGCGCCGGGGGGATGCGCTTCCACGACCCCCGCTACCTGCACGTGCTGCGCGAGCTGTGCCACGCCCACGACGTGCTGCTCGTGTTCGACGAGATCGCCACCGGCTTCGGCCGCACCGGCGAGCTGTTCGCGGCCGACCATGCCGCCGTCGCCCCGGACGTGATGTGCGTCGGCAAGGCGCTGACCGGCGGCTACCTGACGATGGCCGCGACCCTGTGCAGCACCCGGGTGGCCCGCGGCATCACCGACGGCGAGGCCGGCGTGCTCATGCACGGGCCGACGTTCATGGGCAACCCGCTCGCCGCCGCCGTCGCCCACGCCTCGGTGTCGCTGCTGCTCGAACGCGACTGGCGGCGCGAGGTGAAGGACGTCGCCGCCGGGCTGCGCGCCGGGCTGGCCCCCGCCCGGTCGCTGCCGGGCGTGCGGGAGGTCCGGATCCTGGGCGCGATCGGTGTCGTCGAGATGGCCGAGGAGGTCGACGTCGCCGCCGCGTCCGCCGCCGCGGTGCTCGCCGGGGTCTGGCTACGGCCCTTCCGCAACCTCGTCTACGCGATGCCGCCGTTCGTCAGCACCCGCGACGACGTGGCGCTGATCGCCGCCGGGATGCGGGCCGCAGCCCTTGCCGGGCAGCGGGACCAGCGCTGAGACCGTGATCCGGACCACCGATCCGGTGGACTTCGGTGTGTTCCACCTCACGTTACGCAGAGGTGAACGGCGCTGACCGGGCGTTTCGTCGTGGACGTCCGAAACGATGAGAAGCGCTCTCATCATGATCCGTTTCCGTGGTCGGGGTGAAACGGTGTCGGCCGATCGCATTCGTCCGGCCGGCCGCACCCGCTCCGCCGGTCGCGCACCGCGCGACCCGCCTCAGTCGACCGCACCGTCGCGGTCCGGCGCCCCCCACGGACCGACACGGAGGATCCGGTGCCCACGCGCAGTCACTCCAGCACCACCAGCCCCACCAGTAACACCGAACACCGTGTGGAGGACCACGAGCACGCCCCGGCCGAGTCCGGCCGCGGTGAGCACTCGCCGCCGGGCGGCTCCTGGTTCGGCCGCACGTTCCCGCACGCCCGGGCGGATTTCTCCGCCTCGATCGTCGTGTTCCTCGTGGCGGTGCCCCTCTCGCTGGGCATCGCCGTCGCCTCCGGCGCCCCGATCCTGGCCGGCCTCATCGCCGCCGTCGTCGGTGCCGTCGTCGCCGGTCTGCTCGGCGGCTCCAGGCTCCAGGTCTCCGGTCCCGCCGCCGGTCTGACCGTCATCGTCGCCGAGCTGGTCAACACCTTCGGCTGGCAGGTCACCACGCTGATCACCGCGGGCGCCGGTGTCCTGCAGATCGTCTTCGGGCTGACCCGGCTGTCCCGGTTCGCCCAGGCCATCCCGCCCGCCGTCGTGCACGGCATGCTCGCGGGCATCGGCGCCACCATCGCCCTCGGCCAGCTGAACGTCGTGTTCGGTGGTCAGGCGCAGACCGGCGGCGTCAACTCGATCGCCGCGCTGCCCGGCGCGATCGCGAACCTGTCCTGGCCCGCGCTGCTCCTCGGCGGCATCGTCATCGCGATCATGCTGACCTGGAACCGGCTGCCCGCGAAGCTGACCGTCGTCCCGGCCGCGCTTGTCGCGATCGTCACGGCCACCGTCGTCTCCCTCGCCTTCGCCGACGTCGTCCGGGTGCAGCTGGGGGGCTCGCTCCTGGACGCGCTGTCGCTGCCAGCGCTGCCGGAGTCGAACTGGGGCGGCGTGCTGTTCGGCATGCTGACCATCGCGCTGATCGCGAGCGTCGAGTCGCTGCTGTCCGCCGTCGCGGTGGAGCGCATGAGGCCCGGGACCCGTACCGACACCGACCGCGAGCTGCTCGGCCAGGGTGCGGCCAACACCGTCTCCGGCATGATCGGCGGCCTGCCCATCACCGGCGTGATCGTCCGGTCCGCCGCGAACGTCAAGGCCGGTGCCGAGACCCGCGCGTCGGCGGTGCTGCACGGCGTCTGGATCGCGTTGTTCGCGATCGTGCTGATCGGCGTCATCGAGCTCATCCCGATGGCCGCGCTGGCCGGTCTGCTGGTCATGATGGGTGTCGGGCTGGTCAAGCCGGCCGAGATCCGCACCGCGCGGCAGCACGGTGAGCTGGCCATCTACGCCGCCACCCTGCTCGGCGTCGTGTTCCTGAACCTGCTCGAGGGCGTCGTCCTCGGGCTGGTCCTGGCCGGGCTGATGCTGCTCTGGCGCGCCGTCCGGTCCCGCCCGCACCTGGAGCAGGCCGACGACGGCAGCTGCGAGCTCGTCGTCGAGGGCTCGCTGAGCTTCCTGGCCGTGCCGCGGCTGTCCCGCGAGCTGAACTCCGTCCCGCGCGGCTGCGACGTCACCGTCCGGCTGGTCACCGACTACCTCGACCACGCCGCCTACGACCACCTGCTCGCCTGGAAGGCCCGCCACGAAGGCACCGGCGCCACCGTGACCGTGATCGAGCCCGAGCAGGCCCGCCGCGCCGCCGCGCCCGGCGCCGGCTTTCTGACCTGGGGCGAGTGGCAGGGCGGGGAGACCGAGGGGCACGCGTCGGGGACGCTGATGGCGGGCGTCGCCGCGTACCACGACAACACCTCCGAGGCGATCCTCCCGACCATGACCGGGCTCGCCGACGGGCAGTCCCCGTCCGCGATGATGATCACCTGCGCGGACTCCCGGGTGCTGCCGCACGTCATCACCCACAGCGGCCCGGGCGACGTGTTCACGGTGCAGAACGTCGGCAATCTCGTCGTCGGGCCCGGCACCGCGGCCGCCGTCGAGTTCGCCACCGGCACCCTCGACGTCCCGATCGTCGCCGTCTGTGGCCACTCCGGCTGCGGCGCGATGCAGGGGCTGCTCGCCGGCGGCGCGAACGGAAACTCCGCGCTCGGCCAGTGGCTGCGCGAGGCGCGGCCGGTGCTGCGTGCCTACGAGAACGGTCACCCGGTCGCCGTCGCCGCCGCGCAGGACGGTTTCGGCGAGGCCGACCAGTTGGCGATGGTGAACGTCACGATGCAGCTGGAGATGCTGCGGGCGCAGGACCCCGGCGCCGAGGTGCTGGGCCTGTTCTACGACATCCGCAGCGCCCGTGTGCTCGTCCTCGACGAGGCCGCGGGCCGGTTCGTCGAGCCCCGCGCCGACCTCGGCGCCGGGGGCTCGGACCTCGACCGGATCGCCGCCGGGCACGGGCACGGGGCCACCGCCGCCGCCCGCCGGCTGCTGGAGGTCTGAGCCCGCGCATCCGGGAACAATCCGCACCCACGACGTCGTTGGGGACCGTATGGCCACCGTGGAACTGACCACCGACAACTTCGACGACGTCGTGGGCGCGCCCGGGACGACCGTGCTCATCGACTTCTGGGCGTCCTGGTGCGGGCCGTGCACCCAGTTCGCCCCCGTCTACGACGCCGCCTCCGAGAAGCACCAGGACGTGACCTTCGGCAAGGTCGACACCGAGGCCCAGCAGGCGCTGGCCGGCGCGTTCGGGATCTCCTCGATCCCGACCGTGATGGCCGTCCGCGACGGCGTGGTGCTCTACTCCGAGCCGGGCGCGCTGCCCGCCGAGGCCCTCGAGGACCTGATCGGCCAGGTGAAGGCGGTCGACATGGACGAGGTCCGTGCCGCCGTCGCCGAGCAGGAGAAGCAGCAGGGCGAGGCGCCGCAGGCCTGACCCGGCATCCGCACGACCGACGGAGCCCCGCACACCCCAGGGTGGGCGGGGCTCCGTCGTGCCTAGGGTGTGGGCGTGACCGGCCCCGACCCGACGCCGCCCGGACCCCGCCCGCTGGCCTGGCTCGACACCCACGCCTGCGCCCGAACCGAGGCCGGTCTGCGCCGCAGGCTGTCCCCTCGTCCGGCCGGTCCCGCGGGCGGGCCCGCGCTCGACCTCGCCGGCAACGACTACCTCGGGCTCTCGACCGACCCGCGGGTCGTCGCCGGGGCGACCGAGGCGCTGCGCACCTGGGGTGCGGGCGCCACCGGGTCACGGCTGGTCACCGGCTCGACCGCGCTGCACGCCGAGTTGGAGGCCGAGCTCGCCGCGTTCTGCGGACACGACGACGCCCTGGTGTTCTCCTCCGGCTACACCGCCAACCTCGGGGTGGTCACCGCGCTCACCGGCCCCGGCGCGCTGATCGTGTCCGACGCCGCCGCGCACGCCTCCCTGGTCGACGCCTGCCGGCTCTCCCGGGCCCGGGTGGTCGTCGTGCCGCACGCCGACGTCGACGCCGTCGACGCCGCGCTGGCCGCCCGCACCGAGACCCGCGCGCTCGTCGTCACCGACTCGGTCGGGTCCGCCGACGGCGACCTCGCCCCGCTCGCCGCGCTGCACCGGGTCTGCCGGGCCCGCGGCGCGGTGCTGCTCGCCGACGAGGCCCACGGTCTCGGGGTACGCGGTCCGGGCGGGCGCGGCCTGCTCGCCGAGACCGGGCTGGCCGGGGCGGACGACGTCGTCGCCACCGTGACCCTGTCCAAGGCGCTCGGCAGCCAGGGCGGTGCGGTACTCGGCCCGGCCGCGGTCACCGCGCACCTGGTCGACTCCGCGCGCTCGTTCATCTTCGACACCGGCCTCGCCCCCGCCGCGACGGGCGCGGCGCTGGCCGCGCTGCGGGTGCTCGCCTCCGAGCCCGAGCGGGCCGCGGACGTGCTGCGGGTCGCCGGTGCGCTCGCCGCCGCCTGCGACGCGGCGGTGCCGGTGTCCGCGGTCGTCCCGGTGGTGCTGGGCGAGCCCGGTCCCGCGGTCGCCGCGGCCGCCGCCTGCATGCGACGCGGTCTGCGGGTGGGCTGCTTCCGGCCGCCGTCGGTCCCGCCGGGCACGTCCCGGCTGCGGCTCACCGCCCGCGCCGGGCTGACCGGGGCGCTGCTGTCGTTCGCGACCGGCGTGCTCGCCGAGGTGCTCGCCGACGCCCGGACGGGGGCCCCGGCGTGACCGGGCGGTTCGTGGTCGTCACCGGTACCGGCACCGGGGTCGGCAAGACCGTCGCCACCGCCGCGCTGGCCGCCGTCGCGGTCGCGACGGGGGAGCGGGTGGCGGTGCTCAAGCCCGCCCAGACCGGGGTCGGCCCGGACGACCCCGGCGACGTCGACGAGGTCGCCCGCCTCGTCCCCGAGGTCACCACCCGGGAGCTGGCCCGCTACCCCGACCCGCTGGCCCCGGCGACCGCGGCCCGGCGCTGCGGGGCGCGCCCGGTGACCCCGGAGCAGGCCGCGGTGACCGCGCGGACGCTGGCCGACCACCACGACCTCGTCCTCGTCGAGGGTGCGGGTGGGCTGCTCGTCCGGTTCACCGACGAGGGCGGCACCCTCGCCGACGTCGCCCGGCTCCTCGACGCCCCGGTCGTGGTGGTCGCGGCGGCCGGGCTCGGCACGCTCAACCACACCGCGCTCACCGTCGAGGCGCTCCGGGTGCGCGGCCTGACCTGCGCGGGGATCGTGATCGGGTCCTGGCCGGCGGAGCCGGACCTGGCCGAGCACTGCAACCTCCAGGACCTGCCGATGATCACCCGGGTGCTGGTCCGGGGCCTGCTGCCCGAGGGCCTCGGACGGGTGACACCGGACCGTTTCGCCGCGGTGGCCCGGGACACACTGGGTCCGATCCAGCCGGGTGACTGGCAAGATCCACGGGCATGACGACCGCCCGGACCGACGTCCTCACCGTCGCGCGTGACCAGGTCCTCGACCAGGGTCGCGGCCTCACCGTCACCCAGGTGCGCGAGGTGCTCGACCTGCCCGACGACCGTCTCGACGACCTGCTCGAGCTGGCCCACCAGGTGCGGATGCGCTGGTGCGGGCCGGACGTCGAGGTCGAGGGGATCATCTCGCTCAAGACCGGCGGGTGCCCGGAGGACTGTCACTTCTGCTCCCAGTCGGGCCTGTTCGCCTCGCCGGTGCGCTCGGCCTGGCTGGACATCCCGATGCTCGTCGAGGCCGCCAAGCAGACCGCGAAGACCGGGGCCACCGAGTTCTGTATCGTCGCCGCCGTCCGCGGGCCCGACGAGCGGCTCATGTCCCAGGTCGCCGCCGGCATCGCGGCGATCCGGGACGAGGTCGACATCAACATCGCCTGCTCACTGGGGATGCTCACGGCCGAGCAGGTCGGCGAACTCGCCGCGATGGGCGTGCACCGCTACAACCACAACCTCGAGACCGCCCGCAGCCACTTCCCGAACGTGGTCACCACCCACACCTGGGAGGAGCGCTGGGACACCCTGCGCATGGTCCGTGAGGCCGGCATGGAGGTGTGTTGCGGCGGCATCGTCGGGATGGGGGAGACCCTGGACCAGCGCGCCGAGTTCGCCGGGCAGCTCGCCGAGCTGGAGCCCGACGAGGTGCCGCTGAACTTCCTCAACCCGCGCCCGGGCACCCCGTTCGGGGACCTGGAGCCGATGTCCGGGCCGGACGCCCTGCGCACCGTCGCCGCGTTCCGCCTGGCGCTGCCGCGCACGATCCTGCGCTTCGCCGGTGGCCGCGAGATCACCCTCGGCGACCTGGGCGCCCGCAAGGGCCTGCTCGGCGGGATCAACGCGGTGATCGTCGGGAACTACCTGACGACCCTGGGGCGTCCGGCCGAGTCCGACATCGACCTGCTCGGCGAGCTGGAGATGCCGATCAAGGCCCTCAACGAGACGCTGTGACGGCGCCGGTGGGCACGCCGACCCGCGAGGACGGGGGCCCGTACTGCGACCAGTGCGGGTCGCCGGACCCCGCGGCCGGGCACGACCGGTGTGCGGCGCGCCGCGAGCTGGAGCCGCCGCGGTTCTGCCCGGACTGCGCACGGCGGATGGTGGTGCAGATCCACCCGGTCGGCTGGACGGCCCGATGCAGCCGGCACGGCGAGCGCACCTCGTCCTGACCTGCCGCCGCGCGAGGCCCCCGCGGTGGCGGGGGCCGCGCCGGTGTCCGCGCAGGTCAGGGCTTGATCAGGACCTTGAGCGCCTCGCGGTCGTTCATCGCGCGGTAGCCGTCCGGGACCTCGTCGAGACCGATGGTGCGGTCGAAGACCCGTCCGGGCTGGATGCGGCCCTCCAGCACGTCGGGCAGCAGCTCCTCGATGTAGGCGCGCGCCGGGGCGACGCCACCGTGCACGCCGACGTTGCGCATGAACTCGCCGACGCCGAGCGGGATGTCGGAGTACTGCGAGACGCCGACGCGGCCGACCAGCCTGCCGTCCTTGGTCACCTCGATGGCGGTGCGGATCGCCTCCACGTAGCCGACGCACTCCAGCGCGGCGTCCACGCCGTCGCCGCCGGTCAGCTCGCGCACCTTCTCGACCGCCTCGTCGCCGCGCTCGGCCACGACGTCGGTGGCGCCGAACTCGCGGCCCAGGTCGGTGCGGTCGGTGTGCCGGCCGAGCAGGATGATCCGCTCCGCGCCGAGGCGCTTCGCCGCGAGCACCGCGCACAGCCCGACCGCGCCGTCGCCGACGACGGCCACGGTGTCCCCGCGGCGCACCCGCGCCGAGACCGCGGCGTGGTGGCCGGTGGAGAACACGTCGGACAGGGTGAGCATCGACGCGAGCAGCGCGTCGTCCGGCTCGCCGGGCATCGGGACCAGGGTGCCGTCGGCGAACGGGACGCGCACCGCCTCGCCCTGGCCGCCGTCGGTGCCGTCGGAGCCCCAGCCGCCGCCGTGCCGGCACGAGGTCTGCAGCCCCTGCGCGCAGAAGTCGCAGGTGTTGTCGGCCCAGACGAACGGTGCGACGACGAGCTGGCCCGCCGTGCGGTTCCGCACCCCGGACCCGACCTCCTCGATCACGCCGAGGAACTCGTGGCCGATCCGGTCGCCCTGCGGGTTGTCGTCGGCCGAGTTGTACGGCCACAGGTCGCTGCCGCAGATGCAGGAGCGCAGCACGCGCACGATCGCATCGGTGTCGTCACGGATGACCGGGTCCGGTACGTCGGACGAGACCCGGATGTCGTGTGTGCCGTGGATCAGAGTCGCCTTCATGCCCTCCGCCTTCCCGTATGCGGAACCGTTCATGCGCGCCCGGTCGTCATGACGTGCCGCACGTGCGGCAGGCTGGGCGGCATGGCGATCAACTGGGGCTCGGTGCTGCGCAAGGCCGCGGATCTGGCGGTGCAGTTCCTGAAGGACTCGCAGAAGGACGGACGGGCCCCGCGGCGCGGCCACGGCGGCGGCGCCCGGCCCGGCCCGCCGCCGACGGCCGGGCGGGTACGCACCGCGCCCACCGGCGACCGTGCCCGGGAGGTCGCCTACGCCCCCGAGCCCGACGGGGCCGCGGACCCCGGCGAGATCGTCTGGACCTGGGTGCCCTACGAGGAGGACGCGAGCCAGGGCAAGGACCGGCCGCTGCTGGTCGTCGGGCGCTCGGCCGGCGAGCTGCTCGGGCTGATGCTGTCCAGCCAGGACAAGCGGGCCCACGACCCGGACTGGGTCGGGATCGGCTCCGGCGCCTGGGACCGCGAGGGCCGCGACTCCTACATCCGGCTCGACCGGGTGCTGGAGGTCGAGGAGCACGGCATCCGCCGGGAGGGCGCGGTGCTGGACCGGGCACGGTTCGACCGGGTCGCGGACGAGCTGCGGGCGCGCTACGGCTGGCGCTGAAACCCGGGTGCGCCGCACGGGCGCACCCGGTACGATCGCCGTCATCATGAGGCACTGACGACCCCCTCGACCGCGGACGCGGCACACGCCCCTGCGGTCCTCCTCCGTCTGCACCGGAGTCGTCGTCGTGTCATCGACCGAGCAGGTCCACGCCGTCACCGCCCGCGGGCTGGTCCGTTCCCACGCCACCCGCGCCGGCCGTCCGCCGGTGCTCGACGGCGTCGACCTCGTCGCCGCGCCGGGCACCCGGGTCGGCCTGATCGGGGAGAACGGCTCGGGCAAGTCCACACTGCTGCGGCTGCTCGCCGGCCTCGACACCCCGGACGGCGGGACGCTCACGGTTCCCGCGGACCGGGTGTACCTGCCGCAGGAACCCGACCTGGGCGACGGAGGGACCGTGGGCGACCTGCTCGACGCGGCGCTGCGCCCGCTGCACGACGCCGTCGCCGAGCTGGAGCGCCTGGCCGCCGGTCTGGCCGACGGCACCGGTGCCGCCGCCTACGACCGGGTGCTGGCCTGGGCGATCGCCCACGACGCGTGGGACGCCGACCGGCGCGCCGAGGTCACCGCGGGCACGCTCGGAGTCGCCGACCTGGAGCGGGACCGGCCGGTCGCTACCCTGTCCGGTGGCGAGCGCACCCGGCTCGCGATGGCCGCCGCCCTGGTCCGCCGCCCCGCGGTGCTGCTGCTCGACGAACCCACCAACCACCTCGACGACGCCGCCCTGGAGCTGCTGGAACGCTCGCTGGTGGAGCTGCCCGGCGTCGTCGTCGCGGCGAGCCACGACCGCACCTTCCTCGACCGGGTGTGCACCGAGCTGCTCGACCTCGACGCCGGCGAGCTCGGCACCGACGGGTACGGCGGGCGCCGGTACGGAGGTTCGTTCACCGAGTACCTCGACGCCGCCGCGGCGAGCCGCCGCCGCTGGGAGGAGCGCTTCGCCGCGGAGCAGGAGGAGATCGCCGCGCTGCGGGACAAGGCGCGGGCCGGACTGTCGACGATCGCCCCCGGGCGCGGCCCGCGCGACAACGACAAGTTCATCCACGCCTTCAAGGGGGCGGGCGTCGAACGCACCCGGGCCCGCCGGGTCCACGACGCGCAGCGCCGCCTGGAGGCCGCCGAGCGCGGGGCGGTCCGCAGGCCGCCCCGGCCGCTGGAGTTCGCCGGACACCTCACCGGCGACGCCGCGGCCGGCGGGCTCGCCGTGTGCGTGCGGGACCTGCGGGTCGACGGACGGCTACGGCTCGACCTGCTCGACCTGGCCGCGGGGGAGAAGCTGCTGGTCACCGGCCCGAACGGGGCCGGGAAGTCGACCCTGCTGGCGGTCCTGCACTCCGACCTCCTACCGGACGCGGGCACCGTGGACGTGCGGGCGCGCCGGGTCGGGCTGCTGGCCCAGGACCCCGACGTCGGCCCGCCCGACCGCAGCGCCGCGACCGCCTACGCCGACGCCGTCGGCGTGCAGCGGGCGGAGACCGTCCCGCTGCGCGAGCTGGGGCTGCTGCACCCGCGTGAGCACGGCACCGCGGTCGGGGAGCTCAGCCTCGGCCAGCGGCGGCGGCTGGCCCTGGCCGTCGTCGTCGCCGACGCCCCGGACCTGCTGCTGCTCGACGAGCCGACCAACCACGTCTCGCTGCGGCTGGCCGGGGAGCTGGAGAACGCGCTCGGGACCGCGCCGGGGACGGTCGTCGTCACCTCGCACGACCGGTGGCTGCGCCGGCGGTGGGAGGGGCCGCACCTCGCCGTCGGCGGGTGAGCTCAGTTCGGGCTGTGCTCGTCGGTGAACGACCCGAGCGGCGCGGGCACCGCCCGCAGGGTCTCCAGCAGGCCGCGCTCGCGGGCGAGCAGCCGGCGGATCTCCCGGAGCCGCTGCACCGCGCTGGTCTGCTCCAGCAGGAGCTGGCGGTCGCCCAGGGGGAGCAGGCAGTCCCCGGCCAGCAGGTGGGCGAGGTCGGCGGTGGGGGTGTCGTCGGCGGGCTCGGACCAGTCACCGGTCCGCCACGCGGTGTCGCAGTACTCGCGGTGCGCCGCGCGGGCGGAACGCTCCAGCATCGCCACCAGCCGCGGGTCGGCCTCGTCGCCGGTGTCGTCGGGCAGGAACTCGACCTCGCCGCTGAGGTAGGAGTGCGAGTCCGCGTCGAGGTCGAGCAGCCGGAAGCGGCGGGCCCCGCGGGTGACGACGTCGTAGCGGCCGTCGGGCAGCCGGCGGGCGTCGATGAGCACCGCCGTGCAGCCGACGGCGTGCATCCCGGAGGCCCCGGAGCGGTCGGGCGAGTGGCCCTCGCGCACCGCGACGACTCCGAACTCGCGGTCGGGGACGGCGCCGGTGAGCAGGTCGACGGTGAGCTGGCGGTAGCGGGGCTCGAAGATGTGGAGGGGAAGCGCCGCACCCGGCATCAGCACCGTCCCCAGCGGGAACAGCGGGAGCATGGCGGACACCGGCTCACGGTAGTACGCCCTCGCGGGGCCCGCCGGGTCGCGCAGGTGGCCGGAGCACGGCGAACGCGTCGGTGACCCGCATCCCGCGGTCGGTGAACCGGAACACCGCGGCCGGGCGGCCGCCGGAACGGCCCGACGGGACGACCTCCCCGGTGGGTTCCAGCAGGCCGCGACGGGTGAGGACGCGCTGCAGGTTCGTCGCCGACACCTCGTGGCCCAGCGCGGCGACGTAGTGCTCGCGCAGCGCCGAGATCGTGAACTCCGCGGGGGCGAGCGCGAACCCGAGGTTGGTGTAGGACAGCTTGGCGCGCAGGCGGTCCCGCCCCGCCGCGACGATCGCGGCGTGGTCGAACGCGGTCGCGGGCAGGTCCTCGACGTCGTGCCACGCGGTGTCCCCGGGCAGCTCGGGGTCCGCGTCGGAGGGCACCAGGCCGAGGAACGCGGTGGCGATGCGGCGCTTCCCGGACACGCGGGCCGGGTCGGAGAAGACCGACAGCTGCTCGACGTGGGCGACCTCGCGGACGTCGACCTTCTCGGCGAGCTGGC
>JAESFO010000890.1_pt1 | contig 11636 bp, 4 predicted proteins | sample 9269421 | NCBI WGS metagenome assembly JAESFO01 (sample SAMN14502839, study PRJNA617101) | algae metagenome | isolation source: Nostoc desertorum CM1-VF14 and co-occurring heterotrophs from rocky... | place: USA: Clark Mountains, San Bernardino, California | collected 2000-06-05 | reverse complement strand
ACTGATTATAAATACCCCTGACAGCTGTTCTTGCTGAAGCTTCATCTACAATGGTAACCTGGTCTGAAGTTGCGGTTTTGGGCTCTACATCCAGGAACTTTTTGCAGGAGGCCAATGCTCCTGAAACAAGGCTGAGTAGAAGTAAATAATAGAGCGAATATTTTTTATGTTGCATATCAATAAACTGTTTTGTAATAAGAAAAAAACTAGAACGTTACGTTAAGACCAAATTGAAAGCTGCGGGGCTGCGGAGGTGTGCCAAATCCACCAAGACCCTGCGCATTAGGATTGGAAGTAACACTTGTTTCGGGATCGCCGGTATATTTGGTTAAAATGAAAAGATTAGCTGCTACAAGATACAGGCGCACATTATTTAGTCCCGCTTTTTCTACAAACGACCCGGGTAACGAATAGCCGAAGGACAATTGCCTTAATCTCAGGAAGGACGCATCTTCCAGGTATCGGCTGTTCTGATCTAAAGTATAATTATAGCCGGCCGATGTTAACCTCGGCACATCTGTTATGTCTCCGGGCTTCTGCCATCTTTTCAACAAGGTTGCATTGGCTCCGGTACCGGGATTACGCTCGAGGAAAAACCGTTGCAGGTTCAGCGCATAGCTACCATACTGGAAGGAGAAAAGTGCTCCCAGATCGAATTGTTTAAATCTTACCGTATTGGTTAAGCCTCCATAAAATTTAGGATAGAAATTGTGCAGGATCTTCCTGTCTTCCGCAGTTACCACGCCATTCTCATCCTGCCCATCGAATACGGGATTACCGGTTTGAGGATCTACCCGTAGTTGCTCATATAACCAAAAGGAATTTAAGGAGTAACCTTCTTTTAATATCACCCAATCTCTTGTATACTGTGTAATCTGGGTAGGTAATTTTTCGATCCTGTTCCTGTTGCCCGAAATATTAAAGCTCGTTGTCCAGTTAAAATTCTTATTCCTGATATTGGTCGAGTTGATCGTCAACTCGTAACCTTTATTACTTACTTCTCCTACGTTAGCCCAGTACACCGAGAACCCTGAGGAGGCCGGAACCGGGCGTTGTAGTAAAAGATCTGATGTGTATTTATTGTATACATCAAAAGTGATACTCAAACGGTCGCGGAAAAACGAGGCGTCCAGCCCCAGGCTTGTCTGCGCTGTTTTCTCCCACCGTAAATCGTCATTACCTAATTGCAAAGGACCAATACCTGCTAAGGGAGTACCCGACACATCGGCGTAAGGACTTCCTCCTGACCATAAACCTCTTGCAGCAAAGTCGTCGATTCCCGCCTGGTTACCGGTAATGCCGTAAGAAGCTCTTAATTTCAGGTCACTGATCCATGACACATCACTCAGGAAATTCTCCTTCTTCAATCTCCAGGAGGCGCCAATCGCGGGGAAATAGCCTCTCCGGTTGTTTTTACCAAATTTGGAGGAAGCATCTGACCTGAAGCTGGCTTCTGCAAAATATTTATCTTCAAAAGAATAACCGATACGTCCGAAGTAGGAAGCGATAGTGTGCTTTGTCCAGCGGTCACTCGCTAATGTTGAAGCCGCAGAGGAGATCAATTTGTAATTAGCATTGGCAAAACCATTACCCTCTGCATAAGTATATTTCAGTGTATTGCTCTGCAGGGTATTTCCCAGTAACACAGTAAGGTTATGCGCATTGATCTTTTTATTATAGGTTAATACCTGCTCGTTGATCCAGGCATTGTTTTGCGTCACCGATTCAATAGCTTTACCGTTAACAGCCGACCCAATCGAGGTTCCGCTGTTCCAGTATTGGTACTCATCATACAAATTATAATCGGTACTGATACTTGATTTAAACTTTAATCCTTCCAGTAAATTAAATTCTACGAAAACGCTTCCTACATAACGAAGGCTAACGGTATTCACGTCATAGTTATCAACTAATGAATAAGTATTCTCTAAACCAATCAGGGCACCTGAGGCATCATGTGTGGGGCTGTAAGTAGACCCCGTAATAGCCGATCCCCATAAACGCCCCTGTGGGCCGTCGCCTAAGCGCGCCTGGTTGCGGTAACTGCGTGAGATATTATTGGTAAGGCCAATCTTAACCTTCTTCGATAATTGCTGGTCAAAATTAAATTTGATGCTGGCCCTGTTAAATCCAATCACCTTAAAGAAAGCATCCTGATCTGTATATCCTGCCCCCAGGTAATATCTTGAATTATTGCCTCCGCCCTGGATACCGATATTATAATCCTGGATATATCCTTTTCTTAACAAAAATGCCAGGCGATCATAGGTCTTCTGCTCTTCCGGCGCACCCAAACCGCCTTGAGACACCGGTCTGAAAGGGCTTTGAGCCGCCTGCCCCGAATTCACCCAATATTCATTTACTAAGGTTGCAGCTTCCGGTCCGGATATCAGATCAGGTAATACCGACTTATCAGCTTGTACCCAACCATTGGAAACATTAATATCCACCTTGGTCTTACTTCCGTAATTTCCTTTTTTAGTAGTAACGATCACCACACCATTCGCCCCACGCGAACCATATATAGCTGTAGCAGAAGCATCTTTCAACAGCTCTATTGATTCAATGTCGGCAGGGTTAATATCAGCCAGAGGTGATGTACTTCTTCCACCCAGGTTAGTAGTTTGTAAACTGGCATTATTTAAAAACACCCCATCAATAATATACAAAGGATCGCTGCTTGAGTTAATGGAAGTAGTTCCTCTTAAGCGAAGAAAAATACTTTCTCCCGGAACACCCGAGTTGGTAATTACCTGCAACCCTGCTGCCTTACCCTGTATCTGCGCATCAAAACTGGCAACAGGAATCTTATTTACTTCGCCTGCACTGATCTTAGCGATTGATCCTACCACATCAGATCTGCGCTGGGTTCCATACCCTACAACCACCACATCATCTAACTCGCTCCTGGCAGGCGTTAGTTTTACATGTATGGGAGAACCGTTAGCCAGAACAATCTTTTTTTCATAACCAACAAAAGTGATAATGATATTATAGGGAAATTTTTGCCCGGTGCGTAACTCAAAATATCCTTTCGCGTTAGTAGTGGTTTGATTGGTAACGCCCTCGATAGCAATATTGGCGCCCTCCAGCGGCTGATTGGTGATCTCGTCTGCAACAGTACCTTCTAATATAGAATTGACCGTTGGAGAATTCTGAGCTTTAGATAGCTGGTTCAATGAAAGTAACAGTACACATAGCAGTATACGATAAAAAAAAATGTTTGTTTGCTTGTTCATTTGTTTGAATAGTTGGTTGCTCCGCATCTTTGTGGACATGATTGTCCTGCCGGCAACAGATACACGTTTAACGAAATTTTTCCAGTAAGGTGATTGCAAAAAATCCCCTGAGCATTCGCCGTTTATTGATTTATTCAACCGGGTCAACGGGAAATACAGCGTGGGATAGGATAGCCTTACTTTACAATAATGAAGATCGAAGTGATCAAAAACAGTTATCTACAACAACAGCTTAGAGAAGATGAAGTAACTGCCAACACCGATGAATTTGAAACCATCTTATAGAAAAGAAGACGGCCTTTTGTGTACCACACATAGTTTCCTGACTGGTTCATTTTTTTTAGTTTAGATTCTGCCGCTGGTGGTTAACAGCAAATAGTCTATTATTTTAGTAGACAAAAATATTATTATTTTCTATTCTGACAAATTTTAAATGTACCTTTTATAATTATTGTTGAAAAACCACGCCAGACCTGCATTACAACAGACAGGTGCCCATTGTAGTACCAATCATAAGAATGTCTAGGTTTTTCAATATAGAATCCATGCTACACTCGCCTTTTATGAGCATTTTTGTATCAACGATATGATTGTTATGGAGCAACAGAAATTTAATAACGGCTATGTCATCGGGATATCCTTTATCTCGGCACTGGGAGGTTACTTATTCGGTTTCGACTTTGCCGTTATTGCAGGAGCACTCCCTTTTTTAAAAGAACAGTTTCATTTTGATGAGGTACAGGAAGGTGTTGCTACTGCAACCCTTGCGATAGGCTGTATAGCAGGATGCATTATTGCAGGTAGCTTGTCTGACAGATATGGAAGAAAAAAAGGCCTCATGCTATCAGCAGCTATTTTCCTGCTCTCTTCGCTTGCAATGGCAATTAGTCATAGCAGCGCTGCTTTTATCATTGCCCGTTTTTTTGCAGGTATCGGCGTAGGTATGGCTTCTGTACTTTCTCCTATGTATATTGCAGAAATTGCTCCTCCGTCTATGCGGGGCAGGTTAGTGGCAATCAACCAAATGACCGTCGTTATTGGCATATTCTTTACCAACCTGGTTAATTATAGCTTACGTAACGAGGGCAGCGAAGCCTGGCGCTGGATGGTTGGGCTGGGAGCGATTCCGTCCTTCATGTTCCTTTCCGGTGTTTTTTTGTTGCCTGAAAGCCCGCATTGGCTGATCAACCGGTCAAAAAAAGAAAAGGCCCATGCCATTTTATCGAAAATAGGCGGTGGCCTATATGCCACTACTACTGCAGAGTCTATCAGAGCTTCATTAACCCAAGGCGCATCAACGGGGCTCTCCCAATTGTTTGACAAAACAGTGTTGCCGGCAGTTATTGTTGGTATGGGGCTCGCCATTTTCCAGCAGCTATGCGGTATTAATGTTGTATTTAATTATACCGCTACTATTTTTGAAAGCGTGGGCTTCAGCCAGGATGACCAGCTCAGGCAAATGGTATTTATCGGCCTTGTAAATATGATATGTACAGCGGTAGCTATGTGGCAGGTAGACAAATTGGGAAGAAAGCCCCTGATGCTTTTCGGAGCCGTTGGTTTAACCCTGCTTTACCTGATCAGTGCATTTCTGCTGCAACAACAGTCTACCTCCGCCTCCTGGTCTTTGTTAGCTGCCATTGGTATTTATGCCATGACCCTGGCCCCTGTAACATGGGTATTGATAGCAGAAATTTTTCCCAACAGGGTGCGCAGTAAAGCAACATCGGTGGCCATTATAGCTTTATGGCTGTCTTATGCCCTGTTAACTTTTACATTCCCCATTATGGCCAAACGCATGGGCACTTACACACCTTTTTATATATACGCTGCTATATGCCTGGCCGGGTATGTATTTGTAAAAATTAAGGTAAAAGAAACCAAGGGTAAATCTTTGGAAGAGATGGATCATATTTTTTCGGCTCACTAGTAACGAGTTAAAGCCACGACACTCAATATATTTAGTACCTGCTGATTATGAATCAGCAAATCCGACCTGCATCAAACAAATCTTAAAACGAAACCGGCAATGATGGAAGTAAAAGCCTGGAAAGAAAAAACAATCATTCCAACTTATAAAACAGGCGAGCCTGATAAAAACCCTATGTTCCTGGAGAAAAGAGTATACCAGGGAAGCAGCGGTGTGGTATACCCTTACCAGGTTATTGACAAAGTGTATGATGAAAAAGAAGATAAAGCCTGGACAGCTCTTTACCTGGAGAATGACTACATTAAAGTAATGATACTACCAGAGCTGGGGGGGCGCATACAAATGGCCTACGACAAAACCAATGACTATCATTTTGTTTACTATAACCGTGTCATCAAACCCGCACTGGTTGGTTTAACCGGGCCCTGGATCAGCGGCGGTATTGAATTCAACTGGCCCCAGCATCACCGGCCTACTACATTTGATGCAACCGACTACTATATTTCAGAAAACAGTGACGGAAGCAAAACCGTTTGGGTAAATGAATACGAGATGATGTTTGGCACCAAATGCGCGCTGGGCTTTACTTTGTACCCAGATAAAGCTTATATAGAACTGCAGGCCAGGCTCTACAACCGAACACCGTTTCCGCAAACCTTTTTATGGTGGGCCAACCCGGCGGTGTCTGTGGACGAGCATTATCAAAGCGTGTTTCCACCGGATGTGCACGCTGTTTTTGATCATGGCAAAAGAGATGTCAGCTCCTTCCCCATTGCCACCGGCACTTACTATAAGGTGGACTATTCACCGGGTACCGATATATCAGTGTACACCAATATTCCCGTTCCTACTTCTTACATGGCCGTTAACAGCCAGTTTGATTTTGTAGGCGGATACCATCACCAAAAAAAGGCCGGCCTGATGCATATTGCCAATCACCATACCAGTCCGGGTAAAAAACAATGGACCTGGGGATGTGGCGATTTTGGTAAAGCCTGGGACAAACAGCTCACCGATGAGGATGGCCCCTATTTTGAACTGATGTGCGGCATGTATACCGACAATCAACCCGATTTTGGCTGGATCATGCCTAATGAAGCCAGGGAGTTTAAACAATACTTCATGCCTTATAAAAATATAGGCTATGTAAAAAATGCTTCCAAAGAGGCGATGGTCAACATGGAATTTTCGGAGCATCAAATCAAGATACACGTATATACCACCAGCGAACAAGCAGTTATCATCCGGCTATATAACAACGGAAATATAATATTCGAGGATAAAGCAACGCTTTCTCCCGTTAATACTTACCATAACACTATTCCAATACCGGCAGCTGATACCTCACAATTCAGGCTGGTTGTATCAGATTTAAGCGGAAAAGAACTCATTGCCTACACACCGGTAACGAGACAGGGCGCACCGCTTCCCGACCCCGCCCGGCCTATTGCCCTGCCTGGAGAAATTGAAACGCCAGAAGCTTTATTTTTAGCAGGACATCACCTGGAGCAATACCGGCATGCCACCTACAATCCTATAGATTATTACAACGAGGGCCTGAAAAGAGACAGTACCGACATCCGTTGCAACAACGCCAAAGGGCTGTGGTTGCTACGAAGGGGCGCTTTCCAGGAGGCCGAAATATATTTAAGAAAAGCCGTTGAAAAAATAAACAGGCATAATCCCAACCCTTACGATAGTGAGCCCTTATACAATCTGGGACTATGTTTGAAATACCAGAAGCAATATGACGAAGCTTATAACCTGTTCTTTAAAAGCAGCTGGAGCGCGGCCCAGCAGGATGTAGCCTATCTACAGGCTGCATATATTGATGCCCGACGTGCTCAATGGCAGATCGTACTTGAATTATCTGATAAATCGTTATTAAGAAATTACAATAGCCTTCGAGCAAGACATTTAAAAATTATTGCACTACGCAAAATCGGCAGACCAGAAGAAGCCCTTGAGTTATGCCATCAAACATTAGATACCGATGCTTTTGATTTTGGCGCCCTATACGAATTAGCATTATGCTACTACCAGAAAGATCAACATGCTTTGGCGGATGACACTGTAAGTCGCTTACAGGAAATGATACGGCAGCGCGCTTACACTTATATCGAAATTGCCAACCAATATGCAGAAGCCTGTTTATGGGAAGAGGCAATTTCTTTTTTACAACTTTACAAAGGCAACGACGCCCTCATCACATACTATATAGGTTACTATGAACTACAGGCAGGCCGTTCCAAACAGGCCGGAGAACATTTTGATTTAGCATTGAACCAGGAAGTAACAGGCAGCTTTATCAACCGGATAGAAGATGTTTTAGTATTAGAAACAGCCGCAACTTTTAATGCCCATGATTATAAAGCATGGTATCACCTGGGCAATTACTATTATGCAAAACAGTTATATAATGAAGCAGGAGCTGCATGGGAACGGAGCATTGCTATTAACGCCAATTTTCCGACTACACTGAGAAACCTGGGGATTGCCAGTTTTAATAAATTTAATAAAAGGCAGGAAGCGCTTGATTTGTACGAACAGGCTTTTGCGGCCGATGAATCTGATGCCCGTATTTTGTTTGAACTGGATCAGTTAAAAAAGCGCTTCAACATATCTCCCCACAAAAGACTCGCCTTTTTAGAGCGTTATACTGAGCTGATTTATCAACGGGATGACCTGCTGATCGAATTGATCAACCTTCACACGCTTACCGGTAATACCATCAAAGCGCTTGAGATGATCGAGCGGCATCAGTTTCATCCCTGGGAAGGAGGTGAGGGAAAAGTATCAACGCAGTATATAACCAACCTGGTTTTACAAAGCCGGAACGCACTGTTGAATAATAACAGTACAGCTGCAATAAGCTTATTAAACCGCACGCGCGTTTACCCCAACAACCTGGGAGAAGGAAAGATATTCGGCGCACAGGAAAATGACATTTTCTATTGGCTGGGATGCGCCTACGATCAACAGGGCGACGCCGCCAAGGCCTATGAACACTGGGAGGCAGCGGCGGTAGGCTTAGACGAACCTGCACCGGCTATTTTCTATAATGACCAACAGCCGGATAAAATATACTACCAGGGTTTGGCTTTAAAAAAACTTGGCAAAACAACAGAAGCAATGCAAAAGTTTCAGAAGTTGATTGATTATGCAAGGACCCACGAAAACGATCATATCCGTATCGATTTCTTCGCAGTATCATTACCCGACCTGATGATCTTCGATGATGATCTGGATACAAAAAATAAAATACATTGCTATTACCTGGCCGGCTTGGGTCATTTAGGTCTCGGTAACTTCAGCGAAGCAAAACAGTACCTTGATAAAGTAATCGACATGGATCCTGGTCACCTGGGCGCCATCATTCACCTGGCTCAGCAAGAGCCCGCGCACTTATAAGAAACGCTTCCGTTTCCTGTAATGCAGCGGAGATTCGCCCATATATTTACTGAATAACCTTGAAAAATAGAATGGATCATCTAACCCCAGGGTATAGCAAAGTTCTTTCACAGGCATGTCGGTAAACTCGAGATACTGGCATGCCCGTTGAATTTTCAGATGATTAAAATATTCGAGTGGAGGATGGCCGGTTTTGTTTTTAAACATGGCTGAGAAGTGAGAAGATGACATATGTATCAAAGAGGCCAGGTCTTTCAGCACCACTGTTTCCATGATATGTTCCTGCATGTATTCCACCACTACGTCAATTTTACTTTTCTCTTCCTTGTACGGAGGATTAAGAAACTGCGGAAAGCAAAAAGTACCCAGGTAGCTGTAGAACATCATGTTCAGGTAAAACAGGTGATCAACACTATAGCCCGATTCCAATGTCCGGTATATATCGTCAAATAGTATGGTACGCTTTTCATTGTATATGGCACTACCTACATGATCGGTACAATTCTTTAGTAATAGTTCGATAAAGTTAGCAGCAGATAAGCCATTAAAATGTGCCCAGTAAATAGACCAGGGCTGATCTTCGTCCGCAGCATACCTATGTTTGGTACCAGCAGGTATGACCAGGTACTCCCCTTCTTTAACAGCTACTCTATTACCATCTACTACAGCCCATCCTTTCCCTCCCATACAATAGATCAAAATATGCTGATTACATCCGTGATCTCTTTCGCGAAAATGAAAGGCAGCTTTGGGATAATAACCAATATCTGTAATATAAAGATTAGATAACAACTGCTGCCCCTGGCATGCCTGTATCACCTGCCGGGGCAGCACAATGGCTTTTTGTCCCTTAAATCCATCCTTCTTTTTAACGGTATCCTTTCGATTTTTTCCAGCCATATACACTCAGCGATAGATTTATAAAAATAACCTATTAGTCAATTTTAACCAATTTCACCCAAAGCGCATCCCTGGTTCCAGTGGTTAAGGTAAATGATTTTTCTCCGGGTTTGATGATGCCTACTTCTTCCTTGGTAAGATACTCCCTGATACTATAGGCTCCGTCTTTCCACTTTAACTGCTCGCGCATAAAAACATAATCAAAGGACCGGGTAGTATCAAAGTTGATAATGGCAGCGCTGATGGTATCGCCGGGCAGGTAAAAGCTTAATTGTTGATCTTCTTTTAACCCGTCAGCTACTTTCAACGGTATAAAAGCTTGTGGATGCTCAAAATACCGGCACAGATGCGGGTTATTTAAAAACCGAATGGCCCTTGCTCTTGTAGTGCTATCCCTGAAATCAGAGCCATCGCCCAGCGCACTGCCCATAACAGCCATAGTAATTAACCGCACCCTTACGTCCTGCTCACTAATGGCATTATTTTTTTGAAACTGTTTCATTACCGACACATCCATATTCGTGTAAGGCCACAGGCTGCCCTGCATCCATCCCAAATGCGAAGATGTGATCATCGAAGCGGCAGTGCTGCCATAATGCGGGAATCCTTTCTGATCATTTCTTAAATGGGAGTAAACATCAGTAGACAAAAAACGGATATGTGTATACTGGCTGGGGAAGGTTGGCGATATGGCCTGTGTTATAAAGACATCAGGCCCCAGTATTGAGTCTATCAATTGCTTCAGCATGCTCATTCCTTTATTGTATGCCTGCAGCCCCGAACGCACACTTTTATCATACCGCGAGGTGGATTCTAACGCACCTGCTGTCAGGAAATCGATCTTTAAAAACCGGGCTCCAATCGCTTTGGCTTTTTCCAATTCACCAATAATTCTTTGCCGGGTAGCCGGGTGAGTGGGATCCAGGGGAAATGCCCCAAACTCGCCGTCTTTGTATACAATCGTTTTACCATTATTATCTTTCAAAGTCACATCACGGATGTCGACATCAGTATATTGCAGCTTATCTTTCTCTACGGAAGATTTCCAGGTCCAGACCGCGAAAGGAATAAAATAAAAACCCAGTTCCTGGTTGTTTTGTATACAATGCTCGCGGATAGACTTTAATACCTCTTTATTGTAAATACCCTGGTCGTAGGAATCGATACTCATATAAACCTTCTTATTAGCAGAGAAATGCTTTAAAGACGCTATATAATCCGAAACAGCTAATACGCCATCCGGCATCATTCTTTTTTCGTATCCCAGAACACCTTCTACACCAAAACTATTCCAATAGAATGGTGCTGTATCATTCCATTTTAAAGCGCCATTTTTTTTCTGATTTACCCTTCCATAAGCCTGAAAAGCCTCTGCACGGCTGTTTAAGCCGCCTACAAAAATATCCGGCGATACAACGGTACTACCCGTCATAGCGCCATGCGCTACGATATCATGTGTTCCGTCGTTGCCCCCATATTCGGCAGGCAACGAACTGTTATCCGGAGTTGATGCTCCGCCATAAACTATAAAGGAATCCAGTATATTTTTTTGCGTTGACAAAGTATACTGCAGCCCTGTCTTCCAGAAATCATGCGTAACAGCACCCACTACAACGCCTGAAAGCCGTTCCGCATCATACAGTGAGGAAAAGCTGTAACCTGTACCACGCACCGGTTCGGCTCTCCACTCAGCGGTCAGGGCTTTTGTCCAGTTATCATTATCAAAGGGCATGTCCAGCACACGGGGTTGATTACCGTTGATAAAACCCGTTCCTCCCTTTTGCTTCGCCAGCGCCAGTGGGCTTATATAATTAACAGACAATTTTTCTGTATTTCGGGTAACAGCCGTCAATCTTAATATAAAAAAAGATTGCGCCTTGTAAATTAAAACAGACTGAATCAGTTTTAAACCAGTTCCGGGATTCCTATGCACAATATTCAGCTGTTGACCCTTACCTATCAGGTCACTTACCGGCTGAACTTCAATTATGTGTTGCGCAAACTGGTCGCTACCATAGACGTTACCGGCGACATCCTTTACCATTGCGGTGGTATTTTTTAAAAAGCTACCATCCTGGAAATAATAGCTGACATGTCCCTCTTTTTTATTGATCACCAACCGGTAAGCCGGCGATACTACAATCGCACTATCCCTG
>JAESFO010000889.1_pt1 | contig 11654 bp, 12 predicted proteins | sample 9269421 | NCBI WGS metagenome assembly JAESFO01 (sample SAMN14502839, study PRJNA617101) | algae metagenome | isolation source: Nostoc desertorum CM1-VF14 and co-occurring heterotrophs from rocky... | place: USA: Clark Mountains, San Bernardino, California | collected 2000-06-05 | reverse complement strand
ATTCTGCGCTGTCTTCCATTAAAGTACGCTGCCATTTTTTGTTGATCTTATTGCTGATAAAATAAAGTAGGGCATATACAGGAATGATCAGTAGCATAATGGCTGCCAGTTTCCAGTAGTATAAAAACATCAGGCTGATAGAAAAGCCAATAATAAGAACATTTACAACCAAAGAGAGCGAAACGTCGTTTACAAACATTCTGATTTTAACCGCATCGTTGACACGGCTGATGATTTCACCCACACGCATGGTATCGAAGAAGCGCTGAGGGAGTTTTAAGAGATGTTTGTAATATCCTAATATGAGCTTTGCATCAATCTGTTGGCCGGTTTGCAAAGCGAACAAAGATTTGTAAAATCCTATGAGTAGTTGGAAGATCAATATTACGATCATGGCTACGCTTAACAGGTTCAGCAATCTCAGATTGCCTTCTACCAGGACGAAGTCAATTATTTTCTGCATGTATATTGACGTGGAGAGTCCCAGTATCGTATAAATTATAGCTCCAATAACAGCTTGCAGCATAACAGCTCTATGTGGCTGAATCAACTGCCAGAATCTTTTGATATTCGATACTTTTTCATTGCCCGCGGTAAAGCTTTCATCGGGCACGATCAATACAATTACGCCGGTCCATAGTTCTTTAAATGCTTGATGGGTATGTTTATAAAGTTTACCATCAGCAGGGTCCATTACCAGGATGTAATTGGATGTGGCCCTATAAATGACTACATAGTGATGCAGTTGGTTTTTAAGCTCCAGGTGAGCAATAGCCGGCAAAGGGATCTTGAAAAGGCTTTCGAATGGGCCTTTGGCACCCTTAGCCTGGAATCCCAATTTTTCTGCCGCCTCTATCAGGCCTAACACATTGGTGCCGCGTTTGTCAGTACCTGCAAACTGTCGGATACGGCTAACCGGCATTCTGAGTTTATAATGGGCCGCAATAGACGCCAGGGAGGCGGCGCCGCAATCGGTGATATCTCGTTGTTTGATTTTGATTTCATTTCTCATGATCTTTAACACTATTGGGTTCGCAGGCAGGTTGCTCCGGTTAGCAGGCTTTTGAATTGGATGTCTGGTATGGTTTTATTATGCGTTCGTTTTTGGAGGTGCGGCAGGGTTGAGCCAGTCATCAATTTTATCGAATAGCAATTGCCAGAGTGTCCGTTCGGCAACAACGAACCGTGCCTGTAATGATAGCCCTTTTTTCAACTTCCCGCTGAATCCGTTTTTTAAATGCAGTTGTGTGGTGTCAAAACTGCAACGTACTTTAAACACAGGTTGATCATTTACTATTGAAAAATCATTATCAATACTTAAAATCTTCCCGGTAAGCACACCAAAATAATTGTAATCAAAAGCATCCACCTGGAATCTGGCAGGTTGTCCGGTTTTGAGCAAACCTACATCCCGCGTATTTACATAACATTCTGCGATCAGGCTGCTTTCAGGCGATAAGGTAGCAATAGTTTGTCCGGCCTGCACCATGCTGCCTTCATAAAGATTATTGATGCCCAGGATCACACCGCTTACCGGTGCTTTTATCCGGAGGTTTTTTTGATCAGCCAGTAATTTAATACCGGTTGCATGGAGTTGCGATAGTTCGGCCTCATAGGTAGCCAGTTCCTGCTGCCATTGAGCCACCTGGTTGCGTGTAAATGCCTCGTAAGCAGCTTGCAGCTTTTCACTTTCAACCTGCTTGTCAAAGGCCTCTTTAGGAGCAATAACTTTGTCTTTTAAAAGGGTATTATTGATATCCAGTTCGCGTTGCACTTTCTTAAGAGAGGCCCGTTGATCGGCCAGCTGGTATTTGAACCGGTTAAGTTGCTGCTTGTACAATGGGGTCCTTAAACTACTAAAAGAAACGTTGCCATGAGAAGCTGTAAGCATTTTTAGGTCGTGCACAAACTGCCGGCGTTGGTTAATATCGTAGTTATTGCTTACGGCCTGTACCGGCGATACGTCATCTTTAATGATGGCAATGATATCACCCGCCTGCACCATCTGGCCCTCTTTATAAAAGAGTTGTTCTATGATACCCGAAATAACAGGCCGTATTTCGCTACGTTCGTTTACGGGCCGGGTAACGCCGGTTGCGCGGGTAGAGATGGTGGTGGATACGAAAGGCAATGCTGCTAACGCCGTTATTACCATAACCAGAACGACCAGATAGATGATGTATGTTTTGGGGAAATTCATAATGTTTACTATCGTGAGTTAATGCCATCTATAAAGCCTCGTTTGGCATCTTCCCAATTCAGTATGAGCGATATTAATAGCAGAACAGCAATTATTATAAGTATGGCTGGTTTGTTGAGTTTCATGGGAATTTGCTTTTATTTATTAAAGAAAAAGGATGTATCCTGCTATTTAGGCAAGGTTTTTTTTTATGAAAAACACACATAAATTGTAAAGTAAATGAATCAAAACGACAGATAAGTATGGATGGAATTTTGCTTTTTTGAAATAGAGGTAGCTATAATTAAGAGTTACTCCTCCTAAAAAAGCACTTACTTGATATAGCCAATTGTAGCCGTGCATAGCAGAGAATATCAGGCTACTACATACAATAAATAACCATTCTTTGTTTTTGTCTTTTAAGGATACGTCTCTCGTTATATAAGTAAAAAGCTTGTAAGAATAGTATTGAAACAAAAGCGTCTCGAAGGCTGGAGCAAGTATAATAGATACAATAAATTCTTCTGTGGCAGAATTCCAGACAATTGAGTTACGAGATAAAGTTTCGTCTAGATGATAATAGGATAAATAAGTAATTAAAAATGATAAGGTAAGATTGATGACAACCACAAGCAAAGTAAACTTGAAAAATTTAGCTGGAGCCATACATCCTAATTTAAAATGCATGCTCAGAATTCGAGCATGCATTCATAGGTTATTTATAAAAATATTTTGAGCCTTGCGAAGCTCCCTCGATAAAAGCATTGAAACCGTCCCACAGAGCTCTTGCACCATAAACCGTGTAATAGGCTATGTCATTAGCAAAAGAAGTACCTCTGGACGGTGTCTTGCCTCCATAAATGTCGATTAACTCTGTTTTGGTTAATTCTGTAAGTTCTATTAAATTTTTCATGGTGTTAAGTTTAGTGTTAGCGAGGATTGTTTTTGTCATAATCTTGCCAGGCACTTACTGCTCCATCCTTGATGTCTTCCCAATTGTCAATTACAAAAGCCACCAATCCCCCTATTCCTATTTTTTTGGCCCAGGAGGGAAGTTTGCCTCCATCTATGACAAATCTTTCATCTGGAGTAAGATCAACAAGCCCCATTTTTTCGAGTTCGATTGTTTGTGTCATAAATTAGTTTTTTAAAGTATTTTAAATACTCGTCTTATGTGTTTTGCAAACACGGGCATACAGTATTACTCCCTCATGGTGCGTCCACCAATCTTTTTGATTTGATAATAGTGGTGTTCGATACAGGGTGTTAGCTCCTGTATATCGGCCAGCTTTCATTATGAAGGTACTATTATCATCATCCCAAAAACAAACCATTTTTAAGATATAATTATCAATTTTATATATATTTTATAATTATCATGTTTGTATTTGATCTAATGAAAATTAGATATATCGGCATGAAGGTATTTGTTGAATATAAGATGATATCTGCTGATATACAGATTCCTGACTAATTATAGATAACCGATCTTTCATATTGTCTTTTGATGATTTCGTATCAGGAACTAAAAAACATTTTAAGAAAGAGCCGGAAAATAAGGTTCGAATCCGAGCCAATAATCTTCAATAGAAGCGTTGCATGATGAAGTCTTGCGCGATAGACAACCATCCAGGTAATACTGAAAGTGACAGAATATAGGAAGATGTTGCAATGTGATCGGTATACCGCATTGGAGCGTTTAACCAGTATGTAAGTTTGAAAAGTTCATAATGCCAATATTCACTGGCTCAGAATAAGGATCAACTCATAATTATCAAAAAGTAAAGCAGCCATTTGTATAGCTGCTTTACTACGATTAATAGCCTCTGGTCTTTCTCGATAGGTTTTTAGAAAAAATACAGTTTTATAAACAATTTTCTTTTGCGTAACTTGCAGTGTTCGGACAAGTAAAGGTTTGTCCAAAACCACTGGCTAAGTTGCGCATGATGGTATGTTTTTCGGAGTCTGTTGATTAGCAACGACAGCCGCGGTAAAAGTAGAAAGAGGAAATAAGTTGAGCAACCCAAATTTCTTATATGTTTATCAGTTTTTTATATAATTTTGTTTGAATATGTGTTACCTATGATACATCATACTCTAAAGCAACTAAGAAAGAGTAAGGGAATTACTCAAACGCAAATGGCTGAACTATTGCATAAAAGTCAGAATGCATACAGCTTGCTGGAATCCGGCCAATCGAAAATCGATGCGGCAACCATTCCGGATATCTGCCGGGTATTTGATATTACCCCCAATGAGTTTTTTGGTTTTGAGCATGGTAGCAAAAGCGGTTCCAAACAGGTAGACCTTGTTGAGATCATCAGGCTGTTAAAAGCCGAATTGGACAAGAAGAATGAATTGCTAAAGCTTTCATTAACAGCGCTCAGTGAAGTAGAAAAAATAACAGAAAAAAATAAAAACCTGATCAGTTTTCTGAATATCACCAAGAATTATCTATCATCCCAGGATAGCTGCTGATAAGAGGATAAAAAAAAGTTCCGCTTGCGGAACTCTTAGTATTAAAATTTAGTTGTTGTTCGGTAGAATGTGGAATTTACATTCTCTTAGCACCCAAATAACGGGCTGCATAATATTTCTCGTCTAATCCGCTCACTGTAACGCCATTGCTGGATGAGGCATGTGCAAATTTGTTATTGCCAAGGTATACCCCTACATGTGATACGCCACCTCTTGTATTAAAGAAAAGTAAATCACCTGCTTGTAAATAAGCCATAGAAATAAACTGTCCCGCAGCTTTAAATTGATCACGGGCTGTCCTGGGTAGGTCAATATCGAATGCATTTTTGTACACTTCTCTTACAAAAGCACTGCAATCAATACCACTTTTGGTGGTGCCACCAAACCGGTACCTGGTTCCGTACCACTCATCAATAGCTTCTAGCAATTTCACACTGGGAAGCATTCCCGGTAACATTTTCAGAATGGCACCATATTTGGATTGGATACCAGAAGGCATAAAAAACTTCTGGGCAGCTTCTAATAAACTTTCTTTTGTACTGTTCGATTTAGGCCTGATCCCATTGATCTCGTCTTCAATAGACTGGGCAGATCTTACAGCAGCTGGCTTAGTTGGGTCTAGTTGGGCAAATGAATTGTTTACAAAAAACAAGCTAATCAACCCTAACACACAAACTCTTAGCATAAACTTAAATCCTTTTATTGTTTTCATCCTGTTTTACAACCGGAATTAATTGTCAATTTTCTGAATCCTATTAAAAACGTCAAAAGAACAATATTATTGTTCAATATGCCATTTTTTTACAAATTTTATTAAAATGCTGATTTTTAATAAAATATCTATTTTTTTGATTTTTTTCTACTTTTATTTATCGCCGGATACCCCATTTTGAAGGTTGAATTCCTTTTTTCCGTGTATTTTTTTCTACGCCATCGGCACTTTTTTCTGTTAAATCAGGTGGCTAAAACCTAAGATATATTATGTAAAACCGGCTCCGGGTACCTAAAATTCCGCCTGGATGAAGCATCAACTTTGTAGGTATAAGCGATGTTATGGATGTAGATCGCCGGAATATTGTGCATAAAGAATTTGGGTGGCAAGGGAAAAATATTGCACATTGCAAGGCGAATCCGGGAGGTAAAAAGCGCTGGTAATTTCCCCGGAGAACCATGATATTTTAAGAGGAATAGCTGCTGTTGCGGCAATCAAAAATAAACGGATGAAATTTTCACATTTACACGTTCACACACAATATTCATTATTAGATGGGGCTGCACCTATCGGCAACTTATATAAAAAAGCAATAAAGGATGGAATGCCTGCATTGGCGATCAGTGATCATGGTAACATGTTCGGCGTTTTCCAGTTTGTGGCAGAAGCTTACAAAAACCTGGATGAGAACGGAAAACCTAAAGTGAAACCGGTAGTTGGTTGTGAATTCTACGTAGTAGAAAATCGTCTTGAAAAAACCTTTACGAAGGATAAAAAAGATAAAAGGTACCACCAGATTTTATTGGCCAAGAATGAGCAGGGGTATCGCAATCTGACCAAACTCACTTCGCTGGGGTTTATCGAAGGGTTGTATGGTAAATACCCCCGTATTGATAAGGGGCTGATCCTGCAATATCATGAAGGACTAATTGCTACCACCTGTTGCCTGGGGGCATCCGTACCGCAGGCTATACTGAGAAAAGGGGAAGCGGAGGCAGAACAGGAGTTTAAATGGTGGCTGGACCTGTTTGGAGAAGATTTTTATGTAGAACTTCAAAGGCATGATATCCCCGACCAGGAGAAAGTGAATGAAGTATTGATCCGCTTTGCAGCAAAATATAAAGTGCCTATTATTGCCAGTAATGACTCGCATTATGTAGACCAGGAAGACGCGAACGCCCATGATATCCTGCTTTGCATTAATACCGGCGAAAAGCAGGCTACACCTAAGTTCAAGGGCGATTTTGGCGATGAAGATGCGAACAGCAAGGGCTCCCGCTTTGCATTTGCCAACGACCAGTTCTATTTTAAAACAACGGAGGAAATGACGCGGTTGTTTCATGATATTCCTGAGGCGATTGACAACACCAACGCCATAGTTGATAAAATTGAGCTGCTCGACCTGAAGCGTAGCATTTTATTACCCAATTTCCCTATTCCACAGGAGTATAAAACACATACACAGGATCAAAAAACAGAAAAGGGCGATATTATGAGCGCCGACTCCCTGAACCAGTGGGAGTTTTTAAAGCACCTTACTTATGAGGGCGCCAGAGAGCGCTATGGACTGGCATTTGAAGGAGATGTGAAAGAACGGATCGATTTTGAATTGTTTACGATTAAAACCATGGGTTTTGCGGGTTACTTCCTTATTGTAAGTGACTTTATCAAAGCCGGCCGGGACAGTGGCGTATTTATCGGGCCTGGTCGTGGTTCGGCCGCAGGTTCGGTGGTTGCTTATTGCATCGGAATCACCAATATTGATCCCATTAAATATAACCTGCTTTTTGAGCGTTTTCTGAACCCCGACCGTAAATCGATGCCGGATATTGATACGGATTTTGATGATGAAGGGCGCCAGAAAGTAATCGATTATGTAGTACAGAAATATGGTAAAAGCCAGGTAGCTCAGATCATTACCTATGGTACCATGGCTGCCAAAATGAGTATTAAAGATGTGGCTCGTGTAATGGATCTGCCCTTGTCTGATTCAAACGCTTTGGCGAAACTGATCCCGGAGAAGCCGGGTATATCGTTAAAGCGGGTATTACATGCGCCCATGTCTGCCAAGGATGGAGAAAAGTCCTTATCGGAAAAAGAAGGCCTGGCTTCAGAGGACCTGGATAGTGTAAGAAGGATACGTGAAATATATAACGGCAACGATTTACAGGCCAAAGTATTACATGAGGCAGAGATCCTGGAAGGCTCTGTACGCAATACCGGTATACATGCCGCAGGTATCATCATTGCACCGAAAGATCTTACGGAGTTACTACCCGTAAGTACGGCCAAGGATTCGGATTTATGGGTTACCCAGATAGAAGGTAGTGTTATTGAAGAGGCCGGCGTAATCAAAATGGACTTCCTGGGTTTAAAAACCCTTACCATTATTAAAAATGCGTTGCAGCTGATCAAATTAAATTATGGTATTGAGATAGATATCGACAGTATACCATTGGATGACGAGAAAACTTACCAGCTCTACCAAAAAGGCGAAACCAACGCGACGTTCCAGTTTGAAAGTCCGGGCATGCAGAAGCACTTACGCGACCTGAAGCCCGATAAATTTGCAGACTTAATCGCCATGAATGCCTTGTATCGTCCGGGGCCTTTACAATACATCCCCAACTTTATCAAGCGTAAACACGGAGCTGAAGAAATTACTTATGACCTGCCGGAAATGGAAGAGTACCTGGCGGAGACCTATGGTATTACGGTATACCAGGAGCAGGTGATGCTATTGAGTCAGAGTCTTGGTGGTTTTAGTAAGGGAGATGCGGATATACTGCGTAAAGCAATGGGTAAAAAGCAAAAGGCAGTACTGGATAAAATGAAAAAACAGTTTATCGATGGAGCGGTACAAAAAGGACATCCCGCCGATAAGCTGGAGAAAATATGGACGGACTGGGAAGCATTTGCGCAATATGCCTTCAATAAATCGCACTCTACCTGTTATGCCTTTGTGGCTTATCAAACAGCCTATTTAAAAGCGCATTATCCCAGTGAATATATGGCGGCGGTTTTAAATAACGCCGGTTCTTTGGAAAAGATCACTTTCTTTATGGAAGAGTGTAAACGTATGACATTGGAAGTGTTAGGTCCTGATATTAACGAATCGCTAAAAGGTTTTGCCGTAAATAAAAAAGGAGAGATCCGTTTTGGTTTGGGCGGGCTAAAAGGTGTGGGTGAAGCGGCCGTGGAGAGTATTATTGCTGAACGCGAAAACGGTGCCTACCCTAGCATTTTTGATCTGGTAAAGCGTGTGAATCAGCGTACCGTAAATAAGAAGACGATGGAGAGCCTGGCTTATGCCGGCGCTTTCGATTGTTTTACCGACATCCACAGAGCGCAGTACTTCTTTACACCTCCTAATGATAATATGAATGGACTGGAGAAGATCATTAAGTATGGCCAGGTATGTCAAACCCAGTCGCAAACCAGTTCTAATACCTTGTTTGGAGACCTCGCAGAGTCAATGGAAATACAAGTGCCTAAAATAGCTGAGTGCGAACCCTGGCCATTAGTAGTGCAGTTAGATAATGAAAAAGAAGTAACAGGGATTTTTGTGAGCGGGCATCCGTTGGATGATTATCGTTTTGAAATGGAGAACTATGGCATATCGAAGATTGGTTATGTGAATGAATTTAAGGAGGATAAGGAAAAAGTAAACTCCAGTGCTACTTTTAAACTGATGGCCCTGGTAAGCGATGCACAGCATCGTGTGGCCAAGAGCGGCAATAAATTTGGAAGTTTTGTTCTTGAAGACTATAGCGGTAAGCTTGAAGTAGTATTGTTTTCTGAAGATTATCTAAAGCATTCGGCGATTCTGCAACTCGGCGCAACGGTTTACCTCACTGGTTTTTTCAAACAGCGATTTAATGGGGATTTCGATTTTAAAATATCATCGATTTGCCTGGCTGAAAGCGTTAAGAAAAATATGACCAAGAAACTGACTCTACAATTGCCTGCTGCAGATATTACTGAAAACATGATAGACTTTGTACAACAGAACCTGAAATCGAATAAAGGCCCCTCAGCTTTGAATTTAAAAATAGTAGACGAGGCTGAAAATATAGAAGTAGAACTCTTAACCAACGGTAAAGGCTTTGAGATGAACAGTGAGCTGATCGGGTTTTTAAAAGATAAAGAAAACTGGAAAGTGAAGGTGGAATGTAATTAGGAAGAAGAGTGATGGATAGTGAATTGTGAATAGATGGTCGCTAACGATGACTAGGTCTTAAATTTTGATGAGGCAGCATTTAGGCTTCAAATTTTTATCGCTATGATTGACTATATGGTTCAGAAAGTCCAAATTATTAAGCATGGATTTTCAGTTGTTGAATTTGTTTATACCAGGGAGGAAGTTAATGCAGTATTGCAAATCATTGAAAAGACAGATACTTCCAAAGATACTTTCCGTCAATCAAACGATCTTTTTGCGATCCGCCAGTTTTTAAAAGAATTGCCGGATGTGTTGCCGGTTTTATTAAATGACCGGTTGAAAAATTTGATCAGGAGTTTGTTTGGTGAAAACTATTTCATTGTCAAAAGTATTTATTTCGACAAGCCTTCGGGTTCTAACTGGTATGTGGCTTATCACCAGGATTTAACCATATCTGTTGATCAGAAACGTGAGTCGCCGGGATTTGGGCCCTGGACAGTGAAGCAAAACCAGTTTTCTGTACAGCCTCCGATTTCCATACTGGAAAATAATTTTACGATCCGTATTCATTTAGACGATACCACTGAAGAAAACGGTGCATTAAAAGTAGTACCCGGATCGCATCGGAAAGGACTGTACCGGCCTGAAACCATTGACTGGAGCAGTGAAACGGAAGTGAATTGTGTAGTACCCGGGGGAGGAGTTATGATCATGAAACCTCTTTTATTGCATAGCTCCGGCAGAACTACTAATAATAAAAAAAGAAGGGTAGTACATATAGAATTCTCTGCAACAGAATTGCCGGAAGGTTTGCAATGGTCGGAGCGTATTAATCTGTAGCCAACTTTTGATCTTCATCCTTGTTATTATTGCATGATAAAAACAATGAACTGGAATGAGTATGTTGAGTATACCCATCAACTGTTAACTTCCGATCCGCCACCACCTCCTTATGATAATCCTGATTATCATCATTACACCAAAATGAATGAAACCCGCATGAAGCGGTGGGTAAAAACAAATCCTGTTACAGCGGAAACTGCAGCGGTAGTAAAAGCCATCAGCCAGCCACAAAAATGGGTGGTGATTACTGAACCCTGGTGCGGTGATGCAGCCCACATAGTACCCATATTATACCTGATGAGCTCGTTAAGCGATAAGATCAGTTTTGAGTTGCAATTACGCGATAGTGGATCTGAAATTGATCGGTATCTGACCAATGGCTCCAAATCTATTCCTATTTTAATAGTAAGAGATGAAGAGGGTAAAGACCTTTTTCATTGGGGACCGCGGCCTAAAGAAGGGCAGGAAATGTACCTGGACCTGGCTGCGAAAAAAGCCGATTTCGAAGTGGTGAAGAATGCTATTCAAACTTATTATAATGCGGACAAGTCTTTGAGCACGCAAAAAGAAATAGTGGCTTTATTGAAGAGTTTGCCGGTTTTAAAATAGTTTATAACAGCTAACTCTACATCCGGCCGTGGGTAACCTCTTGCCGACCAATAAGCTAATAGTTTAAACTTTTTCAGAGAGGAGGGGATGGGTTGTCATAAATATTTTGTCATGAAAAAAATTATGACAAAAATCGTATGACGATTAATGTATCGTGCGCTCCAAAGGGGTGCCTGATTGTTTCCAGTTCAATTTGTTTCTGCCGGCAAGCATATTAACCGCGGAGAAATAAGCCCGCAGAGTATACGCAGAGATCTACATAAAGTCAATAAATGATTTTGAAACTGCTATTAAAGTATAGAATAAATGGATCGGCTGTAAACAGTTAATGGACTCCGTGTAATCTCTTTTTCTCCTGGTCTCTGCGGTTAACAACAATGTTGCTAGTTTTATTTTAAAACCTATATTTACCCGGCAACGCTTATATCAATGAAAAAAATACTAAAACGTACCGCTAAAGTGTTATTGTACATTGTTCTGTTCTTGGGTATCTATGTATTGGCAGGACTGCTGATACCCTTTATCCCGGTTAATAAAAATAAAGATTATCAGTCGCCCAATGATTTGACGATTTACATTATGTCAAACGGGGTACATACAGATATTGTTGTGCCGGTAAAAACGGAGTGGATGGATTGGACGCGATACATAAGCTATGCTGATACAGATCT
>JAESFO010000888.1_pt1 | contig 11660 bp, 7 predicted proteins | sample 9269421 | NCBI WGS metagenome assembly JAESFO01 (sample SAMN14502839, study PRJNA617101) | algae metagenome | isolation source: Nostoc desertorum CM1-VF14 and co-occurring heterotrophs from rocky... | place: USA: Clark Mountains, San Bernardino, California | collected 2000-06-05 | reverse complement strand
TTTATTGGACAGTGGCTTCGACAGGAGAAAACTGGGATTATGACTGGACAGGAAATACCTTGCTTGCATCAGCCGGAGGAGGGCTTCCCGCTATGATTCCTGCCGGAGGGGAAATAACAAGTGGCAGCGGCATACTGATACCGGCATTACAACCCGGTCAATCCACCACGCTGGTACAACCCTGGAGTCCTGTTAACCCTAAAGAATTTGAAGATGAACCTGACGATCTCAATGTATGCCTCCTGGCACGTATTGTAAACCCGGCAGCAGCTAATGACGGCATGACGTTCGCCGAGCAATTCAGCAAAGAGATCATTCACAATGTAAGACCTAACAACAACATCTTTACGCGCAACCTGTGGGTAAAAGACTTGAATGCAGGTAACAGGTCGGCCAGGACAAGGGTGGTGATCTCAAATGCGGAGGATGAGGCCAAAGTTTTTGATGTACAGTTTATCAATGAGAGAGCCATCAACCCGCATTTCGCAGGAAACTTCTCCCAAATAGGGTATGTAAAACTGTACCTGGGGGATCTATATGATATATGGTTAGCAGAAGGTAGCTTAGGGTCTTATCTTGATAATAGTGATGAAGAGCGTTCAGTAACAATGGACGGTTCTCAAACCCTGGAATTACTGAACCTTCCGCTTGACGCTAACGCTAAATACCCCGTGGACGTAGAGTTCCTGCTCCATGATGAAATGGATTTACCTAACTACCGTTACGATTTTCATTTAAGACAGTTTGCTGTTATTGACGGAGAGCGTTCTGAAGACGTGTATGGCAGCATGAGTTTTCAGATCAATACAAGAGCAGAAACTCCGGCAAGAAAAGCGAACACCGGGTTGTTGCGTGAAGCAACCAATACCCGTTTCAGCATTTATCCGAACCCCGCTAAAGACAATCTCACGATATCCTACCAGGGAGACAACGATATCGTTGCAGATATTGTTGTTACCGATGTGATGGGAAGGGTCGTCTTGAAAAAATCCAGCCAGCATTTCAACAAATCACATATAGACATACCTGTTAAAAGCTTGCCTACAGGAGTGTACATTGTGGAAATAGCAGATGGTAAAGGAATGAGTCAACGTGAGAAATTTATAAAGGAATAGTGACCCAACAAACGGGGATCAGGTTGAAACCTGATCCCTGTTTGTTTTATACTCATTTAAGAAATACAAGGACTTGTCTTAGTCTACGTTTACCAAATAGATTATAGATAGGTATCGGAAAAAAGATGTGCTTAAAAAATGAAAGAGCTAGATACACTTACTGATTGTCCATTCAAGGATGTCTCTGAATCTTCAGGAGGCTTACTGTTTCTTTTTATACATTTCAATCATTTGTTCTTTCTCTTGTAAAAGTCGCTCGTATAGCTTTCTATTTTCTTCTACTACTTCCATCAACTTATCCAAAGGATTAAAAGTACAACTGCTGGCGTGAAAGGCGGCGTTACTATGACTGAAACTGTTATCGTTAAATGTATTGAAATAGTTAACTACGGCTTCTTCGCTAAAATTACTAATTGCATCAGTGGATATTCCTAAAGCATCTGCCACATTATTTAACACGTCTTCTTCCAGTGTTGCACTTTGTTCAATTTTAGAAACAACCTGACGACTAATGCCCATAGTCTTTGCAAGCGTTTCCTGCTTCATACCTTTCAGCTCTCTTAGTCTTCTGATCTTGTGGCCAATTAAGTGGGTTGTAGTTGGTTCGGACATAATGAAAAATATCGAAAAGTCAAGTTGCGTTTTGTAAATAACCTCTTGCAAATTGCAACTTGGAAACAGACAAAACGCAACTCAAAATATTTCATTTTCCGCTCAGGAGCAAATTATTTTGTAAGTCACCTCTGGTACTACACTATATCCCCATTTTTAATAACGCAGTAGGAGATAGTAATTACTTATAGATTGTGCTTCTAAAATAAAATACTTAACAATGCTCATTAACATTCACAGTCCGCCATAACTAAAACATTCCAGATGTTTGTTTAACTTTAAAATGCACTACGCTAACTGCCATGAACAAGGTGTTCTTCTTATTACTATTCTTTTTGTTTGGATACTTTTATTCAGAAGCACAATACCTATATGGATTAGACCCAACATTTGCCGCCAACGGTATATATATGGGTGATACCGGCGCTGTCGTAAAAATGGCGGTGCAGCCTGATGGAAAGATTGTGATTACCGAGGGAGAAAAAAAACTAAGCAATGGTATTGCGACTCTTGCTATGCGATTTAATAACAATGGCTCTATCGACAGCAGTTTTTCTAACGACGGTCGTTTTTTTATTCCATCATCTTTTGGATATATTGATTATCGTATTAACGCGTTACGCCTTCAGTCAGATGGAAAAATAATTTTGGGTGGTTTGGTAAATTCAATAAGTCTTACGAATGACGATTTTTTTTTAGTTCGGATAAAACCAAATGGCGAGCCTGACACCAGTTTTGGAGATAGAGGTCATGTGATCACGGATATAGGAACTCGTGAGCAAATCACTTCGATAGCTGTGCAGCCTGACGGCAAAATAGTAGCTTGCGGAAGTTCGCTTCAGAGTATTATTGTTGTGCGTTACCAATCAAATGGTTTGTTAGATAGCAGTTTTGGTGTAAATGGAATTGTTTCTTCGGGATGGAATGATTGGGGCTTTACTTTCCCTTCAGCGAATGATATTTTTGTGACGACCGATGGGAGGATTGTGGTAGGGGCAGATACTGACATTGATGCTTTAAATGGAGCCTATGCCGTAACCGCTATTCGTTTATTGCCAAATGGTAATTTGGATACTAATTATAATCATACAGGTGTTGCCTATACTAATAGTAATTTACCCGGAATAATATATTGCAAGTCAATGTGTTTGCAGCAGGATGGAAAAGCAGTGTTAGGTTGTTATGCAGATAGTCTTGCTATAGTACGATTTGATAGTACCGGCCAATTAGATATAGGTTTTGGGCAAAATGGATTGGTTAAATTAAATCCTGCGGGTAAGGTATTAGACATGCTCTTACAGCCTGACGGTAAAATACTCTTAGCCACAAACCCTGATGCTGCTCCTGATCCGGATAGTTGTTATACAATTTATCGCGTGCTACATGACGGAAGTATTGACACAAGCTTTGGAATAAAAGGAAAATTACTTACCAAACCAAATAACACTTCTACCATGCTCGGAGGCATCTCATTACAATCGGATGGGAAATTGCTTGCGTTAAGTGGTTATATACCTGTCGGAATGCAGTTTCCGGGCATCATGATCGCCCGGTATAACCCTGATGCCAGTACCGGCATTTCTACCGTTGATTTAAACAACTACATTAATATCTACCCCAATCCTGCAACGTCCTATATTAATATTGGCCCGTCACCGAAAGGAGCCATCCAACATATTTTTCTCTATTCCCTTGACGGAAAACTGCTCCTTACACAAACGCATCCTTACACCGACAGACTTTCTACCGAAGGCCTGGCTAACGGTATCTACTACCTGAAGCTGAGCCTCTCCAATCATCAACAGGTCACGAAAAAAATTATCATTCAAAAATGAAAAAGGCATTACTCATATTGTTATCCTGTTTCCTAAGATGTTGGTATTCGGAAGCTCAGCCCCTACATGGCTTAGACCTAAGCTTTGCTAATAACGGAATTTATATTGGCGATACAGGAGTATATGGGCATATAGGAGTACAAACAGATGGAAGAATATTAGTAACAGGGAGAGAAAGAAGAAATGGGATAGATGAAAATGTAAAGCGACTTAATAGCAATGGGACAGTAGATGTGAGCTTTGCGAATAATGGATTCTTTACTATGCAATTTCCAAATGGAAAACCAGGAGGTTTTAATGCTATAGCTTTTCAACCTGATGGGAAAATAATTCTTGCTGGTGGCGGGGATACGGGTATTACTAATGGGGATTTTTTATTGGCAAGATTGAAACCGGACGGGAGCTTTGACAGCAGCTTTGGCGGTGGTGGCTATGTAATTACCCGTCTTGCAGGAGAAGAATATGTGACATCCGTCGCATTACAGCCTGATGGTAAGGTTATCGCTTATGGAGAGAGTTATTACAATGAAGAGTTATTAGTTGTAAGGTACAATGCTAGTGGGATGGTAGATAGCAGTTTTGGTAACAATGGTATAGTATCTTCCAACGCGAATTGGGGTCTTAGTGATGCTCAAGCCAACGATGTAGCAATAACAATCGATGGTAAGATAGTGCTGGGAGCGAAAGCGGATATTAATGCATTAGGTGGTGCGGCTGCTTTTACCGCTATACGCTTGTTGCCGGATGGGAATCTCGACACATCATTTAACCATACGGGTATTGTCTACACGAATAAGAGCTTAGGCTGGTTGTTGTATTGTAAAGCCATGCGGTTACAACATGATGGCAAAGTCCTGTTAGCAGGTTACGATGATAGTTTGGCAGTTGTTCGATTTGATACGACGGGTCAATTAGATAACAATTTTGGAAATGGGGGTATCACGAAGATAGCAGGGGGAAATCATGTAAGAAATGCAACTATGCATTTGCAAGCGGATAATAAAATTCTTGTATCCGCCCAGATTGATGCCGCTAACTATTTATACAGAAGAAATCCCATTGGCACTCCCGATACTAGTTTTGGGGTAAACGGGGAACTGATTTGTTATGGTCTATCTATTAATTCTATTATTACATCACAAGACAGTAAAATCCTATTAGCCGGGATGTTAAACCGAAAAACAGCTATTGTACGCCTGATACCTACTCCAACTAGTATTTCGGATATTAACACTAATAATGTCATTGATATTTGCCCTAATCCAGTATCTGACTATATTAACCTAAGATGTTCTGCTCCACAAAAAATCCAAAAAGCCTCACTTTATTCCTCTGACGGCAAACTGCGCCTTACACAAACACATCCATACACAGACAAAATTGCTACAGCAGGTTTAGCTGATGGTATCTATTACCTGACACTGAGCCTCTCCAATCATCAACAGGTCACGAAAAAAATCATTATTCAAAAACAGTAATACTCTTAAAATCTTTCTGCATGCGTCCATTTTATAAGATTATGGCTATCGCCATGTTATTTGCTGTGCTGAAAGCACAGGCCCAACATTCTATTTACATCAGTGTACGAGACCATATTATATCGGCAGTCACCGTTCAGGGCAAACCTATATTTTCGGTCACAGCTATTAATACTCTCGTAGATCAGTATACGGTCACTGATTTTGAGAAAGCCTTCCCTACCTCCCGCCTGCGTTATATGCGCAGTGTATATAAAATGAATGTCAGTGATCTGGCTCTGCCACAAGCTCTTGTGAACAACTACCCGGAGTATTTCTCTCAGTGGGAAATGCAACCCCAGCTGATACCTGCTTTTACTCCCAACGACTACGCCTCCATACCTGGTTTCCGTAACACGGGCTATCTGGATTATATCAATGCGGAAGATGCATGGGATGTGAGCCGGGGAAGTCCCAATATAGTTATCGGAGTGCATGACTGGCAACTGGATGTAACACATCCTGACCTGGTAAATAAGATCGCGTCCGTTACTAATAACGTTACTATCCCTTCAGATCATGGTACCAACAGTGTAGGTCTTATTGCAGCACAGACTCATAACGGGATTGGCTATCCCTCTATCGGCGATAGTTGTATGATTGATTTTACAGGCTGCACAGGCGGCAACCCCGGCCAGTGCTTTGGCATGTTACAGACCAGCCAGCGAAGAAGGAGAATAATGAATATGAGTGCAGCCGGAGATTGCGGAAGTGATACTTTATATCATCCTCCCTGGTATAAAACCATAGATCAGCATATGTACCGGGAGATCTATGAGAACGGTACTTTTCTTGTTGCCTCAGCGGGAAACAGGTATGGCCAGGCAAGATATTACTGTTACCCCGCCAGCTATGACTATGTATTTTCGGTATCCGGCGTAGGCTGGAGAAACCCTTACGGGGGAAGTATTAACACCAATGTGGAAGACCTGCATGAAGAAGTACGCGGAGACAGCAATACCACCTTTCAGCATAACCCAAGGGTAGACCTGCTGGCACCTGCTTATGAAATAGGCGCTTTGGTCAGGCAGCCCACTTCTTATTTAGAATTCGGACCGGGAGGCACTTCCAGTGCAGCCCCACTTGTAACAGGAACGGCTGGATTGATACTTTCGGAAGATAGCTGCTATACCCCTTATCAACTGGAGTATATTCTTAAAAAATCTGCTAAGAGTAGTGTATTAACTCGTTCTGAAAACCTTAAATATGCAGGTAAGTTAGGCGCCGGAGCTCTGGATGCAGGTAGAGCATTGGCTATGGTCGATACTCTAAATCCTGGCACTAATCCTAGCATTCCTTTTATAGATTGTAACCACACTGCTACTCAAACTCTTTTCATAGAGGGCATAGACATCAATACCATCTGTGTACCCGGCTATACCAGTAACGGGGCTAAACCGAAACTGAAACCTATCATAAGAAACGGTACTCCTCCCTATACCTATAAATGGGAAGCGTTATCCTTTAATATGGCGATGCTTAATTCCTATACGATAGATACCCCGCAGATTGATGCCGTATCGGGTGTTTATATAGATGGCACCAGCATCGTACATCTGCTTCTTACTGTATACGACAACTCACCAGTACAAAAAGTAGCCAGCCGGGAGTTTTATTTCGATCTCAAGGCAGATACTGCCAAGTTTGATCTTGCAGGCAGGGACAGTTATATGGATATGCTAAATGAAGCCAATCGTATGGACACTCTTGACCAGCGAGACGATAATTATTTTCTCAGCCAGGACCTTTGGAACCGGCAAACCAGTTTATATAATGAGGTACATCAGAACGCTGAGTATGTAACGATAGATTCTAACTATGCTTTTGTGCGGATCAAGAACTACGGTTGTAAACGCTATGATGCCACTGCCTCACAGCATTACCTGAAAATCTACTGGACGGTAGCTTCTACGGGAGAGAAATGGAAAACGGATTGGGATGGTACCAGGACAGTAAATGGTGCAGCGGGCGGTCTCGTGCCGGGTGGCGGCCCGCTCACAAGCGGCAGTGGCATACCTATACCTAGCCTGGACCCAGGACAAACTGCTATTATCTCCAAAGGCTGGAGACCAGTCCGTCCGCAGGATTATGAACACGCTCCGACAGATCTTAATGTATGCCTGCTGGCACGTATCGTCAACGCTTCCGATGGAGGCATGCGGTATGCGGAACAACTAGGCCCCATCATTACCAACGTACGTAATAACAACAACATCTTTACCCGTAACCTATGGGTGAAAGATATCAATCCTGCCAACCGGCATATCAAAACAAGGATATTTGTGGCTAACGCGGGTGACGATGGCCAGCTGTTTGATGTGCAGTTTATCAATGACAGGACTATCAATCCCCATTTTGCCGGTAATTATTCCGCAGTAGGGTTTGTAAAACTTCATTTACACGAGCTGTATGATGTATGGATGGCGGCAGGTGGCATGGGCCATTACCTGGAACGGAGTGAAGAGGAAAGGTGGGTGACCATAGATGGGTCGCAAACTTTAGAGCTGTTGGAGCTGCTTCTCCCTGCTGACACCCAATATCCGGTAGATGTAGAGTTTATATTGCATGAGGGCATTCCCATACCCGATTACCGTTTTGATTTTCATTTGAGACAATTTGTAGTTGCTGACGGTGCAAGATCTGAAGATGTGTATGGCAGCATGAGTTTCCAGATTAATACCAGCAATGAAGGTGGCGATTTGGATATAGGACGAAAAGCGCTTATTCAAAACGAGGAACCAACAACTTCAAATTTCCGTATTTACCCGAACCCTGCTAAAGAATATGTGATGATTGCTCATTCAGGCAGTGAAGCTGTTGAAGTAGACCTGGCTGTATTGGATATGGTAGGTCGCAGGCTATATGGCAGTAAACAGGAGACCTTTAACAACACGCAGAAGAAACTGGACCTATCGGGTTATGTGTCCGGTGTGTATTTGGTTAGTATCACTTATAAAGATGGCACAAGCGAACAGTTGAAATTTGTGAAGCAGTAGCCGGAAATTATATCAGTATAATAATGTAAAAAGCTATCCGGTCGGATAGCTTTTTTAATAATTCCCAGATAGGATCAATCACTTTCCGGCATTCTAATAATAGCTTCCGAAAGTTCGGGTTCCAGGTTGATGATCCAGTGCGGTAAGTTTTCAGGAGAAAGAATTTTAAAATGATCTTCAATGAACACCATTTTAAAACGATACTCCCCGCAGCTTACTTCCGCTAAAGCATTGTCCTCGTCGTTCACTTTAAAATGAAAATGGTGCCGGGCTATAGTTTTCGTAAAAGTTTTCATGACACAAAAGTAGGAAAACCGGGAAGTGGTATTGGAAGGCAACTTGATTTTATCGTTCCATCCATTCCTTAAATTGTTTGGCCCGCTTCTGGCTAATGATCACCGGTTCTTTATACCCAGGCTGAACTACTAATTGCAATTTACCATAGGGTAGCAATTCAAAATGATCGCAGGCTTTAAAGTTTACCAGCATTTGCCGGTTGGCGCGGAAGAACTGGCGATTGTCGAGTTGTTCCTGCACCTCATCCAGCGATTGCGTGATCATATAGTCGGTGCCACCCGATGTACGTGCGTAATTGATCTCGTGGGCGCGGAAAAAATAGCTTATTTCTTCCACTGGCAGGGGGATGTTTTTGGTTCCCTGGCTAACGATCACGATAGCCTTTACGCTTTGCTCCTCGCTATTGCCTGTGACCGGTTCGTTAGCCTTTTTGTTTACAGCCTGTAAATAAAAATAATAAGCGATGTAATAGGCATTCAGTAGTACCAGCATCAGTATAATTACCGGGAAATCAAACCGGAGGTAGACCGTATTTAAGATGCTGATTCCCTGTAACGTAAAATATAAGGTCGCAAGTAGGAAGGCTGCCAATCCCGGCGCTACTACCACCAATAAAATTTGCAAGGCAGTGCGTTGAAGCGGCTTTCCCATCCAATCGTAATTCCTGTCCAGTCGTATGGTAAGCCATCGTACCATTGACACGAGAATAAAAGCAATAAGAAAACTTCCCAAAACAGATATATAATATTCAGGCATCAGGAGTAACTGCGACAAAGAACGCTGCTCGCCAAATACAACTATAGCATGAGCTGCTCCGAGAGATAATACCAACCGAAAATAAAAATCCCTGTAAGGCTTAGATAGGTTCGTTTCGTTCATGATAGGGGCGTTTGTTACAAAATATCTTAAAATTAAAATTATTATATTTGTTAAAATAAAATAGCATGCCTTCACAACCTCTTACCCCGGCAGGTGTTCAGGCTAAAATAGCTGAACTCTATGCCCTTCCTGATACCCAATTAGCCGCACAAGCGGACCTGGTACGCACTAATTTCAGAGACTGGGTGGCTGATAACTTTACACTCAGCACCGAACAACTCAGTCACTTGGACGATCTCAACGAACAATGGGTGCAGTTGGCGGCTTGCCAGACCGCTTTTGCAATGAACTACAGGCTCTCAATAGAATTTGTAGTTCCCACCCCTTCCGGAGCCAGTAAATTGATCGGTTCTTCCAGTGACATGCGGGTTTATGACAACGGTGGAGCCATTGAAGCGGAAGGCGGCTTGACGTTTTCTATAGAGTATGAGTAACAGAGTAAAGAAAGATCGGCCAGTTAATCGATATTGTGGCAACCGATGATTCAGGGGGCCTTTCAATAGCAGGCTCCTTTACTTTTAATATATACTACGAATAAATAAAAAAGTGCAATGAACGTTCCTCCACTACTACAAGAGAAAGAGCTTTTAAAGAAGCTTTGTATTGGAGAGGAGCAAGCCTTTGAACGCCTGTATCGCCACTATAGTGACGCTACGCACCGGGTTGTGTTCCGGTTGGTACAATCTGAAATGCTTGCTGATGAAATACTGCAAAATGTTTTTGTAAAAATCTGGGAGAAACGCCATTTGGTTCAATCCGTCGAAAACTTTAAAGCATGGTTGCTCCGTATAGCTGAAAATGAAGTATATAACTACTATCGAAAAATAGCTCGTGACAAGAAGTTACAGGCACATATAATTGAAAATTTCGCTTATACCACCAATCCCACCGAAGAATATGTGGTAACTAAAGAGCAAAGAGCTTTACTGGAGAAAGCTGTGGCATATCTGCCTGAAAAACGCAGGCAGGTATTTATCTTATGCAAACTCGAAGGCAAAAGCTATGAAGAAGCCGGGCATATCCTCGGTATATCGCCCAACACCGTAAAAAATCAATTAATAAGCGCTAACGGAACCTTGCGTCGGTATGTATTGCGATTTTCCGAAGGGTTTGTGCTTATAGTATATTTCTCCCGCAGCCTGTAGAATCTCTCTGTTTTCCTAAAAAAATAAGTTGCGGATAGTCCGTTTTACATTCTTGTGCGTCTGGGTAGAAGGGCTAGCCCTGGTTACGTCGATAACATATAGCATCAATAATTTAGTACTTGATTTTCTCGTGTAACCGGTGTGGTGTCTACTTCAGCCGGGTATTTTAGCGATATCTAAAGTTACTTCAACGGTTCATTTTCTGCTGTATGACCATCTCGGAAAAATATTTGGTTTGAGATAGTCCGTTTTTGGTGTTCAATCGTCTAAGTAAAAAAGCGTCTATTATGTCGGAATCCATACAGGTACTTTTTAACCGTTTTTTGAACAAAGAATGCACTCCGCAAGAGCTGGAGGCATTGTTTGCTTATTTCAGCACAACGGATGAGGATACGCTGCGTCACTTGATCCGGCAGGAAATTGAAGTTGCTGAATATGACAGCGAGCAATCTCCGGAGTGCGAGGAAAAACTACATAAGTTGTATCTAAAGATCAGCAAAAACATCGGCCATTCTCCGCGTAGGTCAAAAGTGGTTTTCCTGTGGCGAACCGCTGTTGCGGCAGCAGTTATTGTCTTCTTTATAGCAGCTTACTATGTATGGAATATCCGGCAACCCGATATGATAACCGAGTACGCCGCATATGGGAAAGTACTGAAAGTGGTATTGCCCGATAGCTCTACCGTATGGCTCAACGCTGGTACAACCTTGCAGTACACATCCGACTTTAATAAAAATGACCGCCGGGTGATTTTGAGTAATGGCGGTGCTTATTTTGATGTAAAGCCAGATAAAAGCAAACGGTTCCTTGTTAGTGCCGGGAAGGTGCTGGTAACTGTATTAGGAACCGCTTTTGAAATAAGCGACTATGATAAGGAAGGCGAAGCACAGGTTTCAGTAACCCGGGGCAAAGTAAGTGTGGCACTTACAGACAGAAAGGAACCACCCTTATTGCTGACACCGGGAGAGCGGGCAGTAATTGTCAAAGAAGTAAGTACAATAGCTGAAGCCAATATGATAGCTATTCGTAAAACAGAAGTGAATACTGAAGATGTTGCTGCATGGAGGGAACAACAGCTTATTATAGAAGATCAGCCGCTTGCGGAAGTCATGCAGCGGTTGGAACGCAAATATAACGTGCATATTGACATTCAGAACCCGCAACTACATAACGAGCGCATTACGGTGCGGCTTAATGATGAACCTTTAACTGACGTGCTTACAGCACTGGGCTTTTCCAATCACTTTAAATACAATTTTGAAAA
>JAESFO010000887.1_pt1 | contig 11663 bp, 8 predicted proteins | sample 9269421 | NCBI WGS metagenome assembly JAESFO01 (sample SAMN14502839, study PRJNA617101) | algae metagenome | isolation source: Nostoc desertorum CM1-VF14 and co-occurring heterotrophs from rocky... | place: USA: Clark Mountains, San Bernardino, California | collected 2000-06-05 | reverse complement strand
ACCGCGACGCCGTCGAGCCCGAGCCAGCCCGCCATCGTCGCGAGCTCCCCGGCCAGCTCGGCCGCGATCCGCGGGCGCGGGGCGCTCGCCCCGGGCTCGGCGAACGCGCCGGGCACCCGCAGCACCCCGGCCGCCCGGTCGGCCTTGAGGTCGACCCGTCCGACGAGCTCGCCGTCGAGCAGGAACGGGAAGACGTAGTAGCCGTACTCCCGCTTCGGCTCCGGCACGTAGATCTCGATGCGGTAGCGGAACCCGAAGATCCGCTCGGTCCGGTCCCGCTCCCACACCAGCGGGTCGAACGGGCACAGCAGCGCCCGCCCGGTCACCGCGCGCGGCACCCGGGCCGCCGGGTCCCGGTAGGCGGGCCGGTCCCAGCCGCGCACGCTCACCGGCTCCAGGGCACCCGCGTCGACCAGCTCGGCGATCGCGGTGCGGGTGCGCTCCGGGCCGAGCCGGTAGTAGTCGCGCAGGTCGGTCTCGGTACCGATGCCCAGCGCGGACGCGGACCTGGCCACGAGCTCGCGCGCGGCGTCCGCCGGGTCCGGTACGGGCTGCGCGAGGACCTCCGGGGGCAGCACACGCGAGGGCAGGTCGTAGTGGCGTTCGAAGTGGACACGGGTGCCGACCGACAGCTCCCCCGTCGCGAACAGGTACTCGCAGACCCGCTTGACCTCCGAGCGTTCCCACCAGGTCGCGCCGGGCGGGCGCGGGCGCACCTCACCGGCCCGTCCGTGCGGGGCGAGCGCCTTCTCGATCGCACCGGCACCCAGCGGCCCGGACTCCGCGACGACGTCGAGGATGTCCCCGGCCAGGGCCGGGTGCTTCTCCAGCAGCGGGCCGTAGTGCTTCCACCAGCGCCGCGGCAACGCCTCGTGCGAGAGCAGCGGCATGTCCTGGACCGGGACCAGACTCGCCTCGTGCGCCCAGGTCGCCGCCAGCAGGCGCGGTCGCCGGGCGCCCGGCGACCACGCCGCGTCGTCGAGGAGGGCGGTCGGGTAGGCACCGAGCCTGCTGAACAGCGGCATGTAGTGCGCGCGCACCGCGATGTTGACCGAGTCGAGCTGCAGCAGCTTCACCCGGTCCAGCACCCGTCCGAGATGGCGCCGGGTGACCGGCCCGGACGGCCGTGGGTCGGTGAAGCCCTGGGCCGCGAGGAACGTCCGACGGGCGACATCGGCTGAGATCGTGCGCACGGCCGGGATGCTGCCACGGGGCACCGACAGGATCCGGTACCGCCCGGACCGGCGGCCGGGCCGCACCACACGGGCGGCACCGGACCCGCGGCACCGCGCCGGGTAACATCCGGCCGGTCAGCTGCCGGGCGGTGGGCCGCCGGGGCCGCCGGCGCCCGGCCCGCCCCCGCCCGGGGCGGCACCCGCGGTCGGCTCGGTGGACAGGTCGACGGCGGCGGTCAGTGCGACCGTGTAGCCCGTGGCCGGATCGCCGGTGACGGTCGCGAGCTGGAGGGCGCCGCCTTCATCGCCGAAGACGTTGTCGGACGCCAGGCTCAGCTCGGCCAGGTTGGACACCGACTGCTCGTATCCCGTGGTGGCGTAGACGGTGTCGCAGTCGGCCTGCGGCAGGGCGACCTGCGAGGTGGCGACCGCGTTGGCGGCGTCGGTGATGTCGGCCTCGGAGGGGTAGACCTCGAAGTGGATGTGCGGCCAGCGCCCCCTATAGCAGGCCGGGAAGATGCTGGTGAAGCGCACCTTCCCGTCGCTGCCGGCGACCTGGACCCCTCGCAGGTAGTTCTCGTCCTCCAGCCCCTCGGAGTACAGGGAGTACCGGCCGTCGCGATCGCAGTGCCAGACGTAGACCGCGGCACCCGCCATGCCCGCGGCGGCCATGTCGGTGATCGTCAGCTCGAGGGTCATCGGCACCCCGGCCGCGGTCGCCGAGCCGGTGCCGAAGCTCGACCGGATGTCGCTGCGGACCACCCCGGACTCGGTCAGCACGTTCGCACCGTTGGTGCCGTCACCGGGGTACGGGCCGGCCGTCTCGTCCGGGATCTCGCCGGTCGTGGTCGCGGTCGTCGCCGACGGAGCCGCGGTACCGCAGGCCGCGAGCCCGGCGGTGACGGCGCCGACGCCGAGCACGGCCAGCATGCGGCGCCTGCTCAGCAGGGTGCCGAGGTCGAACCCGAGGCCCTGGTCGACGACCTCGTCGTCGGGGCGGGGCAGATCACGGCCCTGGTAGCGGGGCATGGCGGGTCCTCCGGTGCGTCGTCGTGCGGAACTGTCGTGCGGAACCTGTCGTACGGAACCGACGACGACGGTAGGAACCGGGCATGGGACGCGGATCGGAACGACCTGTGCGCCGGCTGTGCACCCGGGCGGTGACGCCGGCGACCGGGGCGCACGGTAGGCATGTCCCATGGCCACCGCGACCGTCCGCCCCGCCACCGACGACGACGTCGGCGCGATCATGGCGATCCAGGACCGCACCTGGCGCACCGCCTACGCCGGGCTGCTGCCCGAGGAGGCGTTCGCCGGGCTCACCTCCGACGCCGCACGCTCGCACTGGAGCGACGCCGTGCACGCCGGGGACGGCTTCCACCTGTTCGTCGCCGTCGAGGGGGACGAGACCGTCGGGTTCGCCGCCGCCGCCCGCTATGCCGGGGCCGACGGCATGGCGATCGCCGAGGTCAGCACGCTGCTCGTGGAGCCGCGCTGGGGCAGGCGCGGGCACGGCGGTCGGCTGCTCGCCGCCGCCGCGGCCGCGCTGCGGGAGTCCGGCTCGGACTCGGGGCGCACCTGGGTGGCCGAGGCCGACACCGCCTCACGGAACTTCTACAGCCGCGCGGGCTGGGCGCCCGACGGCGCGGTGCGCACGCTGGACACCGGCTCGTCGACGCTGCGCGAGGTCCGCCACGCCGGGACGCTGGACCTGCACCTGGTCGGCTGAGGGCTCAGCCGAGCCCGAGCAGCGGCTCCAGGCCGATCGTCAGGCCCGGGCGGTCGCGCACGGCGCGCACCGCGAGCAGCACGCCCGGCATGAAGCTGGTCCGGTTCATCGAGTCGTGGCGCAGCGTGAGGACCTCGCCGTCGGTGCCGAGGATGACCTCCTGGTGCGCGATCAGCCCGGGCATCCGGACCGCGTGCACGTGGACGCCCTCGACGACCGCGCCGCGGGCGCCGTGCGGGTCGTCGGTGGTGGCGTCGGGGACCTCGCCGAGCCCGGCCTCGCGTCGTGCCGCGCCGATCACCGACGCGGTCCGCGCGGCGGTACCGGACGGCGCGTCGACCTTGCCGGCGTGGTGCAGCTCGACGACCTCGGCGGAGTCGAAGAAGCGGGCGGCCTGCGCCGCGAAGTGCATCATCAGCACGGCGCCGACCCCGAAGTTCGGGGCGACGAGCACGCTGCCGGAGCCGCGCTCGTCGAGGATCGCGCGGACCTCGTCGAACCTGGCGGCGTCGAAGCCGCTGGTCCCGACGACGGGCGCGACCCCGCGCGCCAGGCACTCGCGGATGTTGGCGATCGCGGCGCCGGGGTGGGTGAAGTCCACGGCGACGTCGGCGCCGTCGAGGGCGGACAGGTCGTCGCCCGCGTCCAGTGCGGCGACCAGCTCGGTGTCCCCGGCGGCCTCGACCGCCCGGCACACCTCGGAGCCCATCCGGCCCTTCGCCCCGAGGACCGCCACCTTGATCGTCCCGCTCACCCGTACACCTCGCGCACCTCGACGTCGTGGACCGCCGGGGAGTCTATGCAGCGGCCCGCGGTGATCCCGGATGCGGCACCGGACCGGTCGCACGCCGGTGCGGACGCTGCCCGGTCCGCGACCGCGGGGCACGGTCGGCCGGGGCTCAGCCGACGACCAGGCCGCCGATCCACACCGCGACCGTCACCAGCCCGGCGGCGAGCTCGATGAGGATGCTCCAGCCGACGGCGGTGAGCGCCTCGCGTGCCGAGCGCCAGGCGGTGGCGGCGTCGGGCAGCCGGGCCAGCTCGGCCAGCCACACCCCGAGCACGAACCCGAGGAACAGCCCGACGACGGGCACGACGAAGAACCCGACGACCCCCAGCACGAGCCCCGCGAACAGGGTGCGGGTCGGGACCCCGGCTGCCTTGAGCCGGCGTCCCGGGAGCAGGTACTTCGCGACCTGACCGGCGACGGTGACGAGCACCGCGATGCCGAGCACCCACCAGCCGACCGCGTCGCCGCGCGGGACCGCCCAGACCGCCACCCCGCCGACGATCAGCAGCGGCCCGGGCAGCACCGGCAGCACGATCCCGGCCAGGCCGACGAGCATCATCAGGCCGGCGACGACGGCGAGGGCGGTCATGACGCCCAGCCTGCCAGCAGGTCACACGCGTCGAGCGGACGAACCCGCGGTGACGGCCGGCTGTCATCATCACGAATGGGTAAACGCTGTGAGCCGGGTCTACCGATTTCTGGTACTGCCGTGCCAGCCTCGATGTCACCCGAAACAGTGACACCCGCTCACCTGCGGTCGTCCCACCACCCGCGTGTGCCGGTCACCACCACCGCACCGCGGACGAACAGAGAAGAGCAGCGTGCTCCGGTACCTCCTGCGCAGGGGCGCCGGGTGGCTCGCGATGATCGTCGTCGCGACCAACCTGGTCTACTTCCTCGCGAACTCGTTCCTCGACCCCCGGGTCAACTACCTGCAGCTGCGGCCGCCGCGCACCGACGCGGAGATCGCCCGTTCGCTGGGCCAGTACAATCTGGACTCGAACGTCCCGGTCCTGGAGCGGTGGTGGATCTGGGTCACCGGGATCGTGACCCGGTGGGACTGGGGCACCAGCCCGATCGGCGACCCGGTGAACGCGCAGGTGGCGTTCCGCGTCGTGGTGTCCGGGCAGCTGGTGTTCTTCTCGCTGCTGCTGTCGATCGTGATCGGGGTGGCGCTCGGGGTCTACTCGGCCCAGCGCCAGTACCGGCTCGGTGACCGCGCCGCCCAGCTGACCTCGGTGTTCACCCTGAACATCCCGTCGGCGGTCGCGGCGCTGGCGGTCGTGTTCGTTGCCATCGCGATCAACCAGGGTGTCGGCGGGACGCTGTTCTACGTCGCGGGGTCCGAGTCGCCCGGGGTCACCGGGTTCTGGCCGCTGCTCCTCGACCGGGCCCAGCACCTGGTGCTGCCGACGATCTCGCTGCTGATCATCTCCTACGCGGGCTACCACCTGCTGCAGCGCTCGATGCTGCTCGACGTGGTCAACTCCGACTACGTGCGGACCGCCCGGGCCAAGGGGCTGACCCGCAGGCAGGCCATCCGCCGCCACGGGCTGCGCAGCTCGATGATCCCGGTCGCCACCCAGGTGGCGTTCGCGATCCCGGCGCTGTTCACCGGCGCGGTGATCACCGAGAAGACCTTCGCCTGGCAGGGCATGGGCGACTACTTCATCCGCACCATCTCGACCAACGACATCCACGGCGTCGTCGCCACGGCGGCGTTCGGCGCGGTGACGACGGCGGTCGGCGCCATGCTCGCCGACGTCGCGGTCGTCGCCCTCGACCCGAGGGTGCGGGTGGGCTGACATGAGCCTGAACATGCCCGAGCTCGCCCCCACGGTCGGCGACGGCGCCGGGGCCACCGCGCCCCGCCGTCGCCGGGGCGCCCGCGCCGCACTGGTCTGGCGTCGCTACCGGCGCAACCGGCCCGCGATGGCCGGCCTGGTCGTCTTCGGCCTGCTGGTGCTGTTCTCCCTGGTCGGCGGGTTCCTCTCCCCCTACGACCACACCGAGGTCGACTTCGCGGCGCTGACCGCGGCGCCGTCGCTGGACCACCCACTGGGCACCACCGCCGGCGGCAACGACGTCTACGCCCAGGCCGTGCACGGCCTGCAGCGCTCGCTGACCATCGCCGTCACGGTCTCGCTGCTGACCACCCTGATCGCCGCGGTCGTCGGGGCGGGCGCGGCCTACCTGGGCGGCGGGCGGACCTGGGCGCGGCGCGGCGAGCGCGCCCTGCTCACCGTCGTCCACTTCCTGATGGTGGTGCCGTCGTTCCTGATCCTGGCGCTGGCCTCGCAGTGGGGGGCGGGTGACTACCGGATCCTGATCGTCGCGCTGACCCTGCTGGGCTGGATGACCACCGCCCGCGTGGTCTGGACGGTCGCGACGACGCTGCGCGAGCGCGAGTACGTCTCGGCCGCCCGCTTCATGGGCGTGTCCGGGCCGGGGATCGTGTTCCGCCACCTCATCCCGAACATCGGCTCGCTGCTCATCGTCACGTTCACCCTGAATGTGGCGAGCACCGTGCAGAGCGAGACCGCGCTGTCGTTCATCGGGTTCGGCGTGCAGATCCCCGACGTCTCGCTGGGCACCATGCTCGCCGACGGCGGCTCCTCCATGGCGACCGCGCCGTGGATCTTCATCGTGCCGTCGGTGCTCCTGGTGCTGCTGACGGCGTCGCTCGCGTTCGTCGGCGACGGCCTGCGCGACGCCCTCGACCCGACGTCGCGCGCGGGAGGCAGCGCATGAGCACCCCCGTGCTGTCCGTGCGCGATCTGACCGTCGCGTTCCCCTCCGAGGCCGGTCGGGTGGAGGCCGTCCGCGGTGTCGGCTTCGACCTGCTGCCCGGGCGCACGCTCGGCGTCGTCGGCGAGTCCGGGTCCGGCAAGTCGGTGACCTCGCTGGCCGTGATGGGGCTGCTGCCCGACACGGCGTCGGTGACGGGCTCGATCACGCTGTCCGGCCGCGAGCTGGTCGGGCTGTCCGACGAGGCGATGTCCGGGATCCGCGGCGACGACATCGGGATGATCTTCCAGGACCCGCTGTCCTCGCTCACCCCGATCTTCACCGTCGGCGACCAGCTCGTCGAGGCGATGCAGATCCACCGCGACATCGGCCGGGCGAAGGCCCGCGAACGTGCGGTCGAGCTGCTCGACCTGGTCGGCATCCCCGACCCCCGGCGACGCGTGCGCGCCTTCCCCCACGAGTTCTCCGGCGGCATGCGCCAGCGCGTCATGATCGCGATGGCGATCGCGAACGACCCGACCGTGATCATCGCCGACGAGCCGACGACCGCCCTGGACGTCACCGTGCAGGCGCAGATCCTCGACGTGCTGAAGGTGGCGCGCGACGAGACCGGCGCGGCCGTCGTCATGATCACCCACGACCTGGGCGTGGTCGCCGGGGTCGCCGACGACGTGCTCGTCATGTACGCCGGGCGCCCGGTCGAGACCGCCCCGGTGGACGAACTGTTCGCCGCGCCGCGGATGCCGTACACGATCGGCCTGCTGGGCGCGGTCCCCCGCGTCGACACCGTCGAGCGACGCCCGCTGGTCCCGGTGCCCGGCAGCCCGCCCGCACCGACCGACCTGCCGCCGGGCTGCCCGTTCGCGCCGCGCTGCCCGGTCGCCGTCGACGCCTGCCGCACCGCGGAGCCCCCGCTGGTACCGGTCCCGGGCCGCGACGGTCACACCGCCGCCTGCGTGCGGACCGGCGAGATCGTCGACGGCGCGATCGGTGGCGAGCCGGTGTTCGCCGTCCCCGACCTGCCCGTCGGCGACGACGACGCCGGCGACCGCGAGACCCGTCCCGCGGTGCTGTCGGTGCAGCACCTGCGCAGGACGTTCCCGCTGATGAAGGGGTCCCTGGTGCGACGCCGGGTCGGGACGGTGCACGCGGTCGCCGACGTCGACCTCGACATCCGCCGCGGCGAGACCCTCGGCCTGGTCGGCGAGTCCGGCTGCGGCAAGACGACGACGCTGCTGGAGATCATGAACCTGCTCCCGCCGGAGGGCGGGACGATCGAGGTCGCGGGCACCGACGTCGCGACGCTGCGCGGCCGCGCCGACATCGCCGCGCTGCGCCGGGAGATCCAGATCGTCTTCCAGGACCCGATGGGGGCGCTCGACCCGCGCATGACGGTCGGCGACATCCTCACCGAGCCGCTGCGGGCGGCCGGCTGGACCGACCGGGGCCGGGTCGCGACCCGGGTCGACGAGCTGATGGCGCTGGTCGGCCTGGACCCGGAGCACGTGGACCGGTTCCCGGCGGCGTTCTCCGGCGGGCAGCGCCAGCGCATCGGGATCGCCCGCGCGCTGGCGACGAAGCCGTCGCTGCTGGTGCTCGACGAGCCGGTGTCCGCCCTCGACGTCTCGGTGCAGGCCGGTGTGCTGAACCTGCTCACCGCGCTGCAGCGCGAGCTGGGACTGAGCTACCTGTTCGTCGCGCACGACCTGTCGGTGGTGCGGCACGTCGCGGACCGGGTCGCGGTCATGTACCTGGGCCGGATCGTGGAGTCCGGCGCGGTCGCCGACGTGTTCGGCAACCCGCAGCACCCCTACACACAGGCGCTGCTGTCGGCGATCCCGGTGCCGGACCCGCAGGTGGAGCGCACCCGGCAGCGGGTGGTGCTCTCCGGGGACCTGCCCAGCCCGACCGACGACGCGCCGGGCTGCTCCTTCCTGGGGCGCTGCCCCCTGGCCCGGACCCTGTCCGAGCACGAGCGGTCCCGCTGCGCCGGGGAGACCCCCGCGCTGACGGTCAAGGACGGCGCCAGCGACGCCGACTCCGACCACCGCAACGCCTGCCACTTCCGCTGAACCACCTCCCACCCCGACACCGGGGGACCGAACGAAGGAGAGACATGCGCAGACCGATCCGACGCGGGGCGATGACCGCCGCCGTCGCGGCGCTGGCCCTGGTGCTGGCGGGCTGTGGCGGGGGTGGCTCCGGCGGGCCCGCGCAGACGGGCGAGTCGCTGTCCACGACGCCGTCGTACAACGCCCAGCCGTACGAGAACGTCAAGGACGGCGGCCAGGTCACCCTGCCCTTCCGTTCGGACCTGAACCCGCAGTTCAACGTCTTCCAAGGCGACATGACCACGGACACCCGGCTCGCCTGGGGGTTCTACAACCCGATGGTCATCACGTTCACCCCCACCGGGGACCCGATCGTCAACCCGGACTACGTGACCAAGGCCGACGCCGTCGACAACGGGGGCAAGACCACCGTCACGTACACGATCAACCCGAAGGCCGTGTTCAACGACGGCACGCCGATCGACTGGCGGGCCTTCGAGTCGACCTGGAAGGCCAGCAGCGGCAAGGACCCGGCCTTCATCCCGAACTCCACCGACGGCTACGACCGCATCGCGTCGGTGACCCGAGGTACCGACGACAAGCAGGCCGTCGTCACGTTCACCGGGCCCAACCCGTGGTGGCAGGGCCTGTTCAACCAGCTCCTGCATCCGAAGGCCGCCGCCCCGGACGCCTTCAACAAGGGGTATCTGAACAACCCGCACCCCGAGTGGGGCGCCGGGCCGTATGTCCTGTCGAACTTCGACAAACAGAACTCGACGCTCACCTTCGAGCGCAACCCGAAGTGGTGGGGCAAGAAGGGCAAGCTCGACCGGATCATCCTGGTGCAGATGGAGCAGCAGGCGAAGGTCAACGCGTTCCGCAACGGCCAGCTCGACGCGACCGAGGCCGAGTCGGCCGATTTCCTCGCCCAGGCCCGGTCCGTGCCGGGCGCGGACATCCGCACCTCCGGGACCCCGGCCAACTACCTGCTGACCCTCAACAGCAGCACGCCGGTCCTCAAGGACACGGCGGTCCGCAAGGCCGTGTTCGACGGCATCGACCGCAACCAGCTCGTCAAGATCGCCTTTCAGGGTCTCGACTACACCGAGGACCTCGGTGGGTCGCTGGTGCTGCAGCCGTATCAGAAGGGCTACGAGGACAACCTCACCGGCGCCGTCTCGTTCGACCCGGAGCGCGCGAAGCAGGGTCTCGACGCCGCGGGCTGGGTTCCCGGGCCGGACGGCATCCGCGCCAAGGACGGCCAGCCGCTGAGCTTCACGTACGTGCAGACCGGTGACACCCCGACCAAGCGGGCCTCCTCGGGCGCCATGGTGGCGATGCTGAAGAACATCGGCGTCGACCTCAAGGTCCGCGTCGTCCCGTCGACGGACTTCTCGAAGGTCATGGCGAACAAGGAGTTCGACATGGTCTTCAGCGGCTTCAAGTCCTCGGACCCGTACGGCGTCGCCTACATCTGCCAGATGTACTGCACGGACTCGACGCTGAACAAGTCCGGCACCGGCACGGCCGCACTCGACGCAGAACTGCGGACGGTCAACACCCTGCCTACCGCCGACGAGCAGTACGCCGCCGCGAACGCGGTGGAGAAGAAGGCCCTGGCGACCTACGGTCTGCTCCCGGTGTACTCGGGTCCCTCGATCTGGGCGACCAAGCCCGGACTCGCGAACTGGGGCGCGAGCCTGTTCGCCTTCAGCCCGCTGCCCGAGACCCTCGGCTGGCAGAACGGCTCCTGATCGACGACCCTGTGACGGGCACAGAGCCCCGGACCGCCCGGTCCGGGGCTCTGCCCGTCTCACCCACCACCCCGGATGCCCCGAGAGTCACTCTCGGGGCCGTAGAAGCCACGAAAGTGACCCTCGGAGCAGGTTCGGGGGAGGTCAGGCCAGGTCGCGCAGCGCGGCGGGGAGGTCGTCCACGTCGCCGTAGGGACCCACCACGGCCGCGGTGAGCGGCTGGGCCAGCAGCTCCCCCGCCAGCGCGGCGACCTCGGCCGGGGTGACGGCGTCGATGCGGGCCAGGCTGTCGGCCAGCGACCGCTGCCGCCCGTGGTCCAGCTCGGCGCGGCCGAGCCGGTTCATCCGCGACGCGGTGTCCTCGCAGCCCAGCACCAGTCCCCCGCGCAGGGCGCCCCGGGCGCGGACGACCTCGGCCTCGGTCAGACCGTCGGCCGCGACCTCGGCGAGCACGTCCCGCACGACCGCGACGACCTCGCCCAGCCTCTCCGGAGCGCACCCGGCGTACACCGACAGCGCGCCGGCGTCGGCGTAGCGGACGGTCGAGGAGTAGACCTGGTAGGCCAGTCCGCGCTGCTCGCGGACCTGCTGGAACAGCCGCGACGACAGTCCCCCGCCGAGGGCGGAGTTCAGCACCGCCAGCACCGGCAGGCCGCGTCCGGCGCGACCCGCGGTGGGCACGCCGAGCATCATGTGGGCCTGCTCGGAGTCGTCGTCGAGCAGGCCGAGGGCGCCGGTGCGCACGGGGCGGGCCCCGGTCGCCGTCCGCGGCGGCACCGGGCGCGCGCCGGTGTGGCCCTGCGCCGCACGGTCCAGCGCGGCGGCGACGAGCTCCGCGACGTGGTCGTGGTCCAGGTTCCCGGCCGCGGCGACGACCATCCGCGGCGCCGTGTACTCCCCGCGCCAGAAGCTGTGCAGGGTGTCGCGGCTCATCGCCCGGATCGAGTCCTCGGAGCCGATCACCGGGCGCCCGAGCGGGTGGTCGCCGAACAGGGTCTCGTCGAACATGTCGCCGAGCAGGTCCTCCGGGTCGTCGTCGCGCATCGAGATCTCCTCGAGCACGACGCCCCGTTCCAGCTCGACGTCGGTGTGGGCCAGCTCGGCGTCGGTGACGACGTCGGCCAGCACGTCCACCGCCAGCGCCACGTCGGTGTCGAGGACGTGGGCGTAGTAGCAGGTGTGTTCCTTGGCGGTGAACGCGTTCAGCTCACCACCGACGGCGTCCATCTCCTCGGCGATGCCTGCCGCGGTGCGCCGCCGGGTGCCCTTGAAGAGCAGGTGTTCCAGGAAATGCGCGGCGCCGGCCTGCTCGGGGGTCTCGTCCACCGAGCCGATCCCGATCCAGATGCCCAGCGCGACCGAGCGGACGCCGGGCACCGTCTCGGTGACGAGCCGGACCCCGCCGGGCAGATCGCT
>JAESFO010000886.1_pt1 | contig 11712 bp, 9 predicted proteins | sample 9269421 | NCBI WGS metagenome assembly JAESFO01 (sample SAMN14502839, study PRJNA617101) | algae metagenome | isolation source: Nostoc desertorum CM1-VF14 and co-occurring heterotrophs from rocky... | place: USA: Clark Mountains, San Bernardino, California | collected 2000-06-05 | reverse complement strand
GAAATAGGTTGAAGAAATGTTAAATTCCAACCAAATTTTACTACAACCTCAAATAAGCTAGCACTCTCGATATATTGAATTACTTTTTCAATATCTTGTCCGGGCATATCAACAATCATCACATCTAGCTCAGGATGATTTAAGTCATCTGTTATTGCATCAGCATCGTCATTTGATAAATCAAACTTTTTGATGGTTGCTAATTGCTCATAAGCTTTAAATACAGGGAATAATTCTTGGTTATAAACCTTGATCCGTTTTCCTTGTTGGGCTAACATTTCTAGTAATAGCTTGATAACTGTAGATTTACCTACCCGCGCATCTCCTACAGTTATAATTATTCTCTTTGACATTCTTATTCCTATTCAGATAAAATCTTCTCTATGCCAAATAAATCTTTGATTGGCTTTATTTGCCCTTGGAAGTTGTTCAACCAGCTTAGGATTCTCCCAAATACAGACGGATATTCATCTTGTTCAATCCCTTGTCTAAATGTCATGTTTTTAACATCCAAATAATCGTAAGACTTTTTCGCTAACTTTGGCATAGTTATACTTGTGAAAGTATGACTTTTTGCTTTTACTTGCTGCTCTATTTCTTTTATTTTTTGCGAGTTATCATAAAAATTAAATTGTTCTACCTCTCCGTAAAACAAATTTTTTACTATTACATAATCAACATTATCACCACAGTAACTATAAAGTTCTAATAATTGATTTATACAATCAACTATTGTACTTATAACTACTACTATAGTTACCCGCATTTGACATTTATCATTTACCACGCCTAAAAACCCCATCTCTTTTATTAAAATTTTTAGAGTTGGTAGAAATTGTGATGGCGTTTCTAGTAGTATCAAAGATTGTTCCTCTTGATTCTCCCCCGATTCTTTTGGTTTGGGATACACTAATTCTTTTAAATTATCTACAAATTCGTCTAATTTATCTGAGTTAGATATATCTAAACGTTGAATGTTTGCAGATGTTTCATAAAATCTGATCAAGTGTGGATTAGAATTATCCGCGTCTAACCCGACAAATTTTACTGTGTTATCTATGTAAATTTGCGCTAAACCTCTGGCAAAGGTTGACTTACCAACACCTCCTTTATCTCCTGTCACCATTACTAATCTTCTTAGTTGTTGTGGATTATTTTTATTGTTGTTATTCCCATTGTTGTTTGTGTTTGCCGAATTTTTAGGCTTTGTATTAATAGGGGGTTTTCCCGTTGTATCGCTAGATAATGGCTTATTTAGCTCTGTGTTACTAGTGCTTATCTCTGGCAAACTGCTATTCATATTTTGGTTGTTTTGTTCAATGTGTAAAGTTGTCATTTTCTTTGATTCTTTTTAATATTGACTAATTGTTTTACAGATACTGTCTTTGAAATATCGGTCGGATTTTAATTCGTACCCAATGCACAAATTTATTAATCAAGTCCGCTTTGACAATCGTCTTTAAGGTATTGATGGCTGTAAAATTTAAAGTTTTTACTTTTACTACCTCTTCTTCAATAACTACATAACGTTGTTGACTGTGAATATTCATCAGTACTACCTTTTTGTTATTCAGTTCTGTTGCAACGATGTTGAACACATCTTCGGCAAATATCTCTAGCCCTAATGGGGTAGAGATTACCCGCACCGTGCTACCTAAAGGGTGATCAAATTCCCAATATGTCCATACTCTTCCCATAAATAGATTGCCATATTTAATTCAACACATGAAGCTATTTAGGTACTGTTTTTTTCAGTACTATAGTTTCTTGATTTTTAAAAAATACGTTATACAATTACTAGCGATTATTTTTGGTTTTCAAATAATTGCCGCTATAAATACCAATATTATTCTTAGGCAAAACTGATAACGCTTGAATGTTAAGCCGATCGCCAACCTTGATATTGGCAGCGCCTTTTACTAGCTCTAGCACTTGGGAGGCAACTTTCCCCTTGTAGATGGGACAAGGGGTTTTGTAACACGGTTGGGCATTGTAAACCGCAGTTGTCACCACATTGTCCTTAAGATAAAAGATGTCTAATGGAAAATTTACCTTGTACATCCAGAAAGGCACGTCGTAAATTTCTCTGCCAAGGTTGAATAACATCCCGTGGTCGCCGTTTAAGGATGAGCGAAATTTCAGCCCTTTCTCTAATTGCTCTGGTGTAGAGGCGACTGAGAGCTTAAATGTGCGATTGCCTTTCGTGAGAAGGTGCGTAACTGGTAAATCCTGGGGACGAGTTTGTCCGTAACCCAGCGCCACAGTGCCAATGATAATTAATACTCCAGCAACAGGGCCTAGTATGTTCAGTAACTTGAAAGCAGCAACATATAAATCCTTTTCAGAATTAATTTTTAAAGTTTTCATGTTTCACCAAAAATATCAACATTGCCGAGACTATATATAGATGAATCAATCGGGCTAGATGGAAGGCCATGTAAAGCCGCAATGTTACGCATACTTTCAACTCGGTCAGCTTCGCGGATGGCCAGAGGATTCATACTCTGCCTTGCAGCCAGCAATGCCGATAATGTAATTCCTAGTGGTGGTAGTTATTGAAGGGGAGAAATATCGTCGCCAAACATTTGACAGAAAGTAGAGACGGCGGCACGTTCAACAATGGCTTGAATCTCCGCCCCGACACATCGCTGCGTGGCTTTGAGTAACCTTTTCCATTCTTCTTCGCTGTACCCATCGCCCCCGTTACGAAAACGAGCATCGAATTTAGCGAGATGGATCTTGAAAATTGAGTGGCGTTCGCCGTAATTTGGGAGATCCACCTTGAAAATCTCGTCGAAGCGTCCACTTCTGGTAAGCTCTGGTGGTAGCCATTGAATATTGTTAGCCGAAGCGATAATTAAAACCTCACTAGTACGTTCTTGCATCCAGGTCAAAAGCATACCAGCTAGGCGTTTGGATAAATCATCTTCCCCAGCGAATCCCTTATCAAAGTCATCAAGATATAAAATAATACGACTGATTCGGTCTACCAGTGCGAGTAAGTTCTTTAACTTGTACTCAGCCAAATTACCGTAACTGCGGAAACTCCCCCACTCCAAAATAATCAGAGGTAGCCCCAATTGTGCAGAACTTGCTTTAGCGGAGTACGATTTTCCTGTTCCCGGTGGGCCGATTAGTAAAATCCCCTTGGGTAAACGAAGATTATACGCTTTCGCCAGTGTTGTAAATAAGCGCTTGTAAGTTTTAAATGCCGACTGCATCAGTTCTAAACCACCGATAGGGGTAGTTGGGGGCTGAAGGAATTGAATATTATAAATTCGCTTAAACAGTTCGATTTTGTAAGCGGACAGTCTTTCTACTAACTCATCCGGTGTAATTTCATCAACAATCGCCTGTCGAATGCCATAATCGATATCTGCTAAGTACATCCCTAAGCCAGCGATCGCCGTCGCATGAATATCGCTATGACTGTAATCCGGTAATACTTGAGCTAAGTAACTGCTTATTTCCTCTATAGCTGGCAGTTGTTGAATGACTGTTGGAACTTCGGGGGCAATGTCAGACGACACGGTGGCGTTTGACCCTAAGAGAATCGCTGCTTTGTTAGCATTGCAATTGTACAGCTTCAGGTTAATGAGGGCTGACTTAATCCACTCGGAAGTCAGAAAGAAATCGGGGTCAGTGGTAGCTTCGCCCAGCCAAGGGAATATGCCTTCTAATATCAGGATTCCTTGTAAATCGGTAGTTTTCCAGAATCGCAGAATTTCAAAGTAATGTTCGCGTCGATTCTTGGCGATCGCCTGATACTGCTCAACTCTTTGTAAAGTTAATCCCTCCTCATTAGTAGATAACTGGTGTAGCGCATCATCTTCGAGCGTCCACAGGTAACAGTTAATATTGTATTGCTGGCATTCACTGGCTAGATTGATGAGCAGCCTGACCCTTTCTTGCAATGGAGACTCGACAGCAATCAGCTTATTGTTAAGCTTAATTAATCGAAATATTTGTTTAATTAACTCATTATTCATTAAGGCTTTAGTTAAATTTCACCCCAATATTATTGATAGCTAAAACTCTTTACTAGCTACTTTGGTACTGAAAAAATCGGTACTAAAGGAGCTTGACTTTTTTGCAACTATAGCTCTAATTCCTCGTGTTTTTGTTGTGAATAACGTTGTTGTAATTGATGGGAGAAATTGATTAACTGCGTATTCCAATCCCGACTTTCGCACTTGAGTTGAGTCGAGTGTGGCAGTAGTTCTTTAACAGCCCGTGCCACTGTTGATTGACTAAAAGCTACCTGTACACAAGGAACATTACGTAATCTTTCAACAGGTAAATTTGAAGTGTCATCTACTGCCATGTAAACTGTTCTGTTTTCTGGTATTCCTTTAACCTGATATTTCAGCATGGCTACTGAAATGGTGTCAATGGGAGAGTCAGACAGTACGACAGTACTAGTTTGTTCGCTAGGCTTTTTCCCCAAAGTAAAGTAAAACCAGCTATCACGGCGAACTGTACCTAACTCATAACCAGAGAAATTATTAGCTGTCCCTTCTAAAAATGCTCCTTTGGTTTTTCCGTTGAGATCCCGCATCACAAACACTACATTTGCTTTTGAGTCGGCATAAATTAGTCCCTGGTTATGTAACATTTGTACACAATCAGAGGATATGCCTCGTTTCTGAGTTAGGTAATGTTCAACGCCTGACCAATTAGCTTTATCCTCAATGGGTGGGGTGAATTGGGGTGCTGGTTGAGTTTGGATAATAAGAGCCGTAACTTTTTGAGCATGAGCGATCGCTGCACGTTTTGCGCCGACTTCACCAAATATTTCCCCTAGCCATGCGATCGCAGTTGTTTGGTTGCATTGATTAACGTGTTTCACCAAATCAATTGCATCATTACCTTCAAAATGAGAACCGGGAGCAAGGTCGCTAAATTTAGAGCCATCTATATTAATGATGTGGTTTCCTCCAACCCATTCATTCCCTTTACGCCACAGTCCCAATTCCCAAGCAACATCATCCAAAGCTAAATCAGTTGACCATTCGGTAAGTTTTTTTATTGATTGATTATCTTGCTCCAATTGCTCTATCCGCCGCCGTAACTGTTCATTCTCAAGTGAGAGAGCTTTGGCTGTAGCTTCCATTTCCTGTTTACGTTGATTCGCCCTGTCTCGATCAGCAGCTTTGGCCTTCAATTGCGCGGCACTTAGCTCATCAACTTCTAAGTCACGCCCTTCCTCCACAATGCGGTAAAAGTCCTTGATGTCCTGGTGCTGGGCTTTGCTTCCTCTAATCCCACGCTCCAACCCAATTAGCCGCATTGTCTGGTAGTACGAATCCTGAAATTCATGAATTTTCTGCCGTCCATCAAAGAAATGATTGCACCGTAACTGCCCATCATCATCCAAAGGCACAAAGTAAGCGTGAATATGGGGCGTGGCTTCATCTAAATGCAATTCGGCGCGGACAATGCAGGAGCCATATTCATCCGCTAACCACTGATGAGTCGCTTCTAGCCAGTCATCCAGCTTTTGGGGTTCATAGTAACCGGCATTAGTTGGGCAGTTGGGACGGAAATAACTGGGTGATGCACTCAACAGTAACTCCACGCAGTACACCCCATCAGTGCGAATCTTCCGCTTCTGCTCATGTTCCCCTATCTTGGCTAAGACTAAATCCTCTAGTCGTTCCTCTGGGTCGAGGCTACCGATGAACCGAATATTTTTTTGAGTGGGATCTGCATTAGGGGTTTCTCTTTCTCGTGCAGTGTGAGATGCACTCCCTGATATGTTACCCCGCTTTAATTTTTTTAATCGCGCGATCGCGTATGCCATTTTTTATCTACACTAAAATTTGGAAATACAAGTTTTTGGGCTGACTGATCGAGAAACAAATATCACTCAAATTCTTGCTGTTTTTTCCCGATTTCACGCCTATTTTAAAGCCAAATCGCTCAGATGCGAAAATGGGGAAATAACCGTAGTAAGTACGACTATTCTAAGCCGCCCTACAGCATTTCACAGGCAATTCTCCCGCCATCCCAATATTCCGCTAGTATCGCAGTCACTTCCGGCACAGTTTAAGCCTAAGTAGGAAGCACCAGACTTTCTAGGGCTTGGACTAAAAAACCACGCAATAGCAAGGCTTTTGGGCTATTTGCCTGTCAATAACCCTTAATTAATGAGAATTAATGGGCTGCTCACAGAATTTTTCGAGATTACTCAAGAGTAAACTAACTGCTCACGGATTTTTTCAGGGATAACTCAAGAATAAAATGGTTGATAACGGAATTTTTCAGTAGCCGCTCAAAGTTAATCAGCGCTAAATTGTAATTTTTAGTAGTGTTTCGTAGCACAAACAGAAAAAAACTGCTTTTTTGAAGTGGAATTGCAACAAGGTTGTAGTACGCATTCTCAATAATTTTGAAGTTATTGAGAATAAAAATGGAGTGAAAAAGTAGCTATAAAGCAGTAATGGTAAGGCTTAAACCCTATTTTATTTCTCAAAATCTGATGCCAGACTGGTAGCTGTAGAGCTACCCAACAGCTACCAGTTGGAAAGTCATGAAACTATAACAAACTGATTTTTTTGCGTCATAACAGGTAGCTGTTTATCACCTGTAGAGCTACCCAACAGCTACCAGTTGAGTAAAGTATTCAGGGATACTTTTTTAGCACTGAGAAAGTCTACTAAATTGTGTGCCTTAGTAAATTTAAAAGAGAAGATAAATTCACCTGACTTTTCAGATTATGTTGAAAGGGTAGACAGTGTAAAACGTGAGGTTTAGGGTGTGGGGTGAGCGGGGTAGTAAGGTTTTCTTGAGGAACTTAAACTCAAAGAGCGTTTCACCATTCCCAATCTTGATGTTCGTGTAGCGTTTCTTAGGCAAGGTTTGAGGACTTAGGGTGAAAAGCCAGAGAATTTCGCCAAGAATTTAGATATTTAGATATTTAGATATGAAGATATGTAAAGATTCAACGATCGCAAAATTAATTTTAATCAGCAGCAAATGAAAAATAAAAAATATTTGTTTTAAAATGAGACGAGAAAGGTTTAACCTTTTAAATGTGCTTAAGTGAAAAAGGGAACTGCTTTACCTAAAAATGTTTGACTCCAGTAATTGGAATTTTTGGGAATAAGCATGAATGAAATAAAACAGGAAATAATTTCCATTAGAAGGGTCGCCGAGACTATAGATGGAAAGATAATCAGCTATCTAAAATCTACGCCACTAGCGTTAGAGGAAGATTTCTCAGAATTGGTCATGGCTACGCTCAAGAAGCACTGGCTACCTTTAGCATTATTGTCATCAGGGGTCAGGGATGAAAGGCTAAGGCAGAATGGTATTTGGGCAATTGGAGAGTTAGAAGCACAAATAAGCTGTATACGGCGGATTTGTGGAATAGAGAATGACCCAGTAGCAATTAATTCATTAATTAAGCCTCAAATAACAGTGACAACATCATCCGAGAACGCATCCATCTTAGGAAAAATGTCACAAACAGAACAGTTAAACGCGGATGAAGATGAAGAATGGATGCAAATGGAAATTCCAGAAGAGGTAAAACAGGCTAATCAGATGTTGGGCTGGAACGGTTAGAGCGTAGTCGCAAGCCAAGTCGTAGACATCGCCTGATTTGCAATCATGTTTTCAAGCTGGGCTAGATCCAGACACAAATTTTGTTGCCTTTTGAGATAGAGAAAGTAATAACGGGACGAAAACAAGGAATAAAACATGAATAGAAAGAGCATTTCGGACTCTGCCGAGTCCACAAAAGTTGTCCTCACGTTGGATTTAGGGGCGAGTACAACCAAGGCGATAGCACAGGTATACCCAGACGGAGTACCAATGGTAATAACGATGGAACCAGAGATAGCAGATGTGGGCTATGGTTCAATAGAGTTTTTATCAAGTCAATCCTCGGTACAAGACAATACAGTATGGATAGGTATTGGTGAAGAATATTATGTTTTAGGCGCATTATCGAAAAGTATGTTTGCTGGGACATCAGCAATCAGAGACTTGAAATACAGTTATGCCCTACCGAAGATAGCAGCATTGATGTGGTTGGCAATTCGGCGGTTGGGATTGGGGGTAAAAGTTGATTTGGGGATTTATTTACAAATATTGTTGCCACCAGGAGAAATAGCTCATGCCAATCATTTGGGTAAACAATTAACACAGAGATTAAAAACAGGTGTCATAACACCAACAGGGAAGTTCAAATGTAAAATCAGAAGTTTTAATGCGGCACTAGAAGGGGCTGGACTATTGACGTATCGCAGCCGTAATGTCAATGTCAACTATTTCCAAAAAAATATAGGAATGTTGATGTTGGGGTATAGGAATGCTAGTTTTACCCTCTCAATGAAAGGCAATTCATCAAAAGCGGAATCAACGGATTTAGGGATGAATTGGCTTGTGAGTCAGTTTGTTGAAAGAACTGCGGTAGGTTTGTCCAAAGAAGATTCACGCTTAGTTAAAGCAATAGTAGAAGCCAGAGATGGGGATTTTGACTCATTACGTCGATTATCACGGAAAAATAAACCAGAGCAAATACAATTGGATGTAGACTTATTTGAAAAGATATTACCCCTAGTTCGTGAAGAATACACCCGTGCCTTATTACGATGGGTAAAAGGTATAGCTGTTATGGATGAGGTGCTAATTTGTGGGGGAACAGCAACTTTTGTACGTCACGAGCTAACCCAACATTTTGACAATGAAGGCATTCCCATTTGCTGGAATGGTGGGATGGAGCTTCCTAAATATCTAGACACAATGGGATTAGGAGATAGAGTATGTGATGTTTGGGGATCTCACATTAGCCATATCAAAATGCTGGATTTGAATTTAAAATATGACCGCCAAGATAAACCTTTAGTCCCTGATTATTATGTTCAGCCACCTTCTCCTTTGTCGGTAGCCGAGATGAGGGCTAAAAATGGATATTTAACTAGCAAGTTCTTCTAACCCCAAGGCTTGAATTGAAAAAATAGCTACCCCATACTCGCCTCGACAACGTTACTCAATGAAATCTAGCTGTTGTTCTTACCTCAATACTCCGGACAATTTTGAGTTGAGGGAATAGACAAGAAAGCTATCGAACCATTAAGGTGCTGATTAGAAAAAACTTGCACCGACTCGATAGCCATATGGAAATTGTACAAAGCTTACTGACCAAAATGGGGATTTTCCACAAACCGCAGATAAAAGCATTGACAACGCTGTTTGCTACGATTCTAATTGCCTGTGGCAAGGTAAACTTTACCAACTTGAGTCGCTACAGCGAACGAACAGAAAGAACTTATCGCCGACAGTTTAAAAAACAGTTTGATTTCGCTGGGTTCAACGCGGAAGTAATCAAAGCAGCAACGTCTGAAAATCACTTGATGATAGCGGTGATGGATTGCTCGTTCATTGCCAAAAGTGGGAAAAAGACCTTTGGACTCGACCAGTTTTATAATGGCAGTCATAGTCGAGTAGAGAAAGGATTAGAAGTATCCTTAGTGGCGGTAGTAGATGTAGAAACGGAAGTAGGCTATAGTCTGCTTGCGGAACAAACCTTTGACCAAGGTTTCTGTCCAGACCTGACACGGATGGACTACTATCTCCACCATCTGGAAATTACTCGACCTCAATTACCTCCCCAAGTTAGCTACCTTGCTGTGGATGGAGCATATGCCAAGGAGCCATTTGTCAACGGAGTGAGGACGCTCAAGCTGGATGTGATTAGTAAACTGCGCCGAGACGCGAATCTGCGATATGTGTTCGAGGGTGAACAGAAAGCGCGGGGAGCTAAACGCAAATATGATGGCAAAGTTGATCTAGCCAACCCTACTCGCTTGACTATGGTACGCGAACTGCAATCAGGGGTCGAACTCTATACAGCAATTGTATGGCACGTTTCACTCAAGCGCAAAATCCGCCTGGCTTATGTACTTGACCACCGTAAGCCTAACAAACCGAGTTATGCTGTCTTATTCTCGACAGATATCAACCAATCGGCAGACGAGATTTATCGTTTCTACAAACTGCGCTTTCAAATCGAATTTATTTTCCGCGATGCTAAACAATTTACCGGACTAAGCGATTGTCAAGCCCGTGATGTCAAAAAGCTTGACTTTCATTTCAATGCCAGTTTCGCCGCCTTAAATCTTGCCAAGCTCGATGCTCATCGACAGCAGTTGGGTCAAAAACCTTTTGTCTTTTCAATGGCTAGTGTCAAGCGACGGGCACTCAATGACCATTTGCTCGACACCTTTATTTCAACGTTAGGACTCTCGCCGACTGTAATTAAATCCCATCCTAACTACCAAAACCTACGTTCCTACGGCGTTATTGCTGCCTAATTTTGTCCGGAGCATTGTTACCTAACGAGTTTATTGTGATTGCTGGGGTGAGTGGTGGCGGTAAATCAACCTTGATGGATGCACTTAACGGACAACGGCCCGCCAAAGGGAAGTGTTTGTTAACCATGTTGACCTATACAAGAACAGGAATATGCCCAAGAATTGGACTTTGAAAATAGACCAGTACATAAATGCTTTTCCCAACTGCATTATTGCTACCGCCCATGTAGATAGTTTTCCCTCCGACCTACCCCTAGAACCAAATATCCGCGAACCAAATCCTAAAAGCTCAACGTACAAACAACTATTTGATTCACTCACCACCCAGCCGGAAAAATTCTTTCAAAGAAGTAACGGAATTGTACTGTGTGTTAACAAGGTTTTGCCCAAAAATAAAACTGAACTGGAGTTAGAGGTACTACAGGCTAATGAAGGCGGCAACGATGGCATTATCAACGGTGGGCATACAGTATTAGCATTTAAGCAAGCTAGAGCAAACAAGCATGACCTCTCTCTAGCCAGGGTCAAAGTCACAATCCATATTGGGCTAAGTGAAGACGAAGCGAAAGACATCGCCCTAGCATCCAACACATCTGCCCCAGTAGATGCACGTTCTAAAGTTAATGCCAGAGGTGACTACAAATTCATCAAACAGTTTTTAGCAAAATTAGAGATGGAGGAAGAAACGAAATTCCGCATTGCTTACTATCAACATCAAAGTGGTGCGCCGAAAAGTCCACAGTGCAATGTTAACCATTTAATTAAGTTGATGAACTGCTTGGACAGGAACAAGTACAACCCTAATAAATCTAAAGGTAAGCATCCACCTGTCAGCAATAATCCCTCTTTAAGTGATGCGGAAAGAGAAAGGTTGTCGAAATTGTTACCACTACTATCCAAAGCATTGTGGATTGAGCAAAGGCTATTTAAAACTATAGAAGCTTATATCACCAACCCGAAGAAAAAGGGGGTAGACCTAGCATCAATCGATGCCCGTAAGAATACCCTCTTACCCGACAGTCGCTACTCATTTGGCTTTGGCGCACCTGCTGATATAGCTATGCCTATCGTTGCTGCCTATCGCGTGTTCCTGGACGAGAACTACAACTGGTTAATTCCTTTTGATGATTTCGCGGAGGACTTTTTACAGAATCTGTGGACGAACTACTACCGCAAGTATTTGATATCGGAGAAGTTGGCAGGAAATACAGTTGGCAGCAAAATCTGTCGTAACCCGGCGATTTGGGATAATCTCTACGTTTCGGCTCAAAATTATCTTAATCAACAATTGCTCAAGATGGTTGGCTCAACCAATAACAAGCGTGAACAATTAACATTAGCAAATTGATATGGCTGAAACGACACATTTGCAGGTACAAGAATTATCACG